>Ga0114962_10000357_pt1 | contig 39877 bp, 34 predicted proteins | sample C_130820_MF_Meta_FD_87017 | JGI IMG/M metagenome (GOLD analysis project Ga0114962, IMG submission 87017) | Freshwater microbial communities from Lake Croche, Canada to study carbon cycling - C_130820_MF_MetaG | ecosystem: Environmental > Aquatic > Freshwater > Lake | place: Lake Croche, Canada...
AGGTAACATCTCTGCAAGAGCAAGGTGTAGCTATAATGGATGTAAAGATTCAACTCAAAAAATAATCAAAGTGGATCCATTGCCTAAAACTACCTTTACTTTCACTAAGTCCGCTGGTAATTGGACGTTTAATCCGAACGAGGTAGGAGGGAAATCATATAATTGGAATTTTGGATTAACTGGGGCAAATTCGACAGATCAAAATCCTACTTATAGATATAAGGATTCTGGTACCTATCAGATCAAGCTTGCAGTAACCTCAAGTTTAGGATGTACTAATTTGGATAGTACCACTTTAGTTGTGAGTTCAACGGATGGAATTGAATCCTTCAATGATCTAAATTCGGGTGTCCAAATATATCCTAATCCTGCAAAATTTGAACTTAATATCATTTCAAATATTTCATTTAAATCAATTATAATAACAAATTTGGATGGTAAAGTAATGTTAAACAATTCTTTAGAAGGGAAAACTGCCAAAATAAATGTTTCTACCCTATCCAACGGAGTTTATATAATTCAGCTTGCAAATGCAAAAGGAATTATATCCACTCAAAAGTTTATTAAGAATTAAGTTCAGTCATTAAGAAATAGAAAAAGGGGATTTTTGAAATAAATTGCCCTTTTTTGTTATACCTAAGTTTAATAATTAAACCTATTGATTTGCAGAAATTAAATATTCCCAAATTGATTTAATAAATACGTTTAAATTTCTGCAGTAAATTAACTAAATTCTACTTAACCTCTAGTTCTTTTCCCATCCATAAAAATCCAACTCCATTATTAAATACAATAGGGACTGATTCCCCTTCTTTCTTAGGGTCTTTTTCCCAATTAATCCAAGCGTGGATATGAACATGAGGTTCAATCGTCCAACCTGTATTCCCTTGTAAGGCAATCGGTTGACCAGCAACAACTTTGTCCCCTTTTTTAACCATTAAACTAGCTTGCTTTAAATGGGCCAATAAAATTTTATATTTACCTTGATATTTAATAAATATATGATTCCCATGGACAGGTTTATACCATAATTGTCCGCAGTTTTGGTCTGGCAACGAATCTGATGCTACCATAATTGTTCCTGTACAAGGTGAAAACACGGTATCCCCAAAAATGGCATAATCGGATGGCACTTTACTAAATAAATTGTTTCCTTTTATCCTACTTAAACTACCTCGAAACGGAATTTTAGAAATATCAATTGCATATCCATATTTCTTCCAACTGAATCCCCCATGGAAAGGATTCATCATGGTATTTGAACCTCCTTGCATTATCCAAAACTTTCCGTGTTTTAAAGGAAAATCGAGTGCAATTATTGACGAATTTTTCTTTAATTCTCTACCTTGATTGTTATAAATGAATCCACCTAAAAACAATATGCCTAATAAACTATTTAGGATTATCCAAAATACATTCCTGAATTTCGAATTAAGGAATATTTTAATTTTAAAACTGGAATATATAAGCAATCCTAATAACCCAAATAGGAAAACATAATAAACTCCTTCATAAATCAGGTGAAACGGAATCATCCGACTAAAAAACAATAATCCAAATAATCCAACAATCCTGTGACTTACTAAATGAGCATTACTATTAAATTTTCTTTTAAAAAAACTCAATTTAAAAAACGCACTTACTAATATTATTAAAATAATAATAAGAAATGGAATTGGAATTGGTAATTTTAAATAAGGCAGAATTAGGCGCATCATACTAAACCCTGGTTAGTCTGGTAATGATTTCTTTATGTTGAGGATACAGTTCAATTAATTGATTACGTTCTGCCATTTCAAAATCTTCAAAATCAAAGCCAGGACTAACAGAACATCCACATAATCCATAACCTAATTTTCCCACTGATTCTGATGCAAACCATGTTCCTTTAGTGACAGTTGCTTTAAAATTCATTCCTGCTTTCAAATCATTGCCTAATGTAAATAATTTATATTCACCGTTAGGATGAATGCAATGAACAAAAATAGGGTCTCCTTCATAGAAATTCCAAAGTTCATCGGATTTTATTCTATGAAATCCGCTAAAATTATTTTGTAATAAGAGAAAGTAAATATCGGTTAAATAATTCCTTATTTTCTCAGAGCCATGGAAAATGGTTGATTCACTACTTCTATAAGTTTCCTTATAATATCCTCCTTCCGGGTGAGGATGAAGTCCTAATTCATTGGTGAGTTCTTGTATTCTATTCTCTGAGGATAATTTCATTACTTATTATCTAAATTGATTTGTTTATCTTTAATAAAGTCACTGGCATAAATAAATTCATTTAATTTTTCATTACCTGATTCTTTTATTTCCTCTTTGGACCCTTCCCAATATTTTTCACCTTGATAAAGGAAAATAATATGCTCACCGTATTCTAGAACTGAATTCATATCATGGGTATTGATAATGGTTGTAGTATTAAATTCCTTAGTAATTTCATGAATTAATTTATCAATTACATTGGAGGTCAATGGATCTAAACCTGAATTTGGCTCATCACAAAAGAGATATTTTGGATTCATAACTATCGCTCTAGCAATTCCTGCCCTTTTCTTCATTCCTCCAGAAATCTCATCAGGATATAATTGATTTACCTTCTCCAAATTGACTCTGTCTAAACAAAAATTAACTCGGTCTACTATTTCCTTATTTGACTTTTTGGTAAATAACCTTAATGGAAAGGCAATATTCTCCTCAATTGTCATAGAACTAAATAAGGCACTATATTGAAATAACATTCCTATGTCCTTTCTTATCGCCATTTTTTCTTTAAAAGATAGTTTTAAGAAATCTTGTCCTTCGTAGGAAATCGTCCCTTCCTCAGGAATCATTAAGCCAATTAGACACTTCATAAAAACAGTTTTTCCACTACCCGAACCACCAATAATCATATTGGTCTGGCCAGATCTAAATTCTGAATCTATTCCTTTGAGAACTTCCTTATCCCCAAAACGTTTTTTTAAACCCTTTACTTTAATCATTATAATAATATTTGGGCTAAGAAATAATCGGCGACTAAGATTGAAACACAACTGACAACAACGGCCCTTGTAGATGCCCTTCCGACTTCGATGGAGCTTTCCCCAGCATAATATCCTTGAAACGAAGCAACAGAACTGATAATAAAGCTAAAAGTCACGGTTTTAATCATTGCAAATATGAAGGTGTATATCCTAAATGTATTTCTTGCTCCTGCAATAAAATCCTCTCCTGACACGGTTCCCGTGATATCACCAATCAAATAACCTCCTATGATGCTTAAAAACATGGCTATGATAATTAAAATTGGGATAGTAAATAATGCAGCTAAAATTTTAGGTAGGATTAAGAACCCTGCACTATTAACGCCCATTACATCCATAGCATCAATTTCTTCTTGTACACGCATACTCCCAATTTCAGTAGCAATGTTGCTTCCAATTTTACCTGCTAAAACCAAACCTGTGATAGTAGGGGAGAATTCCAAGATTGAGGAATCCGATACAATAGTCCCGATTATAGATCTAGGTACAAACCCGCTATACAATTGATAAGCAGTATTAATGGTGGACACAGCCCCAATAAACAAGTTAATAACCGCAACGATTCCTAAGGAATCTACTCCAATCGCAACACATTCCTGTATAAACCGTTTCCAATAAATATTACCCTTTTCAGGCTTACCAAAAACCTTGGATAACAAAATGATATATTTTCCTAAATAGCCTATTGCTTTCATTCCTTCAATCTTAACCCATTTGCCTTTGCTATAAAGATGCTATGCAAAATAGACTCCAAAGTTAGTTAATTGTAAGTAGATACTTTTATTCCCTTTTATTTGAGCCTTCATAATCATTAATTTTTCATTATTTTAATTGGAAGGTTGACACTACTAAAAATTGATCGCATAGCTTGAATTAATTGAACATTTCTTTCGAATTCGCTTTTAAAAACAAAAAAGCAGACCATCCCAAGATAATCTGCTTTTCTAATCCATAATTGGAATGTTAAACTATTCCGATAAAGTAATTTCTCTTTCTGTTTTGTTAAATTCTGGTGCTATTGACTTCCCGTCCTTATCAACCATTTCTAGAACTATTTTTGATTTTCCCATTGGTAATCCTTGGATAACATAAGGCATCCATCTATTTAAAATGAATTCTGTCCCGTTAATTGTTGCTTTGATTTTGTTGGAAGTAGGCTCAATAGGGGCACCCAAAACATAAAAGTCTAATAATATGTTTTTTGTATCTTCTCCTTTATATTCTCCTTTTGGACGAGAATAAAACAGCATCGGTTTATCAAATGCATTTGGAGCATTTGTTTTTTTACCTATGTCAAATTGAGTCACCTGAAAAGCTGTTTTGTTTTTAATAGACTCATGATAAGATCTTGACAAAAATGCTATTGCAGTATAATGTCCTGGGGCTAATAAAGTATCGATTTCAGGTTTATAATAAGCAAAATAAGGTTTATTGTTTAAAATCAAATGGATGTGTTGTCCTTTTTTAGAATTATTGCAATGTCTTGACATTGCATCAGGAGTTTGTGTTGCTAATTCATAATTTTCAACCTTGAATTTGAATCTAACTTTTCCGTTAGGTTGAACAGCCATTGGTCCATCCGGTAATAATTTAGCATCAGGAAATTCATTAGAGGTCTTAAATTCTAAAATTTTAATACCATTTTTTTCGGCTACCATTGCTCCAACAGACTCATCCATTGGCATTTTTGCCATACTGGAATCTGTTTTTGGAGTACTAATAGTTGAGTCTTTTGTCTCATTTTCTTGGGTAGATTTTTCTTTTGAGGAATTGTTACAAGCCACCATTAAACAAGGTAAGGCAAGTAATAGGAGTAATTTTTTCATCGTTTTAACTATTTTAAATCTCAAAATTAAGCAAATTTTAGCCGTTGTATTAAAACTATTAATAATGGAATCGCTATTAAGGTAATATCAACTAAAGAGGTATAAGTAGTAAAATTTATGAGCTCCTTATTTTTTTGATTCCAATACCAAAAAACTGGGATAAAACTTATAATAAAAAATACATCAATCAACCAACCAAAAATTAGAAGGTTGGAAGTCAATAAAGCTATTAATAGAACAAAATTAGTGGTCAAATAGATTTTTGGCAAATTAATGTACTGATACTGTTTTTCTAAATAGTAATCACGGATATCTGCGGTGCTTGATAATATAAAGATAGAAATAAAAATATCCAGATAAATTACGATTTCTTTAAACGAAATCGATTCAATAAATGTAGTTGTATGAATAAATGCTAAACTACTCCAAGCAACTGAAATGAGCATTGGCTTAAGGAATAAAACATTCCTGCTTCCTAATCTTTTACCAAATAATGGCATATTATACGTCAGACCAATCAGCCATAAAATTGCAAAATGATATAGATTGATGTTGTTACTAATTCTATTTATAATGTTTGCCTCCTTACCGCTTAATCCCATGATAATTAAGGATGAAACTCCTAAAACTAATGAACCAAGTGCAATCCAAAGGGAAGCGTTTTCTGCATTGAATCTACGTTTTAAGTGCGTTTCTTCACCTTTATAGCCTACAAACTTCATAATGTTGTAATAGCCAAGTAAAGTAAAAAAGGAAAAGAAAAACTTAAATACACTTAACTCAGGATGATGTGTTATTACCTCTGGTAAAAAGCTGAAAACCGCTCCATAAAATGCGGTAAGAAAATGATAATTTGTTAGGGACTTCATTCTTTTAGGGTTAGTCCGTTAATTTTAGCAATTTCTATGCCATAACAGTTGCAGCACGCTCTCCAATTTGTTGACGCCACATTGCATAATAAAGTCCTTTTTCTAAAATTAAATCAGAATGTTTCCCTTGCTCAATAATATTTCCTTTTTCTAAAACAAATATTTTATCAGCATGCATAACGGTACTTAATCTATGGGCAATCAATATGGTGATATGATTTTTGGCTTGTGATATTTCCTGTATAGTTTGGCTAATTTCTGACTCCGTAATAGAATCCAATGCTGAGGTAGCCTCATCAAATAACATAATATCAGGATTTCTTAAAATTGCTCTAGCAATGGATAGTCTTTGTTTTTCACCGCCAGAAAGTTTCATACCACCTTCCCCAATAATAGTATCGATTTTTTTCTCTGAACGATTTAGAATGGTATAACAACTTGCTTTATTTAATGCATCATAACATTGTTCTTCGGTGGCATTAGGAGCAGCAAATAATAAGTTTTCTCTAATTGATCCACTAAATAATTGAGTATCTTGACTAACAAGTCCTACCTGGTTTCTTAATGTGTTTAAATCAATGAGCGTATTTTCAATTCCATTAATTTTAATTTGACCCTTTTTAGCTCTATACAATCCTACCAATAGCTTCATTAAGGTTGTTTTACCAGAGCCTGATGGACCTACAAAGGCAATGGTTTGACCTTTATGAACCTCAAAGGAAATATCCTCTACAGCATTAAACTGAGCAGATTGATGTTTGAAAGTAACATTCTCAAAACTGATGTTTTGTATACCATCTAAACCAATTGGACTAGAAGGAATTTCCTCTATTTTCATATCCAATATGTTTTGAAGATTATTAAAGGATACTTCCGTTTCTCTATAAACATTAATGACGTTTCCTAATTCTTGTAATGGACCAAAAATAAAGAAGGAATAAAACATCAAACTAAAAAATTGACCCAGTGTAATTCCAGTCAATGGATTTTGTCCATGTTGCCAAACTAAGGTCAACATAAAAAATAAGATTAAGGTACGTATTAAATTGATGCTTGTACCTTGGATAAAACTAAGGGTACGTATGTACTTCACTTTTTTAAGCTCTAAACCTAAAATTTTATAAGTAGTCCCTTTTAAACGATTGATTTCTTGATCTGCCAATCCTAAGGATTTAATCAATTCGATATTTCTTAAGGATTCAGTGGTAGAACCTGCTAAAACAGATGTTTCCGCTACAATATTTTTTTGAACTGTTTTTATCTTTTTAGAGAGCAAGGATGCCAATCCTGCAATTATAGGAACAGCACAAAAATAAATTGGCCCTATTACCCAATTAATGGACAAGGAGTAAATCATTACAAAGGTGATGCCTATTAAAGTTGAAAATAGAATGTTAATCATCATCCCAAGGAATCGTTCAAAATCGGAACGAACCTTTTGTAGAATGTTTAAGGTTTGTCCACTTCTTTGATCTTCAAAAGTTTCATAGGGAAGTAATAAGGAGTGTCTTAATCCTTCTTGATAGATTTGAGCACCTAATCTTTGAACAATTACGTTTACAAAGTAATCTTGAAAGTTTTTAGCGATTCTACTTACCATTGCAACACCCATTGTTCCACAGAGCAACCATATAACTCCATTAATAAATTGAGGTTGTGAGTACTTTTCAGGATGCGTTCCAAATCCGTCGGTTACTTTAGAGAATATATAAGGGTCTAATAAACTGAAAGTGGTATTGATTGCCGCCAAAAGCAAGGCTAATGCTACCAACCCCCAATAATTTTTTAAATAATTGTATAATAATTTCATTTTTTAATTTTTTAATAAGGTTAATGGACTAATTTCAATTGGGTCATTTTCCTCTTTTTTGGAGGCGAAATAATATCTGACATCAAATCCAAAGTAAGACGTGTTTACTGGTAATGCTGCTTCTGAATATCTATATTTACTTAAAATCCTCATTTTTGCATAATCTGCAGCTATAAAGGTCCTATTATATGTGATTCCAAAATAAAAATAACCATCAGATTTAGTTCTATATTCATAACCAGTACCAACATTTAATGATGGAGTTACAAATAACTTTCTCACTACATAGCAATCCGTTGAATCTAAGTCTAAATTCTTTTTGTAAATATCTGAAGGTTGAAAATTAAGCATCACCCCAAAATTATTTGATAAGTAACTATGTTCAGTCAATTTGATGAATACAAATGCAGTTATAGGAATTTCGTAAGTTAAAATGGTAAAATTGTGTTTTACACTGAAATCACCTGAATCAACTTGATAACTGAAATGCTTTGTTGACAATCCTAGTCCGGATTCTAAGGCGATTCTCTGCTTGTAGATATTTTTACGTACCAAGCCTCCTATATAGTATCCAGAAGGAGCTGAAATTGTAAATTTATTAACTCTTTGAAAAGCTACACTCGCGTCTGTAGCCGCTAATCCAAATGGAAAAAATACTTTCGTTTGAAAACCAAAAATTGCATTCGATTGGCCACTAACATCAAGATTGAGGCAAGAAAATACAATTAATAAAAGGTAGATATAGATTTTTCCGTGATACAAAACGTCTACAAAGTTACTCTTTGTTAATGGAAAGATACATCCAGTTTTGTATCTCTTATAAATACAAATAATGAGGTTTGTCAGTCCAAAGGGGAACTTTAATAGCTTCAACTATAATTTTGACGGTGCTTTATTTGGTTTGTCCTTACATCTAAAATTATAACTTAATCCGATTTGGAGGTTATAACCAGCCGTAGGTTGACTGTAGTTGAAGGTATTAACCACTTCTGCATATTTTTGGACAGTTTTATATTTCATCATTCCATAATATGCATTCATGGATAGTTTTACTGCCCATTTGCAATTGATTTTATAGCTCAAATTTGTTCCAACCTGAGTCCCAATTCCACCTACACATTTCAATTCGTCATTGGCAAATTTCCCTGTTTTCGTGCTTTTATAATTGAAAGAATAAGGATTTTTCCCAAATTCAAAACCTCCATATAATTTAGTTTCTAATGTCCATTTTCCAGTAATAGGAGCAAAAACTAAACCACCCATTAATGTGGAAACATTCCATCTTGGTTCCTTTTGAATTCCATAATTGATTTGGCTACCTGAATCCTTAACCGAATTAGCGTTCATCACACCTTGTTGATTCATCCCTAATTTATCTGAGGTCATAATTATCCCCCATCCAAGTTTATTACTCCTATTATTAATGTATTCCATTGTAAAGGAAGATCCACTTTTTGCGTACCCTCCTAAAATTGGGTCTGTTTGATTGGCCATTGCACCTAGCGGAGCAGCATAACCATAACCAATAAATAGGGTTTTATAACCGGTAAAATCACCTGCAAATATGGTGAAATTGCAAAGGATTAAGCAAAAACAACTAATGAATATTTTTCTCATTTTTATTTAATAAATGGCTATCTCAAAATTACGAAATATATTTGGACAAGTTACTTCAATAATTGATAAACAATTAAACTACTTAAATATGCCAATCCAGTCATAAATATTATTTGAACAATTGTCCATTTTAAGGAGGCGGTTTCTTTGTAAGTTATTGCTATAGTGGACATGCATTGTAACGCAAAAGCATAAAATATCAATAAACTCAGTGCGGTGGCTAAGGTATAAATCGGTTTTCCTGTGGTTGGATTCTTTGCGGAAATCATAGCAGATTTAATATCCCCTTCCTCATTTTCTAAACCATACAATGTAGCCATTGTCCCAACAAATACTTCCCTTGCAGCAAATGAGGTAATAAGAGCAATTCCAATCTTCCAATCATATCCTAGAGGAGCTATAACAGGCTCAATTGTTCTTCCCAACTGACCTGCATAAGAATTTTGCAATTTCTCGGATTTAATATTGATTTGACCCTGCTTTTCTGAAATGATTTTACCTTCAATTAGGGCCTCATTTTTAACTTCGATTTTGTTAAAAGTGTCTTTTGGTCCAAAAGCGCTTAAAAACCAAAGAATGATAGAAATTGCTATAATAATTTTACCTGATTCTCCAACAAAAGTTCTGACTTTGCTTAAAACACTACTCCCAACATTCTTCCAATTTGGACTTCTGTACAAAGGAAGTTCTAAAATAAAATATTGTTTACCTTTATTTTTTATTATCAAATTGAAAACATAAGCTGAACAAATTACTGCCAAAAATCCTAATAAATACATCCCAAATAAAACCAACCCTCTTAATTGAAATAATCCATAAAGTGATACATTTGGTACAAATAGGCTGATTAATAATATAAAAACTGGTAACCTTGCTGAACAGCTCATTAAAGGCGTTACCAAAATTGTAATTAACCTCGATTTTGTATTTTCAATATTCCTAGCGGCCATAATTGCTGGAACAGCACAAGCAGTTCCACTTATTAAAGGGATAATACTTTTACCATTTAATCCAAGTTTACGCATGAATCTATCCATCATGAAGGCAACTCGGGGCAAGTAACCAGTGTCGTCCAAAACTGTAATAAATAAAAATAAAAATGCTATTTGAGGGATGAAGGTCACAACTCCCCCCAGACCAGATATGATTCCATCTGATATTAAAGACGACAATATTCCACTACCAAATAGTATTCTAACTTTTTCCTTACCAAAGGCAATAAGTGCCTCAATCCATTGCATAGGAAGTTCAGCCCAAGAGAAAATGGATTGAAAAATAATAAATAATATAAAAAAGAAAATTAAAAATCCATAAATGGGATGTGTTAGTATCTTGTCAAATTTAGATTGACGTTCCTTATACCTTGTTAAATGGGAACTATCAATGCATTCAGTAGTAATTTCCTTTACTTTTTTATGTCTAAAAAGTAAATCGTTCCTTTGATAAACTCCGGCATCCATTTGACTTTCTGATTTAAACTTTAATACAGCATCTTGAATGACTTTATTGGTCTCTAAATCAGGGTTATTAATGATTTTATTTATATTTAAAATCAATTGGTATTCCGTTTGATGAGGAATCAATTTGGCAACTTCTTCTAGTTTACCCTCTGTCTTTATTTGAGGATTATAAAAGGTTAAATTAGGCTTTGAAATCTGTTTTATTAAAGATTTCTTTAATTCTTCAACACCCTCGTTATTTCTTGCGTTTGTTTGTATAACAGGAATTCCTAATATCTCTGATAATTTATTCGAATCAATTTCAATCCCTTGTGCTTTGGCTAAATCGATCATGTTCAATGCCAATATGACGGGCAATCCGCAATCTATTATTTGCGTTAGTAGAATCAAATTTCTTCCTAAATTGGACGCATCCCCAATAAAAATAATTAATTGAGGATAATTCTTATGTTTAGGATTACTTAAAATCTCAAATGGTACTACCTCATCCTTAGATTTTGGGAAGAGACTATAAGTCCCAGGTAAATCAATGAGTTCAATAAATGTTTTCTCCCCAACATTAAAATACCCGGTATGTTTATCGACAGTTATTCCAGGGAAATTGGCAGTTTTTTGCTTTAATCCTGTTAAAGCATTAAATAAGGACGATTTACCAGTGTTTGGATTACCTACTAAAGCAACAGTGATAATTTTTTTCATCCTATTGCAATATTAGTAGTTTCCAATAAATGAACAATGACTTTTACCGCATCCTCCTTCCTTAAAGAAATCAAAACTCCAAATACCTCAATGGCAATTGGATCTTTGAAAGGAGCATAAAACTTGACTACAACCTCTTCCCCAGGAAAGCATCCCATCTCCATCAACTTTAAGGAAGTATCAGAATCCAATATGTCTTCTATTACACAGACTGCATTTAAAGGAGCTTCAGCTAAGGTCACCTATTATTACTATTTAGAACAAATCTAAACTGCAAAGTTAAGCCTCTAAATCCATTCATCTACTCTAAAAACAATCTCAACATAAAATTAAAGAACCAGTTCGGACAAATTTTCCTTAAAAAAATCAACATAGTAGGATTGATGCCTCCACTAACATAACGCTTAAAGGATGAATTACTATTGGCCGCTCTATAAATCGTCCTCGCCACAACAATAGGAAGTGGTGCTGATTTACCTAGAGCTTCCATATTATTATTGACTTTATGAAAGTATGTATCATAGACATCTAGCCCTTGTTTGGACATCAAGGTCATAGATCTATCATAAAAATCTGTTCTAATAGGGCCAGGTTCAATTAAAGCTAATTTGATTTTGAATTTTCTTAATTCATGCGATAAAGATTCTGTAAATCCTTCAATCGCAAATTTGGTGGAATGGTACAAACTGTAAATTGGGAAAGTAATTCTGCCACCTATTGATGATACATTGATAATCATTCCGCCTCCATTTTCTCTAAAATAAGGGACAATGACCCTACATACATCCATGACGCCAAAAACATTAACATCAAATTGCTTTTTAATATTTTCGTCCTTAGCATATTCTAGTGGACCTATTGCAGCATAACCTGCATTATTAACTAGGACATCTATTCTACCAAAATCTTGAATGGAACTATTGATTGCACCAGCAATTGAGTCTTTATTTGTAACATCCAATGAATAGCATCTTACATTTTTCAAATTTATAAATTCTGAAGGTGCTTTTTCAGGATTTCGCATGGTTGCAGCAACATTCCATCCTTTTTGGGCAAAGTAAAGTACGGTTGCTTTTCCAATTCCTGATGATGATCCTGTAATTAGTATAGTTTTATTTTCATCCATTTAACTTTGTCTCCTTAGATATTGAAGCAAAATTAGTTAGGAATAAATCATTTCCTTAAATAATTTGTATACTTCGATTACATGAATAATTGAACAATTAGGATAATTTTTTTTTAATAATCTAATAAAAATAATATTTTGACATCCAAATACTTAGGAACGTTAAACATTTTATCACTGCTAACTATTTCGTTTTAGTCAATCCGGTAATAAGCCATAACATTAGGATATTTTCTCAACCATCATATCTCAACCAAAATTCTTCCGATTATATTAACTTTGAAGTCCTATATTGCAAAATTTTAATTATACTATGACTGAACTTAAATCGTTTATGTATTTGAAAACCCCAAGTCACTTAATTTGTGACCCGTGTTTTCAATCTATTCATAGTAGATACTATACTTTATATTATTGTACCCCAAATGTCGAAAAACGCACTTAAACAACAGGCTGACGCCTCTAGAAAAGCTAAAAATTACAAAGACGCCGCAGATCTATACAACCAACTCAATGCCCTATCTGAGAAAAAAGATAAATGGAATCTTTGGGCAGAGGGTTTTTGCCTAAGGCATCTTAAAAAATATGATGAAGCGCTTCCTTTAGCGGAAAAAGTATATGAAATAGACCCAAATTTTGAGTACGGTTCTAATCTTTATGCATGGTGTATGTATCATTTATACATTGATGTAGAAAAAGTTGAGGACGAGTCTAAATTTATGGAAGCTTTACTTACAATTCAAAGAGTTTGTAAAGAAGAGGATGTCTTTTCTCCTTTAAATATGGCAGTACTGAAGGTTGCTGACTATTTCTCTTCTAAAACAAATCCTCAGTGGACAAAAGTTTTAGAAACCTTAGGTTTGGTAAATCCAGAATCATTAAAGGATGATGGTTATAATCTTAGTCTCAAAACTGGTAAAAAGGTAACTCTTCCTTCCCACAAGGAAAAATACTACCTCCTAAAATGCAAGGCATTATTAGAAAGTGGTCAAATTGAAGCAGTATATAGTACAATTGACGAGGCTTTTGATAAAATTCCTGAAATGAGGAATCAAAATGAAGTCTGGTTGGAACGTATAAAAGCGCAAGCGATGGCAAAAGAAGGAAAACTTCAAGAGGCAGTCTATATGTATAAATCCATTCTTAAGCAAAAAAGAGAGTGGTACCTCCAAAATGAACTTTCTGAACTATTTATGAAAATGGGCAACGAGCGAGAAGCTATGAGGTCTGCAATTAATGCATTTTCATACAAAGGGGATGTAGAATTTAAAATTCCTTTATGGGAAAACTTGATTCAGCTTTTCTTAGCTAAAAAACAAAATGAAAATGCCATGGCATTTATTCGCCTAACTGCTGAAATTTGCAAGCAAAAGGAATGGGCAATCCCAGCCAAAATTCAAAAATATATTGAAGATTTGCACGTCAGAATAGACGGAAATCAAGATTTGAGATATTTAGGCAAAAAAGTTAAATACATCCTAGATGATGAAAAAGAACTATTTTATCCCACTACTAAAGGAGAAGTAACCAGATTACTTCCTAACTCTAATGGACCTTCCATAGCAGGATTTGTCAAGGATGAAACCGGAACAAGTTATTTCTTTGCATTCAATAATGCTAAAATTCGTCCTGAAAATATAGTCCCTGGTCTAAAAGTCAAATTCTACCTTCAAGACGGATTTGACAAAAAGAAAAACATTGCAGTTAAAAATGCTGTTGAGGTTAAGACAGATGTAAGTTCAAAACCTAAAACTGAAGGACAGTAGGCATTGACGATTTTATTCAACATAGCTCAATCAAAACTTCTTAGGAGTAAAATATCTTTTATAAAAGTTATTTGTTGTAACAATGATATCAATTCTTTGTATTTTTGTGAATTACTATAATGAATCTCGGAGTTTTGCACATTCGTAAAAGCTTGATTTTTTTATCCCTGATACTTTCAGGATGTTTGTCTAGTTATGGACAAACATACGAGGTTGGTATTTTTCTTGGTGGAAGCAACTACCAAGGGGATTTAGCTCCAGATTTGGTATTAGGTGAAACACATGGAGCTTTTGGAGTTCAGTTCCGCCAAAATCTTAGTCCATATTTTGCTTTCAATTATAGTATCAATTATGGTAAAATTTCTGGCGATGACAATAACTTTAGCTATTTAGCACAAAGAAACTTAAATTTCCATTCGTCCATTGTAGAAGGTTCATTTCAAGTTGAATTCAATTTCTTTAAATATGCTATTGGATTAAAACCTAAAAAGTTTTCACCTTACTTATTTACTGGTTTATCAGTATTTACTTTTGATCCTAGAACTACATATAACGGAAATGATGTTGCCCTAAGACCACTCCATACGGAAGGTCAAGGTACGTATGACGGCGCTCCAGGGCTATACCCTAAAAATAACTTTGCTATCCCAATTGGGGCAGGCTTCAAAATCAAACTTTCTCGTTATTTCCAAATGACAATTCACGGTTCTTACAGAACTACTTTCACAGATTATTTGGATGATGTAAGTGGTACTTATGCTGACAAAGAGGCACTCTCACAGCAATTCGGAGACTTATCTGTGGCACTTTCAGATCGCTCTGGAGAAAAAACAGGTAAATACATTGGGACTAAGGGTAGAATGAGGGGTAATCCACAAAACAACGATTGGTATATCTTCGCCGGTTTTGGAATTACCTATATCATCAAAGACCCTGATTGCCCACGTAGGTACTAATCCGTAAGTTTTTAGTTTTCAGTTCATAAAAATTGAGTTCAAAGCCACTATCTTTGCCCTCTAATTTATCCCTTTGAATGGAAAGTAATAAATCTTTTGTACTTGGATTGGCTGATCAATACGATTACATTCTTCCAAAAACAAAGGAGGCTTTCTTAACTATTATGCTTCTTAAGTTCAGGAAGGATAATGGTACTCTAGAAGATGAATTTACCCAAAATGATTTTAGAGAAACCCTATTAGAAGTACTAGGTTATTTAGGTAGCAATATTGAAAATCCTCAAGCAGAAAAATTTCAAAAGGAATTAAGCAACTATTACCTTCAAACCTCAAAAGATTCTGCTTTTAAATTATTAACCATTACTGAGTTTGGGCAGGATTTTTATCAACTTATAAATGAGCGATTAAATAATCAGCTAAATAAGGATTCTTTTCTTAAAAAATTAAAAGATAATATCAATTTACAAGAAGAGGACATTACAGATATTGAGTCTCTTGATTACTGGTATAGATTCCGATTCAAGTCAAGTAGTCGGAAAATCATTTTAGCCCACTTAGATGAATTGCAATCCATTGTGGACGAGCAAGTCAATAAATTGAGAATCATTTTAATGGTTCATAAGGATCAAATCAAATCATTAGTAGATAGATTCATAGCTGCCTTTACAATCATTGCGGCTAAGGCAGATGAAATATCAGAAACACTTACATTCAAGGAAGAGCTCCAAATGAGTCTAAGGGAGCTAAGGACTCATTTTGCAGATAATAAAATTGACTCAGCCTTATTTGACAAAATAGATGAAGACGTCAGAATATTTTTTGATAAAATTGATAGGAGAATATATGCAATAAATGATAAAATACAACTTTCAAGAAATCGACTAAAAGCATTTTATCAAAATTTTCAATATCAAAATAAACAAAGGGCGTTGCTGGATAATTTTATGGACTATATTTTAGCTCAAAGTTCCATCGACAAGTTTTATAGAATTACTGTAGACGCGCCCCTTATTCATTCTAAATACTTACCTCAAGAAAAATATAAATTACCTTCTTTTAATTCTCTTGATTTGGGCTTGTCATATAAAGAAGAACTACCTGATTTACAAGCACAAAATTTAGAGGAGGAAAATCCAGCACAATATATTAATTTAATCTGGCAGGACAGAATTGAGGTCTGGATGGAAAAATCAGATCAAATAATTACAGAAAAAGGTCATTTAGACTTTGCTGAGTTATTTAAAAGGATTTATGAAGAGGAAAAAAATTATGAAGTTCCTGTTCAAGTCATTTATAATTTATTAAATTTAATTAACCAAAAAAATAAAGGTCAAATGGAAAGCGGTCAGCTTGTTGCCATCAATGACGAATTTGCCTTATGGAATCAGAAAGCAAACATCAACTCTATCAATTCCTAGAACAAGAAGCATCTGTGCGGTATTTTGCAGAAGCTGATTTTTCCTTAAGAAAGGGACGGCATCTTCAAGATGAAGAGCCTGATAAACGTACTTTTAGATACGTAGATGATTATTTTGACGACCTCTATAATTATTATACCAATCTTTTTGGAGTTTACCTCCGTAAAGATTTTAATGACACTGATGCCTATATTTATTTAGAGTTTCCTGAAGAAAATAAAGGAAAATTTAGATATGAACGTAGCTGGGAAATCAAAGATAAATATCTGGTTTTTGGGATATTATTGATTAATTTATATTACGAAAAATATTTTGAAAAAAAGGAAATAAAATGGGAAGAAATTGAACATATTATTTCCGAGGGGGAAAAGAAACAACTCTGGCAAAAACTCCTTTTTACAGAAGCGAGGCCTTCTCAAACACCATCTGAATGGCAAAATGTTAGGCGAATTATTAAAAATGCTTTAGATGACTTTGAAGAATTAGGTTGGATTAAATGGATAGATAAGGATGAAATAATTTTTGAAATCCTACCCTCAATAGATCGACTTAATAAATTATACAAAAACGAAATTGAATTAATAGCATTAAATTCTAAAACAAACTCTAATTAATCTAATGCAAACTAATTATTATCCAAGAATTTTTTCCATAAATACAGTTGGTTTAAGACAACATTACCATAGTGATTACTTGCTCCATCCTTTAAGAACAGATTTTATTGGAGGTAACGGAACTGGTAAATCTATGGTCGGGGATTTGCTTCAACTTATTTTTATTTGTAAGCGGGATGATTGGCGTCCAGGGACGGAAGGGGTAGAAAAGGGATTAAGAAAAATTGAAACCATTCCTTTAGACAGAGCCTTTATCAAATTCGGGTATGCTTTTATTAATATTGAAAGAGAAAAGGGTAAGTTTATTACGATTGGGGTTTTTATTCAGAGAAATTCTGCGCCTATCAGGCCATTCATAATACAAAGGGGGGAGGATTTTTCATCCACCTTACTTTCCTTTAATCATCCAATAGTATCCAATGATTTTTTGGACGAGGAAGGCCATCTGGTTTCTGTTTTAGAGGGTCAACTAAAAACCCATTTACTGAATAAAAAGGGCTTATTTGTCAAAGATTTTTTTAGATCGGAAGGTATAAGTCAATATTATGATTTGCTCTTAAAAAATGGAATCATTGATATCGACCTGAATAGGCCAGGGAATTATGCTAGTTATGCTAAAGTATTGCAGTCATTTTCCAGAGCAAAGACACTCAATATTGCCAATTCTAGATCGTTAAAGGACTTTTTATTTGAAGATACAGATGGCTTAAAAAAATATTTTGATGAGGAAAAGGACAAATTGACGGATTTAATGTCCGATTATAAGAAATACAATGTCCAAGTCAAATTATTAAGTGCAAAACAGGAAAAATTAACTTTATTAAAGAATCTTGAAATTCAGAAAAAGGAAGCACAGTTTCAGTTAGTTTTAAATGATGCACACCAAGCATGGTTGACTTTTACTAAGTTAGAATCAGAAAAAAATGACAATGATGAACGTTGGCATAAATCAGTTCAAGAGGAAATTAAAATAAAGTCCACCTTAGATGTTTTGGATATAGATCTGAGTTCTAAAAATGCGGAATTAGACGTTTTGGATAAACAAATAAATGATGGTCAACAATATCTAACCTTAAAAGGGGAAATAAATAATATTGTAGACCAAAAATTTTTTAAAGAAGAGCAAATTAATGGATTCACCAAACAACTTGTAACTCTAACTGAACTTGTAGAAGTTAAAAATTTGGAACTAGCCGCCATTTCTAAAGAAGAAAGAACAAGTTTTGAAAATAATAAATTAAATGAACTTCAGGTTACACAAAGTAAACTTTTAAGACAAACTGAAGATATCAACCTTTTTTCAGAAGTCCTAAAACCATATAAATCCTTATCTGTTCTTTTTGAGGATTATAATAGACAAAAAGAATTAATCCAAACATTAATTCAGGAGAATAATCAGAAAATAAAGGACTTAGAAGAGGTTTTGATTCTATTTGAAGGTCAAGAAAAGGATAACCTATTTCAGTGGGCAATGCAAAATGATAATGCCCTTAGTATGGTTCAAGAATCCATTTTAATGCACTTCAAGTCCTTACTTATCCAGAAACCAGCTTTGGTTGGCTTAGGGAAAAAGTACATTTTAAGTCCTATTCAAATATTAAGCGAGAATAATATTTTAGATAAAACTGAAGATGGTTTTTGGTTTAAAATGGGTGAAATAGTTGAATATATTCCTTATATTGTAAAACAAATTTTCAACAAAAAGGGAAAATTCTCTGAAATAATAAAAAAGGATTCAATAGAATTAACAAAACAAATTGCATCTTTAAAAACCTTGAAAACTAATTTGATTAATAGGGATGCTCTTATTTTAGCTCAATATGGAATTAAACAAGAAATAATAAACATTAATGTTGAAGATAAGCTAACTTATTTTTATAATATTTGTAATAATCAGGAAAACATAAAAGCTGAATTAGATGCCGTATCCAGTTCAATCAAAGATTCGCTAGAACGTTTTGGGATAATAAAGGAGCGGAAAAGTAATTTATCACAAGAATTATTGCAATTAAACGATCAACAAAAGAGTAATACAGAATTATCCGCATTATTAGAAAAAGAAATTAATACCTTAAAGGATAGAGAGTCCAAATTATTAGAAAGAATTAGCGCTATTCGTCTACAATTTGATGAGGTGATAAATGATTTGGATTTGGGCGTTCAAATAGAAGCTAATAGAAGTCATAAGGAGCTTTTGAGAAGTAGTATCAGTTTATTGCAAAAAACTAGAAACCAAGAAAACGATAAGTATATAGAAGTTGTCAAAACAAAGGCTTCGGCAGAGGCTAGAAGAAAAACAATTGATAATGATTTTAGTTATGCTAAGGATCAATTTGAAAAAAAATCAGAACAATATAAAAACCATACCCAAACTGATTTTAACCCAGATAATATATTATTAAGTGTAAAGGCAGAGTCCGTAAATTTAACCCAAATAAGAGCGAATGCCATTGCTTTGGACCAAAATTATAAAGATGTATTTAATCAGATCATTGATACTTTCGAGGAAACCAAAAATAAACGGAATGAGGTTCTTAACGAACATCCATTTGATTTTGATGCCTTACAAACCGTATTACTAGGATCTAAAATCCGCTTTATGGACAATATAACTCCTGAATTGGAAAAATTAAATGCACTTTTATCAAATATTGCAAATCTGCAAACAGACATGGTTTTTAATGTATTTAATAGGGTAGATAAATTATTTAATGAATATGAAAAAAATGTCCGCGATTTAAATTTCTTTTTTCAAGATAGGAAAATATCCAATTCTTTTATTCTTCATATTGACTTTAAGCCTAAGAAGGAATTATTGACTGAAGGTAGAGAGGCTGTTTTTATTGATTGGATAAGAAAAATGAAAGAAAAAAGTCAAAATTATAAATTCGGAAAAAATCTTTTTACCCAAGACATTCCGATGAGTCCTGATGAGTTGATTATTTCTATTGTTCGTCAATTCTATAACGTGAAAGATGTTTCCATTGAGGAATTATTAAATCCTAAATACTACTTCGATTTAGAGTCTAAATTCTTAAATCCGCAGTCAGGAAGGGAAAGTGGATCTGCAGGTCAAGCCTATACTGCTATTGTGTTACTCTGTATTGGTAGGTTATCCATTCTTAAGGACAAAACTCGTTCCATGAATACTGGAGTTCGATTTGTCATTTTAGAAGAGGTAGCAGCCTTAGATGAAACTAACTTTAAGCTAGCTGGGGAAGAAGGTTATCAGGTGGTTACAATGAATCCTGAGCCTTATAAGTGTTATACCGAGGACGGTTGGTATATTCACATGTTAAGTAGAGGTAAAAAACATTTTGATGTTAATAATCATCCTTTAAGTTTATTCCGTAAAAAAGGAATAAAGCAAGAATTGATGTTTGAAAATGGTAATGTCGTGGTTGGAAAATAGACAAAAAAAAACGCCCCTATTTGAGGCGTTCTTATTTTTTGAAGATGTTAATCTAAATTACAACTCGTCTTCGTTGAAGAAGTATTCGTCATGGGTTGGATAGTCGGGCCAGATTTCTTGGATTTCTTCATAAGGCTCTCCATCATCTTCCAATTGTTGAAGGTTTTCCATTACTTCCTCAGGTGCTCCTGATCTAACTGCATAATCTATTAACTCATCTTTGGTTGCCGGCCAAGGAGCATCATCTAAGTAGGAAGCCAATTCTAGTGTCCAATACATACTTTGCTAATTTCTAAATTTTCCGCGAATATAAAATCTATCCTTGTATTAATCTAAATAATAACTAAAAACTTGATTTTACGTTCTATAGTTACTAAAGGAATAATTTCAATCCATTATCCCTTGTCGTACTTTTGTATGGTAGATGAATTATTGACATTCAAAATTGTTGATTAACAATAGAATAATGAGGTCCATTAAACTTCCTTTAACATTACTTGCCTTCCTAATCTGGATGATGCCCATGTATTTACTTGCTCAAGTAAACATTGACGAGCAACTAGGTGCAGAGTATTATAATAGGGGTGATTATGAAAAGGCCTTGACCTATTACAAAAAATTACTAGATACCAAATCCGACAATCCATTTATTTATGAGCGCTATTATACATCAGTTCTTAATGTTAAAGATTACAAGGGTGGAGAGACAGATTTAAAAAAAATAATCAAACGTAGAAACAATTCAGACCCTTATGTATTGATTGATCTTGGATATCTATATCAATTAGAAAACAAGGAAAAAGAAGCCAAAAAAGTTTTTGAAAGCGTAATTGATAAACTCCCTTTTGACATTAATGAAGTGGAAAAAATTGCTACAGCTTTCCTAAGAAAAGAACATTCTGACTATGCCTTAAATACCTATAAAAAGGCTCAAATCAATTTTAAACAAGAGACAATATTCATTTCCAATATTGCAGATATCTATTTGCAGAGGAAAGAATACCAAACCTTTGTTAATCTTTATGTCGGTTGGATGGATAAGGAACCTCAGGCAATGGACCTCATAAAATCTGGACTTCAAGAGTCAATGAACAAGGATGAAATTTATAATCAATTTAAAAAAGAGGTATTAAGAAGAATCAATGATAAGCCAGATGATTATTATTATGCAGATTTAATGGCATGGATATTCCTCCAAAGAAAGGATTTCAACGGAGCCTATATCCAGTATAAATCTATTGACAAAAGACTAAAGGAAGGAGGAAAACGTTTGGTTGAATTAGGTCTAATTGCTTCAAACTATGGAAATTATTCAGCAGCTGAGAACTTTCTTAATGCTGTGGTTGAACAGGGCAAGGACGCAGCCTATTACTATCCTGCTCAAAAGGCTTTATTGGATATCAAATACAATAAAATCACCAAATACGCGGACTATACCACAACAGATATTCAATCTCTAATTGATGATTATAGTAACTATCTCAAAAATTTCGGATTTGATAAAACAGAATCAGGGGAGGTCATTCTCAAATTGGCAGAAATTAAAGCATTGTACGCCAATCAATTGCAAGACGCCATTCAATTACTAGAATCATCAATTGACAAAATGAATAATAAATCCATTTTGGGCCGATTGAAATTGGCCTTAGGGGATTATTACTTAATAAATGATAATATTTGGGAATCGACTTTAAGGTATAGCCAAGTAGAAAAAATGTTTCCAAATGAACCTTTAGGTCATGAGGCAAAGTATCGGAATGCCAAATTAGCCTTTTATACAGGAGAATTTGAGTGGTGTAAAGCCCAATTGACAGTACTGAAAGGTTCAACAGAGGAGTTAATTGCAAACGATGCATTGCAATTGGCTTTATTAATTGACGATTACTTAGATGCTGCTGATTCGTCCAATACGGGAACAAATAACAACTTAAGACTATTTGCAAAAGCAGATTTATTAATCTTCCAAAATAAATTTGATTTGGCAAACAAAACAATGGATTCCATTAAATTTTTCACAGGCTTAAACACCTTGGCAGATGATATTTTGATGTTAAAAGCAAATATATCCTTAAAAAAGAAAGAGTATTTAAGTGCTGATTCCATTTTTAAACAAATCTATACGGATTTTCCTGACGGTATTTTGTCCGACGATGCCCTTTATAAGTCTGCTGTTTTAAATGAGGAGACTCTAAAAAATACAGATAAAGCAAAATCTCTTTATGAAAAAATAATTCTGGAATATAAAGGAAGCGTTTTTGGGGTGGATGCTGCTAATAGATTCAGAAAGCTAAGAGGAGATGTTGTTTATTAAGGTTTAAGTAGAAAATGAGGTCTATATCTAAAATTACTCAAACTTTTGCCTTGCTTTTATGTTACCTGCTTTGTATGGCATTAACTATAGGAGGTAAGGCTCCAAATTTCACCTTAAAAGATCAAAACGGAAAGAATTTTGAACTTTACAAACATATCCAAAACGGTAAACCGATAGTAATATTCTTTTATCCAAAGGACAACAGCCTTGGTTGTACAAGGGAGGCCTGTTCTTTCCGAGATTCTTATCAAGATTTTGAGGATGCTGGGGCATTGGTTATCGGAATCAATGGAGGTTCAGAGCAAAGTCATAAGGACTTCATTAGCCATAATAAACTCCCTTTTACCATTTTGGTAGATGAAGGCAATCAAGTAAGGAAATTGTTTGGGGTAAAAAACTCTTTGGGAATCATACCAGGAAGGGTAACATTTGTTTTAGACAAAAACGGAATTGTTAAATCTGTTTTCGATTCCCAAATAAACATGTCAGGACATGCTAAAACTGCATTAGAAATGATAAAATCATTAAAATAAATTTTGGCTTGATTTTGGAAGGATTAATTTTGAAACAAGATTAATCTATATCTGTTAAATATCATGAAAAATTTGTCTCTAATTGTTCTAATATCAATGAGCATATTCTGTAAAACTCTACATGCCCAAGATTTTCAAAACAAGAACTTAAACCAATCTGTATATAGTAAAGTTGATGTTCAACCAGAATTCCCAGGAGGGGATGATGCTCTTTTTGATTATTTCCATAAGACTCTCAGGTATAAATTAGGAACTCCTAAGTTTTCTACTACAGCTTACTTCATTGTAAGGTTGGATGGTAGTGTAACCTCATTAAAATTAACACCAAAAGTCCCGCTAGACATAGAGGCTAAGATACTTGCTTGTTTTGGGAATATGCCAAAATGGAAACCAGGTACCTATCAAGGGAAGCCAGTGGATGTAGAACAGGAAATGCCCATCTTTTTCAATCCTCCTAAATCGTGGGAAAAGTTAGGTTCTCAGAATACAAACCAATCAAGCACTAAAAAGCCAAAGCTTGCTCCCACTAAACCTAAGGTAACCAAATAAATTAGGAGCTATTTAATTGATTATCAATTAAATACATTTCTATTTTCTTCAATTAAGTATTTTGAGTTAATTTTGCCTTTAGTTGTACGTTATAGAAATGTTGACTTTTAAATCAATTTTTCAGTAAATGCACTTTTTAGGATGTTAAAGTTCCATCAAATCATTCCATTGGCCATTAATCAAAAAGGACAAATATTATCTAGGTTGGCAAAATCAATTTTAGCATTAAGTTTTGTCTTTATTTTTAGTGGTAGTTTGTCCGCACAAAAGTTTTCTTATGTTGACACTGATTATATCCTAGAGCAAATGCCAGATTATAGGTCTGCACAAAAGCAATTGGATGATGTTGCAGAGAAAGCTAAAGCAGAACTATTAAAAAAGAAGGAAGAAATTGATAAACTCAAAACCAGTTATGAGGCAGAAAATTTGTTAATGCCTGAAGATATCCGTAAAAAGAAAGAGGACGAAATCCTACTTAAAACCAAGGAATACGATCAATTCAAAAAAGATAAATTTGGTGCTGACGGAGAGTTATTTAAAAAACGTCAGGAATTGGTTAAACCTATACAAGATAAAGTATTTGATGCGGTTCAAAAAGTGGCAAAAGAGAATAATCAAGACTTTATTTTTGATAAAGCAGGAGCTGTAACCATTTTATACTCAAATCCAAAATATGATCGTTCAGATGAGGTGTTGGAGTTATTAAATGCAGCTGCAAATACTAAAAGTGGTAAAAAGGATTCTCAGAACATCAAAGACCCAATCAATAAACTCCTTAAGGATGAGGATAAAACCAAACCTGGTCAAAATCTTTATCAAAACGGACAGCCTAATCAATCTAATCCAAATCAGAATACCAATCCTAACATTCAACCAGGAGGAGCTCCTGGAGGAATGCCTCCCCAAAATCCAGGGATGCCTCCTCAAATGCCCGGACAACCTAAATAAGTATCAAATAAAAATCAGTGCATATAATTAAAATGAAAAAATACATTATTACCCTTGTGGCAGGTCTATTCTTGATTCCTGCATTAACTTTTGGACAGACCAAATTTGGTCACCTAGCTAAACAGGAATTATTAGCTAAAATGCCTGCAACTGCAGAGGCAAAGAAAAAATTAGAATCTTTTGGCAAACAGTTAGAAGAGCAACAAACGGAACTTAAAAAAGAGTTAGAAACTAAATACCAAGCCTATATGACTTTAAGAGAAAGTCCAACAGCAAACAAAACAATTCTTTCTAGCAAAGAGGAAGAAATCAAATCTTTAAATGAAAGACTACAAAAATTCCAAGTTACAGCTAATGAGGATTTCCAAAAAGAACAAGAGTCTACTATGCGTCCAATCATTGAAAGAGTTGATATGGCTATTAAAGAAGTAGCTAAAGAAGGTAAATATGGATATATTTTTGATACTTCCTTAGGAGTAGTTATTTACGCTCAAGAAGGTGATGATATTTCTACTCTTGTACAGAAAAAATTAGATTCCATGCCAGCTATGGAAGTAAAACAAGATGGTGCTAAACCAGCTCCAGGAAATGGAATGAGTCCTCGCCCTACAAATGGCGGCGGAATGAAAAGAAAATAAAAATTAATAATACTTAAAAAAAAGCCCTTATGACCAATTGGTTATAAGGGCATTTTTATGACAATTTGTCAAGTAAATTGATTATAAATCAATTTGGCAAAACTTTAGTAGGTTAAGTTTCCTTATTTTTGCTATCTATGTCTAAAAAAAATAATGATCCAATTTCAACTTTAATAAATTTTCAATCTGATGATAATAATGATAACCCAGAATTCATAAGTCTTATGACCTCTGAAGAGGAGGATGATATGAATAGTGAAGATCTTCCAAAGGAGGTCGCAATTTTACCTGTCCGTAACACAGTCCTTTTTCCTGGAGTTGTAATTCCTATCACAGTCGGTAGAGATAAATCTATTAAACTAATTAACGATGCCCAAAAAGCTGGAAAGTCAATTGGTGTAGTTGCTCAAATTTCAGAAGGAGTAGAGAATCCAGGGGAATCTGACCTATTTAAAATAGGAACTATTGCCAAAGTCATTAAACTGCTAAAAATGCCTGATGGAAACACCACAGCTATCTTGCAAGGCAAAAAACGATTTACTATCTCAAAAATTACCCAATCTGAACCTTATTTAAAGGCACAAATAACAGCTGTTCAAGATGAAAAAGTAGAAAACACTGATGAAATTTCCGCTACGGTAGGCTCCCTAAAGGATTTAGCAACTGAAATTATTCATTTATCCCCTAATATCCCTTCAGAAGCCGCTTTCGCAATTAAGAATATTGACTCCCCTAAATTTTTGATAAGTTTTATTGCGAGCAATATGAACGCGTCTGTGGTAGAAAAACAACAGATTTTAGAAAAAGTATCGTACAAAGAACGTGCTGAATTGGTCTTGACATTCTTGAATAGAGAACGTCAAATGCTAGAACTAAAAAACGAAATTCAGAATCGCGTTAGAGGGGATATGGACAAAGAGCAACGTAATTTTATGTTGCATCAGCAGTTAAGAGCCATTCAAGAAGAATTAGGTGGAGACTCCCCTGACAAGGATATTCAAAATTTTAGAATCAGAGCAACTGAAAAGAAATGGAATGAGGAAACTGCCAAAATTTTCCAAAAGGAATTAAGTAAGCTGGAAAGGATGAATCCTGCTGCTGCTGAATATTCAGTTACCTACAATTATCTCGAGTTATGCCTCGACTTACCTTGGAATGAATTCACAGTAGATAACCTTGATTTAAAACGCGCTCAAAAAGTTTTAGATGAAGATCATTATGGATTAGAAAAAATAAAAGATAGAATAATTGAATACCTAGCAGTCCTAAAACTCAAAGGCGACATGAAAAGTCCAATACTTTGTTTATATGGTCCTCCTGGAGTAGGAAAAACTAGTTTAGGAAAATCAATCGCCAGAGCATTAGATAGAAAATATACCAGAATATCCCTAGGTGGACTCCATGATGAGGCTGAATTAAGAGGTCATAGAAAAACATACATTGGGGCAATGCCTGGTAGAATTATCCAAGGAATTAAAAAAGGAAACTCAAGTAATCCTGTTTTTATCCTAGATGAGGTGGATAAAATCGGAAATGACTTTAGAGGCGATCCTTCATCTGCATTATTAGAGGTATTAGATCCGGAACAAAACTCAACCTTTTACGACAATTACTTAGAGTTAGAATATGACTTAAGTAAAGTGATGTTCATTGCAACTGCAAATTCATTAGATACCATTCAACCTGCACTTAGAGATAGAATGGAAATTATTGATATTTCTGGATATTTATTAGAAGAGAAAGTAGAAATCGCTAAAACCTACCTTATCCCTAAACAAAGGGAAATGCATGGTCTTAAAGCTAAGGATTTGAAAATAAAGAATAACGTCATAGAAAAAATCATTGACGAATATACACGCGAGGCAGGAGTCAGAGCACTGGAAAAGAAAATAGCTGGCTTGGCAAGGGCAAAGGCAAAAGCCATTGTCATCGGGGAGTCAAGTTCGGGAGAGGTGAATGAAAAATTTGTTGAAGAAACTTTAGGTCCTAAAATATTTGAAAAAGAAATTTTTAGAGATGAGGAAGTAGCAGGAGTTGTAACTGGATTGGCATGGACTCCTTTTGGAGGAGATGTACTTTATGTTGAGGCACTACTAACACCAGGAAATGGAAAAATTCAACTAACGGGCAAATTAGGTGAAGTAATGAAAGAAAGTGCTGTTACAGCATTGACTTACCTAAAATCTAGATATAAGGAGTATGATATAAAACCGGAAGCATTCCATCAATGGGATTTACATATTCACGTGCCTGAAGGAGCAACCCCTAAGGAAGGTCCTAGCGCAGGAATCACAATGCTTACAGCAATAACATCTGCCTTTACTCAAAGAAAAATCAGAAAAGACCTTGCTATGACTGGGGAAATTACCCTCAGAGGAAAAGTATTACCCGTTGGTGGGGTGAAAGAAAAGATACTAGCTGCTAAAAGACTAGGAATATCTAAAATCATCTTAAGTGAATCTAATAAAAAAGATGTGAAGGATGTGAAAGATTCCTATATAAAAGGGTTAGAATTTTTTTATGTGAATCAAATGAGTGAGGTTTTGGACATTGCCTTACTGAAGCACAAGATTAAAAATCCATTGAATATAAACGATCCTGACCATATTAAAGTTCTTAATAATAATTCAGTTTCTTAAAATAATTAGAATCTTTATTTATTGACAAGAGCTATTATTATCTCTTCTTTGAATGGCCATACAGCATAAAAAAAGCAGATTCGTAACCTCAATTGCCAATTGTTGATATAAAAATATTAAATCTTTGAATTATTCTTCTTCTTTTGAGTCAATTGATTTATGCCAATATTCTAACCTATTCGATCGTCAGAATATAACACAATTATCATAAGGTAGATAAAAATTAAGAACACAAAATTGATTAGCTAACCATTAATTATCGACTAGTCACATTTTTAGAATGCGAGAAAGCCTGCGTCCTTTTTGGATTGAAGGCTTTCTCTTTTTATATCCATTTCATATCAATGTTTAACAATAAATCTATAATTTTACAGTTTATATTGAGGGTGAAAAATAAGTTACACAAAAAGATACTTCCCTATTTTTTATTAGTCTTTATTGGATTGATGGTCAATAACATTGCATTTAGTCAAATAGGCGGATATGGTGTTTATAAAAGTCTATTACTTTCCTCTACTCCAAGAACAGTCGCTTTAGGAGGAATTAATATCCATATAAGGGATAACGATCCTACCTCAGGATGGCAAAATCCAGCATGTCTTAATGAGACTATGAGCGGAAAGCTGTCAATGAACTATAATAATTATATAGCAGGAATAGGTTACGGAACATTTGGTTATGTTCATCATATTAAAAAAATCGGAACTTTTCAAGCAGGAATTCAATATGTAAATTACGGCACTGAAATCGCAGCAGATCCATATGGTGCAATTTATGGAAATTGGTCAGCATCAGAATATACTTATATGGCCGGACTAGGAAGAAGTTATAAAAGACTTTCTTACGGATTAAACTTAAAGTTTATTCTTTCACAACTTTCTAGCTGGCGTTCCTCAGGGATGGCTTTTGATTTGGGAATCCATTATAGAACTAAGGATTCCACAGTAACTTATGCATTTGTCCTAAGAAATTTTGGAACTCAGTTAACAACCTATGCCAATACTTATGAGGTACTTCCTCATACTATTGACGCAACCATCGCCTATAAACCTAAACATGCTCCTTTTAGATTTCATGTCAATTATCACGATATTCAAAAATTCGATCTGACTTATTTTAATCCCAATCAGAACTTTAGCAAAGATTTTAATACAGGACAAAACATTATAGACAAAATCACTTTTGGGGAGAAGTTAGGACGTCACTTAATTGTCGGAGGTGAGTTGTTAGCAGGAAAAGGATTCAAAATTCAATTGGCCTATAATTACCAAATGAGGCAGGAACTATCTTTCCCTCAATCCAGAGGATTTACTGGATTTAGTTATGGGGCAGGGTTAAAAATCAGAACGTTGACTTTCAATTATGCCCATACAAGCATTAGCAAAGCAGCCGATGCTGATATTTTCGGAATTTATTTAGACTTAGGTAAAATATTCAATTACAATAAAACTTTAGGTAACGACGGGGTTCATCTTTAATTGACCAATCGTTTTTAGGACTTAATTACTTTTTATCCATCATGATTTTCAGCTTTGGCTTGATAACATTATTCCGATAGTTTATAAAACTATAAACCAAGCTCAAAATACATCCAAAAACAACTGTTCCTATAATGGTTTGTTTAATGTAACTATTAAAAGAAAAATAAATTATGGCCTGTTCGTGGGTAGCAATCACATCAAAACCATTTCTTTTTGCCATCATATCACTTGCAGCCAACATTTTGTTAAAGAAATCAGGACTTATAACTTGTAAAAAAATTATAAGAGAAATAGTTGAAAATACTGCACTAAATGCAGTCATTATCAATCCAAGGCCTAAGGACTGAATAAAGTTTGCATTATTTGGAGCTTGGGCTTTGTTATATTCCTTGAAAGAAAATCTAAAGGTAATAATCGGTATTATTAATGACAATAACGTGGTTTGTTGATAATATTCCACATATTTATCATGAAATCCGAGCAACATTTCTGCTGTCAGCCAAACAAGTAATGCCGAAGCAGAAATTAAGGTATATTTTAGAGCGATTTTAAAAACACTGGTCATTTAGCAAAGTTAGGAGTTTTTACATCTTTCTTAGAAAAGGTATTGATTGTTTCAAGTTTTCTCAAATTTAACAGTTTATACCAATTCATATTAATTTCGGTCGGCATTCTTTATTCGAGATATTAAATTTCATTATTAAAACCAGTATCACCGATCTTAGCATTGTCCAACCTCTTCCCCTAAATTTGTACTCGCCTTGACTAGAATCTTACATATATCCTTTATGTATCCTACTAAAGCTAAGCCAAACCATGGTTTGGCTGTGAAAATGGTAATGGATGGATTTCAAGCATCTAAACCTAACCTTGTTCAAGGTTTACTTTATTCTACCTACTCAAATATAACCTTAGATGACTTTGATTCAGACGCTAACTACCTAATTATTCCTTACATATTACCAAAATGGACTAAGGTGCTAATGTTATTTAATCAAAAGAGGATAAAAAAAATAGTACAAGAGTTCAACCCTGATTTTATTTATTTCCACAATATTTTTCCTGGAATTTTACTTTTTCATAAAATATTAAAAGAAAACAAAATCCCTTACGGCACTTCTGTAAGAGGAAGTTGTTACAAAGCCTTAAAGTTTTTAACTTGGAAAAAATCAAGTGTCAATTTCTTTTTTAATAATGCCAGTTGGATTCATTTCAATTCTAATTATTATATGGATAGGGTAGAGGACTTAATGAAGCAAAAATATCTTCCTTTAGATAAATCCAAGATAAAATTAATTCCAAATGCAGTTGATGATGTGTTTTATGATCAACCAATTAAAAAAATAAAGGGAGAAAAGTTCAAGTTTTTAATCATTGCAGGAGCCGAACCAAGGAAGAATTTAGAAACCCTATTTAAAGCATTTATTTCTTTTAATGCTGATAATAGTTCAGAACTGATCTGGATAGGTCAAAAATATAATCAAGAATATTTTAACTCTTTAATTGATTATTTAAAACCAGAAAATAATATTTATTATATGGAGCACCTATCTGGTAAGCAAATTCCTCAAATTATTGATTCCGCTAATGTACTAGTTCTTTTATCTTTTGAGGAAACTTTCGGAAATGTTGTTGCCGAGGCGGTATCACGTCAATGCCCTGTGATTTATTCAAAACAGTCCGGAGTCTCTAGTTTCATAAAACAAAATCAAGGTATTGAAATTAAGGATGTACTAAATATAAAGGAAATTACGGATGCCCTTTATGAAATAATAAACAATTTTAATAATTATCAATTCCTCCCAAATGATTCCTTCAAAAAAGATGAAATTAATAAAACTTGGAATAATCTTTTTAATAATATTTCTTAATATGATATCTTTTAAAGGAAATTGTTCTGGAATTATTGATCAAACCAAAAAGTATTTGATAGAAAAATATATTAAGTCACTTCCAGATTATAGGAATAGCAAGTACTCGGTTTCTGTCTTTAATTTGACTACTAAGGAACAAACAATTGATATTAATAGTCATCAATTACTCCGACCTGCATCAGTTCTTAAAATTATTCCTTGTTTTTTAAGTCAGAAGCTTAATGAAAGTTATTACACTGATTTTATCTACAAAGACGATACGCTAAATGTCTATTCCAATGGAGATATTAGTTTTCTAGATGACTCTACCTATCCAATTTATCCAGATATTCATAAAAAGGAATTATTCTTAAACAATAAAACCAAGGTTATAAGATTTTATGTTGATAATAATTTCCCTAAAAGAGAGGAATGCAATAACCATTTTATTGAGGAGGATAAAGGTCAATATTTTGGAGCTGTACCTTCGCAATATAATTTCAGGGGGAATAGAGTTGATTTTCATTTTAATATTAAGGATAATAAACTTATTTTCAAATATGTCTATCCAAATCCTTTTATGCAAAATGTTAAAGCAATAATAAAATACGATATTACTTATACACCGCCAGGAACCCGTGATTTGACTTATATATATTACAAAAATGTTAATACGGATTCTTTTTACATCTTATTTAAAGGAACTTATCCATTAATATCCAAGGAAAGTAATCTGGATATTGTCATTAAGGGATGTAACCCGATTAATAATTTCCAACTAATAACCAACCATTTTTTCTCAAACACACCCTCAGTTAATTCCCCAATAATAGTTTTGGATACCTCTATAACTAAACTCAAAAAATTTTATAAACTAAATTCTGATAGTATTATTAATTCTTATAAAACAAATTATATTAGAGTTTTCAGTAATGATAAAAATAAATTATTAAATAAATGTTTAATTGAATCCAATAATTTAATTGCTAATAGGTTATTATTCGATTTCGGGAAAGCGTCTAACATGCATCATTTATCTTGTCCATGTGACTTGAATGTTTCATTAAATAACTTACACGATACGCTAGCCCAATTAGGACTACCTAGAAACGAGTTTCAACTATTTGAAGGAAGTGGATTAAGTCCGGAAAATAAAATTTCCACTTATAGTTTAAGTCTTTTCCTACTTAAAAAGCAAAATCCATATATTCTTACCAGATTTTATGATTTAGAAAATGGATGGCAAAACGGGAGGTCAACTAAAAATGTATTCACCAAGTCCGGTTATATGGAATCCACTCGCTCTTTGGCTGGATACTTTGTTAGAAAAGACGGCAAAATGTATTCCTTTGCAATTATGATTAATAACTACAAAGGTCAAGCCGGACAGTCAAAGGTGGTAGTGGATAATATCCTAGATATTTTGTCGAGGTAAAGTCAAGTTTTGTCGAGTGAAAACATCATTTCATCTAATCAGGTAAAAGATTGAAGCACTACAGTAATTTATATTTAAAAATATGATAACTTTGGCGTGAGGTACACGTCTCACATTTAGTTTTAGGGTTTAAATATTTTGTTTGTGTATCACCCTTCAGTAACCCTGAGGGGTGTTTTATTTTTAGTAGGCTGATATTGAACCAAAAACGCTCTCTAAACTTTTACCATAAAACAATAATCCCCCATGGTGACCAACCATTGCGATAGCATAATTGTCTTGATTGTCATTTGCTGATATGGATTTCTTGGTCCATTCTAAAACGCTGAATGCCATTTCCGGGGTCCCGTATGCAATCGTTACTGGAGTAGTAGGAATTACATTCTGCAACTTTAACCAAAGTAACTCTTGATGTATGTGTATAATGGCATTTATTTCTTCACTTGCTTGATAAATTGCAGCATGTGTCATGGATTCACTACTTGGTTGTGATTTTCCTTTATAGTTGAGCATATTTTGTAAGAATTCCCATCCAGTCACCTCCGATACCTCATCAAAACCTAATTCAGCTAGGTGTGCGGTTTGGCTTGATGTAATCAAAAAAGAGGATTTGGACAGCCTTATACTAAGATTCCCAAATCCTAATCCATTTTCATCAACACCAATATATTCGTTTTCTAAGCACTGACTTCGTACCTTATTTAGAGTATCCAGCCTAGATTGATGGATAGTTAAATTTTGGCTTTCTTGCACTAAACTAAATTTGATGACTCCTTCCTTTTCTTGACTGCCCATAAAAACTGATTTCTTTCAGACGAATCTAAAGCAAATCACAAATTATATTATCAATTTGATAACATTAAGTTTTTAGGAATTGGCAAAAATTATTAGGATATTTGCGATTCATTTGATTTATTAATGCATTATTTTCTTAATGTATTGATTGTCAAAAGATTATAGAATTTTAAAACTACATGGCAATACTACAATCGATTGATGTTGAAGTGTTTTATGGTGAAACACATGCGCTGAAAGGCATCAATATGACCATAGAAAAGAATCAAGTCGTCGCTTTGATTGGTCCTTCTGGATGTGGAAAGTCCACCTTCCTAAGGCTTTTTAATAGAATGAATGATTTGATTCCTAACATTAGAATAGAAGGAGAAATCTTACTTAATGGCGAGGATATCTATTCTAAATCGATTATGGTAGATCAACTACGTAAGGAAATAGGTATGGTTTTCCAAAAACCTAACCCTTTTGCAAAGTCTATTTTTGAAAATGTCGCCTATGGTTTAAGGGTGAACGGAGTATCAGACCCTACATTTATTGAAGAAAGAGTTACGCTATCCTTAAAACAAGCTACGCTTTGGGATGAAGTAAAAGATAAACTTAAAAAGTCAGCTATGGAACTGTCCGGTGGGCAACAACAAAGACTTTGTATTGCAAGAGCCTTAGCGATTGAACCTTTAGTTTTATTAATGGATGAACCTACCTCTGCCTTAGATCCTATTTCCACACATAAAATTGAGGAACTAGTGTTTCAATTAAAACAAGACTACACCATTATTATGGTTACGCATAATATGCAACAGGCTAGCCGAGTGTCAGATAAAACTGGATTCTTTTATATGGGAGAGCTGATTGAATTTGATGATACCCAATTGATTTTTACCAAACCAAATAAACAAACCACTCAAAACTACATAACAGGAAGGTTTGGTTGATGGATCTTAACACATCAAATTATATAAACTATTTCTAATCAGAATTTGTTAAATTTGATTGTGCCAATCTAAGCCCAAAACTTTATTATTAATCAAATGTCAGAATCTACACCAAAATTGACTCACTTAGAAAGTGAACTAAATAAAATTAAAAGTGCGACTAAGGAAATGATGTCCATAGTCAAATACCAATTACTTAGAGGTAAAGAAGCATTGTTAGAATCCAATCGTGAGCTTGCTTTAGAGGTAATGCATAACGAGAAGCGTGTCAATGGATACGAAATAATGATTGATAATGCATGCGAAAACGTCATCGCCTGTTTTTCACCTGTAGCGATTGACCTTAGGTTTGTATTGGCTTCTTTAAAAATAAATTATCACCTAGAAAGATTAGGCGACAATGCGGAAGGTATTGCTAAAAATGTCTTAGAAATGAAGACTCTATGGGCTCCTGAATTGATTGAAAATATTCAATTAGTAAAAGCATTTGAATTAGCAGATGACATGCTAAACAATGTAATTGAAAGTTACTTGACCGAGGATACTTCCATTGCCAGAAAAGTCTTTGAAAAAGATAAATATCTTGATGCAATCACCACCCAATCTCATCATATTTTAGCTGAGTATATGAGGAATTCTCAGGTGAACCTAGAACAAAATTTGTATCTTCTACTTATCCATCGTAAAATTGAAAGAGTAGGGGATCTAATTAAAAACATTGCGGAAGAAATTATCTTCTATATAGAAGCAAGAGTTTTAAAACACTTAAAGGATTCAAATAAAAAGGATTAAACTTTAGTATATATATATTTAACACGTTTAAAAGTAAAAATAGCCATAGCATGAAATACCAAGGAGACTCATTGAGAAAATTCTCTTCTCAAATTTTATTCGCATTAGAACAATACAAAAGCCCTAGTCTTGATATAAATCAATTTGATAACATCATCCTATGTGGATTAGGAGGCTCTGGAATTGCAGCCAGAATTACAAAGTCCTATTTTGCAGAAATATCCACTAAACCTATAGAGGTCATTTCAGATTATTTTTTGCCTAAATATACTTCAAGTAAATCTTTGGTGATATTGTCCTCTTATTCTGGAAATACAGAGGAAACTCTTTTAATGTATAACGAGGCTAAATCCAAAGGAGCAGGAATTGTTACCATAACAACCGGTGGACAATTAGGACAATTGGCTAAAGAAGATGGATTCCCAATTTATGCAGCTGAAACTGGATTTCAACCAAGAATGGCATTAGGATACTCTTTAAGTTATCTATTATTAATTTTTGGCGAATTTTTTGGTATCGATACAGCATCTCAATTAAAGTCGGCAGCCTCTGAATTGAGCGATGTTGACAGATATATTGATGCTGCAAGAGAAATATTCAATAACCAAATCAAACACGATTTAACAGGTAAAATCTGTGTAGTTGCAGATGCATTTTCAAATCCTGTAGCGCTTAGATTTTGTCAACAGATTCAAGAAAATGCTAAAGCTGAGGCATTTTTATCAGAACTTCCTGAAGCAAATCATAACGTAATTGAATCCTACTACGGTCAATTACCTGGACATATCATATTCCTAAATTCCGGAATTCACCTAAGGACCAATTTAAGATTCGATTTCATAGAAAATCTTTTAAAAGAGGAAGGAAATCATCCAATAAAAATGCAAATCGACCATTCAAATCTTACAGATTACTTGGAAAAAATTTACATTTTGGATTGGATATCCTTATTGATTGCTGATGCTAAAGGATTAGATTCCAGTAATATAAGGAATATCAATTCTTTAAAAAACTATTTAAGCACCAACTAAATATTGGTATTAAATTTCGATTTAATTAATGACTAACCCAAGACAGGTTATTCTGAAACGTCTTTTTAGAATTGTTAGGAATCTGACGCTTTCGTTTTTGATTGTGTCCATTAATTATGTCATTTTTCTTAAGTTTTTCCCTCCATTAACAACGCTGTTAATGGAAATGCGTTGCCTAGAAAAACAACCGAATAAGGATGGGTCTAAGTATCACTTTACAGCAAAATGGTCATCTAGTGATGAATTGTCCAAAAACATCAAATTAGCAGCAGTCGCAAGTGAAGACGGTAATTACCCCTTTCACTACGGTTTTGATTTTGACGCTATGAGTGACGCTTTTCAACACAACCTCAATTCCAAAAAGACAATTGGTGGAAGTACCATTAGTCAGCAGGTCGCTAAAAATGTATTTTTGTTTCCGCAGCGTAGCTACATCCGTAAGGCATTTGAAACATATTTTACTGCCCTCATAGAATTGATTTGGGGCAAGAAAAGAATCATAGAAATGTACCTCAATATTGCAGAAACAGGAAATGGATGCTTTGGTGTGGAAGCCGCTAGCCAAAAATATTATCATAAAACCACCAGTCAACTAAATAAGTATGAGGCAGCTAGTTTGATTGCCCTACTTCCAAGTCCTAGAAAATTCACGCCCAATGCATATAAAGTAAAACTTAAAGCCAATAAGGTAGTCATTGCAATGAATAAAGTTGGGTTCAGTTATATAGAAGGGTTATAAACAATCGATTTATTTGTCCACCTAAAAATGGTAATGTAATCAAAAACTTCTACAAAAATTATAGCTGAACATTAAAAAAATCCTTTAGTTTTGCTGATTACATCAAAATAGGTCTTTTCGAGTCAAATCTTACAGTCTATTTTAGGTACTGAATCTGATATTGATAGTTATTTGTAGAGGTTAAATGTCTCAAAAACAAGGTTTTGAACCATTTTAACTTCTTTTTAGATTAGTTTTTCTATCCGATTCAGTTGATTATCTGTATTTTGTTACAGCGTAGTCAAAATTTAAATTTGAATTGTCAAGTCGATGAAAGACTTTTAAAATAGACATTTAAACTACTTTAAGAGGGATACAAAGACATTTTTGTTACACATTTAAGGAGTCATAATTATAATGAGATTAAGATTTTTACTATTCTTTACCATTGCACTGTTATTCAGTGCTTTAGGATTAAAAGCCCAAGTCCAAGATGGAACTGTTTCAGGAAAGATTACTGAAAGAGGAACCAAAGTGGAAGTACCCTTTGCGAACATTAGAGTGACCAATGGTGTCCAAAGTAAGGTTGCAGTCACAGACTTTGACGGTACTTATAAAATTACTGGACTTACTCCTGGTACATATACCTTAAGTATCCAAGCGCAAGGTTTCCGTTCTACACAAATTACTGGGGTAGAAGTAATTGGAGATAAAACTCAGACTGTAAATGCTGAATTAGAAACCAATGTTAAGAACATTGAGAAAGCAGTTGAAGTTATTGCATTTAAGAAACCTTTATTTATCAAAGACCAAACTTCAATTGATAACGTTAAAACAGCCGCAGAATTACAAAAAACGCCTGTTAAAGGGATTAATTATGCTGTAGGAACCTCATCTGGAGCGAATGCAGCAAATGGAGGAATATCAATTAGAGGAGGAAGGTCAAATGGTACAGTTTATTATATTGATGGAGTTAAAGTAACCGGTTCAGGATTAGGACTTCCTCAAGGTTCAATTGAACAATTAAGCGTTATTACAGGTGGTATTCCTGCAGAATATGGGGATGCAACTGGAGGAATTATATCAGTAACAACAAAAGGACCATCAAATAGATATTCTGGTGGTTTTGATGTGCAAACTTCCAAGTACTTAGACGCTTATAATTATAATTCTTTGGAAGGTAACTTTTCTGGTCCATTACTTAAAAAAGCTTATAAGTCACGTGATGGAAAGGATTCAACCAAAAGGTCTATTTTAGGATTCTTTATTTCTGGAATTTTTAACTACTCAACAGATGCTGCACCATCTAATGTGCCAATTTATACAGCCAACGATGCAACTCTTAAAAGTCTAGAAACAACACCGTTGACTAAGTTTGCAGATGCAAACTCATTTACTGGTTTTACTTTCCTTCCTGCTGCTAGTTATGTAGACAAATCTCAAATGTCAATTACCAAGTACAGATTTAATGCCACTCAATTCAACTACAACGTTACTGGTAAAATTGACTTTCAACCTACTCCAACCATTAACTTTACAGTAGGGGGTTCTGCTTTTAGACAAACCGCGGATGCCTATATTCCAGCAAATCAGTTATTTAATACTAAATTAAATCCCCAGGTATTAACTGAAAATTATAGGATATATGGACGTATTCGTCAGACTTTCATTCAAAATTCTGACCCAAAAGCTTCAATAAAAAATGCGTATTACACACTTCAGTTTGATTATCAGAATAACTATTCTGAAACCAGAGACAAGGATTTAAAAACCAACTTCTTCCAATACGGATACATCGGTAAGTTTGACCAATATAAAAGCAGATTTTACATACCTCAAACAAAATATTATAGAGATTCAACTGGTAAAGGGTTCTTCTTAAAATCAAACTATTATTTAGGGGATTTCAATGATTCCATTAAGTTTACAAGAGGAGGTTTAAATCCTATTCTAGAAAACTATACAGACGAGTATTTTCAGGCGAATGGAAGAGTGAACTCATTGAATGCCATTCAACAAGGGAACGGATTAATTAATGGATATTCTCCACCTAATGTCAATGGATTGTGGACTGGAGTAGGAACAAGATATGGTGGTTATGCTAAATCCAGTACTGACCAATACGGTATCAACTTCCAAACCATTGTCGATCTTAAAAAACATTCCATTAAATTCGGATTCCAGTATGATCAAAGATTGGTTAGGGGTTTCAACGTCAATGCAAATGGACTATGGATTTTAGCACGTCAATTAGTAAATCGTCAATTGATTTTGGATACAGCAAATCCTATTTTTAGAAAAGATAAAGAAGGAAGACCAGTGGACACTGTTGACTTTAATTACAAAGTTGGACAAGGTCAATCCTATTTTGACAAATCATTACGTAGTTATTTGATTTCTAAAGGCGCTACCGACGAACGTGGAAATAAAATTAACCAAACATCAAATATTAACATCGATAGAATGAATCCTAACGAGTTAAGTTTAGGTCAATTTTCAGCTGATGAGTTACTTAACCAAGGAAATTCATATGTCAACTATTATGGTTATGATTATAAAGGGAATGTTCAAAAAGGCAAACCTGCTTTAGAGGACTTTTTAAATGACACTATAAATAGAA
>Ga0114962_10000368_pt1 | contig 39608 bp, 36 predicted proteins | sample C_130820_MF_Meta_FD_87017 | JGI IMG/M metagenome (GOLD analysis project Ga0114962, IMG submission 87017) | Freshwater microbial communities from Lake Croche, Canada to study carbon cycling - C_130820_MF_MetaG | ecosystem: Environmental > Aquatic > Freshwater > Lake | place: Lake Croche, Canada...
AAATTTTATCCGAATGCGGATTCTAAAAAATAATCCATATTTATCGTTTCCATTTCAATTCACCGAACAACCAATTGGGTTTGTATACCTTTTTGATCAAACCAAATTTAGCTATCGAATACTTTTGAATATGATCTAGTAAATCATCGACAGAATCAGTCACGAATAAAAGCTCCATGTCTTCTGGACTTATACTTTCGTGTTGCGACATTCGTTGGATATGATGAATCAACTCTTCATGGTATTTGGTATCAAAAATCACAACTGGAAAGTGATTAATGATTTTATTCTGAATAAGGGTTAAAGCTTCAAAGAGCTCATCGAGCGTTCCTATTCCTCCTGGCATTACGATAAAACCATAGGAGTATTTAATTAGAATCACTTTACGGACAAAAAAGTAAGGGATATAAATCCATTTGTGCAGGTATGGATTTGGTTTTTGCTCAATGGGAAGTACAATATTGCAACCCACAGAATATCCACCTGATTCATACGCCCCTTTATTCGCAGCTTCCATTATTCCGGGACCACCGCCTGTCATAACAGTAAAACCTAATTTTGATATTTCGGCTCCAATCTTTTCTGCCGCTTTATAATGATCGGTATCAGGGCCAAAACGCGCCGAACCAAATACGGTAATGCAAGGACCAATGAAGTGCATTCTCCTAAAAGCTTTAATAAAATTATAAAGCACTTTTAAAACAAAAACTAGGTTTTTATACCTTGACAAAGGTTCTCTTACGAAAATGGATTCGGATTGAGAGAGTCTGAATTGTGGCGTTGGTTTCATAGCTACTATAAAGATACAAAATAGTTTATTTTAGCGAACCAATACAGTCGTCAGATTTTATCCTTCGAATAAGAATTCGATGATTATTTTTAAGGGGAATATTAAAAAAAAAACTTTATTAGCTAATTATATGAAGTCAAATTTGTTAACCTGTGATGTGTTTTTTAGATATATAAAACCTATTAAGCAATTAATTAAACCTTACTTATTTTATACTTCTCATCATAGGAAATAAGCTCTTGCAATTTGGTCAAAGGTATGGCTTCTGTACTTACCAAGAGTAATTCGGCAAAATCAAGGCTCAAACCTGCATTCTCTACACCTTGCATTTCCATACACTTCTCAGTCACTGTTTTCAAACATCCGCTACAAGTTATACCTTGAAAATTATAAAGACTAACAAGAATATTTCTTCTTTCAAAAGATACAAACAATTCGGTATTGGCCCTTTTCGAAATTGAATCGGGAGCAATATCCATTTGATTAATTTGGAATGCGCCTCTAAATAAATTTTCATATTCTGCTTTACTTCCACCAAAAGGAGGACTAATGTCGAATTCTCTATCAAATAGAAGTCCGACTAAATTACCTTTTTCTACAAGAAGTTGGTGCATCTTCCAAACATACTTCTGGCGTATTCTTGGGGGTAAAGCGCAGAAAAACGTCTGTTCTATAATTAGATCATAGCTTCCTTGATGGTCAAAAAAATCAGCAAGAACAATTTTTATATTGGGGTTGTTATCGAATTTATGCTTTAATTTTTCTACCAAAGTAGGTGCAATATCAATAACCGTAATATTGGTAAAACCCTGTTTTAAAAGATATTCGGCTTCATAAGTATTTCCACAGCCTGGAATCAAAACTGCCAAGTCTTTATTTGTCAAGGTATCAATATACTTTTTAAGAGGTGGTGATACTTCGCCCAAGTCCCAGCCAGTAGCCTCCGCTTGGTATTGTGCATCCCAATAGTCCTTATCTAAAGGTTTTTCGCAGGAAACAACGCAGCATTTATCGTCTTTCATTTAATTATTGTATTAATTATTAATTTGTTTTAGGAGTTGATTTCACGAATAAACTAAAAAAAAGACCTACCGTCAAATTCCGATTTAGACCGGAGTTCCTTTCGTCTTCATGAATTGCTCTTTTCAATTATGGTTCTTATAATTTCTTCTTTGGACAAAACACCTGATTGTCGCCAAAGTTGTTTTCCGTTTTGGAATAAAAGCATAGTGGGAACTCCCCTAACCTGGTATTGAGCTGCCATTTGCTGGTTTTTATCCACATCTATTTTCAAGATCGAAATTCGGTCTCCCAAACTATCTTTTACCTGTTTTAAAACAGGGCTTAACATTTGACAAGGACCGCACCATGTGGCGAAAAAGTCGATTAGAACTGGTTTTTCTGAATTAATAAGTGTTGTGAAATTAGTGTTCATCTTGATGTTTTTTAGAAGTTGGTAAAGCACAATCCTTTGGGCCGCAACCCAAGTTAAAAACGACTTGAAAAAGAAAAAAAAATCCAAAAATAACAAAAAACCATTCTTGGCTTGTATAGGCCTGACTAAATAGAAATAGCGCAAATGCTAATCTAAACCAGCGCATCATATGCCAATTATTAAACAAAATTTGTTTCATTTTCACTATTTTAAAGAGGAAGGACAGACATAATTTGTCGTTTTGATTCCAGTTTCTTTAATCGCCGCATAGCCACCAATCACATTATTCACATTGTGATAACCACGAGCTTGCAAAATAGAGCTTGCAATCATAGAACGATATCCACCGGCACAATGCAGGAAAAACGGTTCTTCTTTTGGAAATTCAGCCAAATGTTCATTCAGAAAATCCAAAGGTGTAGAAGGCACATCAACTATATGCTCCGCCTCATATTCACCTGGTTTTCTAACATCAAACACCAGCGTTTTTTCTTCTATTTTAGGCTCTAATTCAGAGGCTGTAATCGAATTTACTGTATCATATTCCATCCCGGATGCTTTCCAGGAATCAAACCCACCTTTCAAATAACCAATAGTATTATCATAACCTACTCTCGCCAATCTCGTAATGGTTTCTTCTTCTCTTCCCAGAGGCGTAACTAAAAGTAAAGGTTGCTTGATGTCTAAAATCAAAGCGCCAACCCAGGGTGCAAAACCTCCATCAATTCCAATAAAAATAGATTTGGGAATATGCCCCTTAGCAAAATCATCCTCATTCCGAACATCTAAAATTAAAGCATCAGTATCATTAGCTACTGCTTCAAAGGTCTTAGCTTCAAACGCTATTGCTTCATTTATAATGTCTTCCACATTTTCATAGCCCTCTTTATTGAGTTTCACGTTCATGGGAAAATAAGCGGGCGGAGGCAATAAACCATCCGTTACTTCTTCTATAAATTCATTTCTGCTCATATCAGACCGGAGCGCATAATTCGTCACTTTTTGGTCGCCAATGGTCCCTATGGTTTCCGAACTCATGTTCTTCCCACAAGCACTTCCTGCGCCATGAGCCGGGTAAACGATCACATCATCTGGCAAAGTCATAATTTTAGTTCTAAGACTATCGAATAAAATTCCTGCTAATTCGTCCTGAGTCATGTGTGCCGCTTTTTGCGCTAAATCAGGTCTGCCAACATCGCCTAAAAACAAGGTGTCACCACTAAAAAGAGCATGGGCTTTACCTGTTTCGTCTTTCAACAAATAACTCGTACTTTCCATGGTGTGCCCTGGTGTATGAATAACCGTTATTGTGATATCACCTAATTTGAAAACTTCACCATCTTTTGCAATATGAGCAGCAAAACTTGGATTGGCGTTAGGTCCAAATACAATTGGAGCAGCTGTTTTTTCAGCCAAAGTAACATGTCCACTAACAAAATCAGCATGGAAATGGGTCTCAAAAATATATTTAATAGTCGCATTATTCATTGCCGCTTTAGCAACATAAGGCGCTACTTCACGCAAAGGATCTATAATAGCTACTTCGCCTTTACTTTCAATGTAATAAGCACCTTGCGAAAGACATCCTGTATATATTTGTTCAATTTTCATTCGTTCGAAATTTATCATACTGTAAATTTATTTAATTTTTAAAACATAGAAGGTAACAAAAGTTACATTTGGGAAATCATTAAGAACCCGAAAGTTCTTTTACAATAATATAAACCCCCATAGCCAATACAAACCAGCCAAAAGCTCTTTTAAGTTTTTCTCCAGCAATTTTTTTACCAAAAGAATTTCCTATAAAAACGCCTATGACAGAACCTGTTGTAAAAATGAACAACAAGGTCCAGTCCATTATTTCACCACTTTGGATATCTCCAATGAAACCTACTAAAGATTGGGCTGCTATTATAAAAAGCGAGGTTCCTACTGCCATTTTCATTGGTGTTTTAGCCAAGAAAATCAGGGCTGGGATAATTAAGAAACCACCTCCTGCTCCAACAAATCCAGCTATTAAACCAATGAAAATACCTTCTAGTACAATATAAAAATAATTAAGAGGCTCCCCGTTTTCAATTTGTATTATTTTTCTGGGCCTGATCATTTGAACGGCAGCAAAAATCATTACAAGTGCAAAGATAAGCATAATCAATACCGATTTCTGAAGGTGAAAATCGTCACCTAAAGGAATTGAATCCGGTAGCATTGGCATTAGAAATTTTCTTGTAAGAAATACGGAAATCAGGGTTGGTATACCGAATATAACTGCCTTTTTAAAATCAACTAATTTTTGTATGGCCTTCTGTATTCCGCCAATCAAAGCCGAACTACCTACAATAAACAAGGAATAGGCGGTTGCTAAAACAGGATTAACCTGCATGACATAAACGAGTACGGGAACGGATAAAATAGAGCCACCGCTACCGATCATACCTAGTGTAATGCCGACAAATACGGCCAAAACATATCCTAAATCTTGTGAAAAATTCATCTGTAATTAATTTGCGAATACAAAGATGACCGTTTTTGGAACATTGTTTTGCAACAAATGTTACTTAAGCATTAACAATTCTATAGAAGCGCGATTTAATCTTATTCTTCCTTCATTTTCTAGCGCTTTCAGCAATCTTGAAATTACAACTCTGGAGGTATGCAAATCGTAGGCAATTTCCTGATGCGTATTCTGAATTTCATTTGATTTGTTGATTTTTGCTTTCTCACTCAGATAAGTAAAAAGGCGTTTATCCATATTCATAAAAGCAAGGTTGTCAATCGCTGTCAACATCTCTTTTAATCGATTATTATAGCTATTAAAAACAAAGTTCCTCCAGCTTTTATATTTTCCAAGCCATTCTTCCATTTTATCCACGGGAATCATAATAACGGTTCCTTTTGTTTCGGCAATCGCTCTAATTTCACTCTTCGTTTCTCCCATACAACAGGCCATGGTCATCGCGCAGGTATCCCCTTTTTCGATAAAATAAAGAAGCAATTCTCCTTCATCAAAATCTTCCCGGGATATTTTTATAGCGCCACTAATAAGCAGCGGCATTTTTTTTATATAATCGCCAAAATCAATCAGAACGTCACCTTCCTTAAAATCTTTCAATACCGACACTGACGCAATTTCATCGATAAGTTTTTCTTCAAAAATAAATCCGTAGGTTTTTTCTAATAGTTCTTTCATAGCGCCAGTATACTTATTTAGTAGATTGTAAAATTGTCATTTAATTCTGATTTATAAAAATTAAACGCAATTAAAATTATAATTTTGATACAAATCCAAACATACAAATTCAAAGTGCGAGTATACAAAATAGCCACTGAACAATTTTATACAATTTTTAATACTTCATTTGTTCCATATTTGTTAAATTGCGGCAGTGAAATTGAATTCAAACATATGGACAAAATAAAAATACTTTGGGTAGACGACGAAATAGATCTACTCAAACCACACATCTTATTTTTAGAGAAAAAAAACTACGAGGTAACGACTTGCAATAATGGTGTCGATGCCATTGATGTATTTGACGATGGAAATTTTGACATCGTTTTTCTAGATGAAAACATGCCTGGAATGAGTGGTTTAGAGACCTTGCAGGAAATGAAAGAGAAAAAATCTACCACTCCTGTGATCATGATTACGAAGAGTGAAGAGGAATATATTATGGAAGAAGCGATTGGTTCTAAAATTGCCGATTACCTCATAAAACCGGTAAATCCGAATCAAATATTGCTGAGTTTAAAGAAAAACTTGGATCATTCGAGACTCGTTTCCGAAAAAACCACTTTGGATTATCAAAAGGAATTTCGAAAAATTTCTATGGAAATGGGAATGGTGAGAACCTATGAGGATTGGATTGAATTGTATAAGAAATTGATTTTTTGGGAGCTTGAACTTGAAAATATAGAAGACCAAAGTATGATTGAAATTCTGGAATCACAAAAGACAGAAGCCAATTCTCAATTTGGAAAATTTATAGAACGCAATTATGAAGATTGGTTTGAGCCAAAAGCCGATAAACCAATTCTATCCCATACTTTGTTCAGAGAAGTAGTAGTTCCAGAAATCGTCAAAAAAGATAAACCGGTATTGTTTGTCGTTATTGATAATTTGCGCTATGACCAATGGAAATCTTTTGAAGGTGTAGTGAGCAATCATTATAAAATTGAAAAAGAGATCCCCTATTATTCCATCTTACCTACTGCAACTCAATATGCACGTAATGCTATTTTCTCTGGCTTAACCCCCTTGGAAATGGAAAAACAATTTCCACAATATTGGAAAAATGATGTAGAAGAGGGAGGGAAAAACCTATATGAGGCTGAATTCCTAGCGGCTCATTTAAAAAAACTAGGCTTAAACATCAAACAAGATTATTTTAAAATAACAAATCTTGCAAGTGGAAAAAAACTAGCTGAAAACTTCAAAGCCTTAAAAGACAATAATTTGGTTACCGTAGTCTATAATTTTGTAGATATGCTTTCGCATGCTAAAACCGAAATGGATGTCGTAAAAGAATTAGCTTCTGATGATAAGGCCTATCGCTCCTTAACCTTGAGTTGGTTTAAGAATTCTCCACTTTTGGACATCATCCAACAGGCTCAAAAAATGGGTTTCAAATTGGTTTTAACCACAGATCACGGTACTATAAATGTGAGAAATCCATCGAAAGTAATCGGTGATAAAAATACTAGTCTGAATCTAAGATATAAAACCGGTCGCAGTTTGACCTATGAGGATAAGGATGTATATGCTGTTAAAGAACCAAAAAGAATTGGATTACCAACAATAAATATGAGTAGTTCCTATATATTTGCCAAAAATGATTTTTTCTTGGCTTATGTAAATAACTACAATCATTATGTAAGTTATTACAAGAACAGCTATCAACATGGTGGAATTTCCTTGGAAGAAATGATTATTCCTCTATTAGTTTTAAACCCAAAATAAATCGATAAGCAATAAGTTATTACTATAATTTTTAAAAATGAAACTCACTTTTTCTTTGGACGAAATTAATTCGGTTGCGAAACATATATTAGCCGAAAACCCGAAAAAAATAATCCTTTTTCATGGACCCATGGGAGTAGGAAAAACAACCTTTATCAAAGCTTTGGCTAAGTCTTTAGGCGTTCAGGAAGCGACCAGTAGTCCTAGTTTTTCACTGGTAAATGAATACCACAATATAGAAGATGAGATTGTTTATCATTTTGATTTTTACCGCTTAAAAACAGAAATCGAGGCTTTAGACATGGGGGTAGATGACTATTTGTACTCTGGAAACTGGTGTTTTATAGAATGGGCCGAAAAGATCCCAAATCTGATTCCGGAGGAACATTCAGTGATAAGACTGGAAATGATTTCCGAAACCAAGCGGAGCATCGAATTAAGATAAATAGAAATCATGATTTCAGAAAATACTTTAACTATAATTCCATTTTCAACTGATAATAAAGAAGCTATAAAAACATTAAACTTTGAGTGGCTGAATAAATACTTCCGAATCGAACCTAAAGACGAACTCGTTTTATCCGATCCTCAGCGAGAAATTATTGATAAAGGAGGTTACATATTTTATGCCAAATATCAGGGTGAAATTATTGGAACGGTATCGCTTTTACGAATTGATAATTTCAATTATGAGTTGAGTAAGATGGCAGTAAATGAAAGTTTCCACGGACTAGGAATAGGACAAAAACTTCTGGAACACTGCATTCTGATCGCTAAAGAAAAAAACATCTCTAAACTTATTTTGTATTCGAATCGGATCCTCTTAACAGCAATTCATTTGTACGAAAAATTTGGTTTCCAAGAAATCGATCTTGAAAATGGAATCTACGAAAGGGCTGATATTAAAATGCAAAAAATAATAAGCTGATTTTGATAAACCATTTTTAATGCATTTCTTAGCTCTCTAATTTCATATTGCAAAACTTTTTTCGTAAATTGTATCTCTAATTTTATAAACCCAATGTCAGTAAGTCCGTTTACAAAACAACAGTTATTACCTCAAGAAGAAAAACTTGAAATAGCAAGACGAAAAAGCGAGCTTTTTATTGGAATGCCCAAGGAAACGAGTTATCAGGAACGTCGAATTTGTCTGACACCCGATGCTGTAAACTCTTTGACTTCTAATGGGCATCGCGTAATGATCGAATCAGGAGCTGGATTAAGTTCTAGTTATACGGATAAAGAATATAGCGATGCAGGCGCCGAGATAACTCAGGATACTAAAAAAGTTTTTGGCTGTCCTATCGTATTAAAAGTAGAACCGCTGACACTTGCTGAAATCGATATGATTAATCAGCAAGCAACCGTTATTTCAGCGATTCAATTAAAGACCAGAAAAGCCGAGTATTTTGCCGCGCTAACTAAGAAGAAAGTTACCGCTTTGGCCTTTGAATATCTAAAAGATGAAGATGGAACTTATCCTGCAGTAAAATCTTTAAGTGAAATAGCTGGAATTGCTTCTATATTGATTGCTTCCGAATTAATGATCAACAATCAATTTGGTAAAGGTCTTTTGTTTGGTAATATTACTGGAGTGCCGCCTACAGATGTAGTCATTTTAGGGGCTGGTACCGTTGGTGAATTTGCTGCCAGAACTGCTTTAGGTTTGGGAGCAAGTGTCAAAGTTTTTGACAATTCGATTACTAAATTAAGACGATTACAAAATAATTTAAACCAACGCATATTTACGTCTACTATCCAACCCAAAGCATTATTGAAAGCACTTAGAAGGTGTGACGTGGCCATTGGTGCCATGAGAGGGATAGATCGTTGTCCAGTTGTCGTCACAGAAAGCATGGTCGAACACATGAAAAAAGCGGCAGTAATTGTAGATGTGAGCATTGATACCGGAGGCTGTTTTGAAACCTCTGAAGTAACAACCCATGAAAAACCTACCTTTATTAAAAATGACGTAATTCATTATTGTGTTCCAAATATCCCTTCCCGTTATTCAAAAACAGCTTCACTATCAATCAGTAATATCCTGACGCCCTATCTTTTGCAAATTGCAGAAGACGGCGGTTTAGAAAGTGCTATAAGATGCAACAAAGGTCTTAAAAACGGAGTTTATTTATACCACGGAATCCTTACCAATAAAGCTATTGGAGACTGGTTTGATCTTCCGGATAGTGACATCAATTTAATTGTGTTTTAAAAGAACTTTGACTTAACTTTGCAGAAAAATATAAAATGACTTTTAAATATCGTTTTGCTTACTATTTAGTTGGTTTTACCATAGGAATTTTTTTTGTTGCCCTTGTTTTTAGTGGAAAAGATACCCGTTGTAATTATTTTCCCAATGCTAGAGTTTTGAATGACATGCGAAATAAACCTTTTCAATATTCGGACAAAGCCAAAGGAATTCTTGCCGAAGGTTGGATAGATCCTACAGATATTAAAAATACGCTTACCTATGGCGATGTCGATTTTGATAAAAGTAATATGAAAGTGGGCAACGGCAAACTCTATATTATAGAAGGCAAAACGGTACAGAATCAACACATACTTCTTGAAGTAGTCAATTATGCTGACAAAGCGATTTTAAAAGATATTATAAAGCAAGAAAATAATTAATAGAGACAACATATTCAACTAACTCCACTGGAAACTGCGGAGTTTTTTTGTTTGAAATTAGAAAAGAAAATACTCTTTTTTAGTAGTACATTTGTCTGATAATTCGATTAGAAAATGGCACGATTTAAAGAAAACGATTTACCCAAATCAAAAATTACTGCAAGTTCACTTAGCAAAGCTTCCCTTATATTCCAATATGCCGGAAATCACCGTTGGAAATTTTATATCGGTTTAATCTTCCTTCTGCTGACAGGAGCTACAGCATTGGCTTTTCCAAAACTGATGGGAATGCTCATTGATTGTGTAAAGAATAAAGACAATACTCAGGCCAATAATATCGCTCTGGGATTAGTTGTAATATTATTTTTACAGTCTATATTTTCTTTTTTCCGATTGTCTCTATTTGTTAATTTTACCGAAAATACCCTGGCAAATATCCGCCTGGCTTTATACAGTAATCTGGTTAAACTTCCGATGTCTTTTTTCTCTCAAAAGCGGGTTGGAGAATTAAACAGCCGAATCAGTTCTGATATTACCCAAATCCAAGACACGCTGACTTCTACAATTGCAGAGTTTTTGAGACAATTTATATTAATCATCGGAGGAGTTATTCTCTTGGCCAGCGAAAGTATAAAATTGACTTTATTGATGTTATCAGTAGTACCACTTGTTGCAATTGCTGCTGTTATTTTTGGACGTTTTATTCGTCGTTATTCTAAAAACGTACAAGATAAAGTAGCCGAAAGCCAGGTTATAGTTGAAGAAACTTTGCAGGGAATCAGCATCGTAAAGGCTTTCGCCAATGAATGGTATGAGATTGCTCGTTATAACGGCAAGATTTCTGAAGTCGTAAAAATTGCTATTAAAGGAGGGAAATACCGAGGTTATTTTGCTTCGTTTATAATATTCTGTCTCTTTGGAGCTATCGTTGCCGTTGTTTGGTTTGGCGTTCGACTGAGTATAAGCGGCGAAATGAGTGTGGGACAATTAATCTCTTTTGTCTTGTATTCAACTTTCGTAGGGGCCTCTTTTGGAGGGATTGCTGAATTGTATTCCCAAATCCAAAAAGCCATTGGCGCTACCGAAAGAGTTTTTGAACTCTTAGAAGAATCCCCTGAAAAAATCAATTCAAAACAAAATTCAGCTACTTCTAATAAAATACAGGGAAATGTAAGTTTTAAAAATGTGGCTTTTAGTTATCCTAGCCGTAAAGAGATAAAAGTCTTAAAAGACGTAAGTTTCACAGCCAACTATGGCCAGAAAATTGCCATTGTAGGACCTAGTGGTGCTGGAAAATCAACTATAGCTTCCTTATTATTGCGTTTCTACGATATTGAAGGAGGCAAAATACTAATTGATGGCAAAAACATCACCGATTTCGATTTAGAAACCCTAAGAGGAAATATGAGTATCGTTCCCCAAGATGTGATTTTATTTGGTGGAACTATAAGAGAGAATATAGCTTATGGTAAGCCTGAGGCCAGTGAGGAAGAAATTATTTTAGCTTCACAACAAGCCAATGCTTTTAGTTTCATAAATGGTTTCCCAGAAAAAATGGAAACCATTGTAGGAGAACGCGGTATTCAATTATCGGGTGGGCAAAGACAGCGAATCGCTATTGCAAGAGCGCTGCTGAAAAATCCAAGTATCCTGATTCTTGATGAAGCCACCTCTTCCTTAGACAGCGAAAGCGAAAAACTAGTTCAGGAAGCCTTAGAAATCTTAATGCAGGGCAGAACCAGTATTATTATCGCTCACCGTCTTTCAACCATTAGAAGTGCAGATCAAATATTAGTCCTTGACAAGGGACAAATCACGGAACAGGGAACCCATAAAGAGCTAATAAATCTGGAAAATGGAATCTATAAGAATCTAAGTAATTTGCAGTTTAGCAATTCCTAAAAGCAAAAAACTCCAACAGTATTATTGGAGTTTTTTTATAGGTCATTTATTTTCAAATCCAAAAGTGTAAGCTCTTATTTATTAAGAAAACTATTTTCCTTTTCTTCTTTTTCGCTCGGCCTTAATCATAGCAAGTTCTCTACTAGTTTGTCCGGCTACAGATGTATTTTCTTCAGCCCTACGAATCAAATAAGGCATGACATCCCGAACGGGTCCAAAAGGCAAGTATTTGGCATCATTATAGCCATTAGCAGCCAAATTGTAGCTGATATTATCGCTCATGCCATACAACTGACCAAACCAAACTCGGTGATCATTTTTAGCAATAGCCTTTTTTTCCAGGAACTCCATTAACTTATAAGAACTTGCTTCATTATGAGTACCCGCAAATAAAGCCATTCTATCCAAATGCTCCATCATATAAAGAACAGCCGTATCATAATTCTGATCTGTGGCTTCCTTCGAATCGCAAATTGGTGAGGAATAGCCCATTTCTTCGGCACGTGTATTTTCTTTCTCCATATAGGCACCACGAACCAATTTCATTCCGATAAAAAAACCTTCTTGCTTGGCTTTTTCCTGTAATTTTTTCAAATAATCCAAACGATCCCATCGGTACATTTGTAGTGTGTTAAAAACGATCGGTTTTTCAGTATTGTATTTTTGCATCATTTTGGTTACCAAATCGTCTGCTGCATCTTGCATCCAACTTTCCTCTGCGTCGATTAAAAGGGCTACATCCTTGTCATGTGCTTGTTGGCAAACCAAGTCAAAACGAGCAATTACCTTATCCCATTCTGCTTGTTCTGAATCAGTAAAGGCTTGCTTTGCTCCTATTTTTTCATATAATTCAAATCTACCAAAACCCGTAGGTTTAAAAACTGCAAAAGGAATGGCTTCGCGTTCTTTTGCAAATTCTATGGTTTTCAGTGTCATTTCCAATGCAGCGTCAAACTGTTCTTCCTCCTCTTTGCCTTCTACCGAATAATCTAAAACCGAAGAAACCCCTTTGGTAAACATTTTATCCACTACACTTAGGCAATCCACTTCATTAACTCCTCCACAAAAATGATCAAATACAGTAGCTCTTATCAAACCTTCAACCGGTAAATGAGCTTTAATGGCAAAATTGGTAACCGCTGTTCCAATGCGAACTAGCGGCTGATTGTCTATCATTTTGAACAAAAAATAAGCCCGATCTAATTCGGTATCACTTTTTAAAGCAAAGGCAACTTCGGTATTGTTGAAAATATTTTCCATTTATTTTTTAAATATGGGTAAATATAAAGAGAGTTCGTTTATTATTAATCAAAAATTCCCTTATTTTGCGGTATCAAACTAAACAATAATTCCGTATAGTATTATGTCATTTATTCAAGCAAACGGCTACCCTATCTTTTTTAATGAAAGTGCATATGAAGCCCTCAACAAGCATCTAAAAAATACAAAATATTCAAATCTATTTATCATAGTAGACAGCAATACCAATGAATATTGCCTGCCGCTATTTCTTCCCCAACTCGAAACCGATTTGAATATTGAAATAATTGAATTTGAAAATGGGGAATGCTTCAAGAATATAGAAACCTGTGTACAAATATGGAATGTACTCACCGAATTGGGTGCTGATAGAAAAAGCTTGGTCCTTAATCTAGGTGGAGGCGTTGTTACTGATCTAGGCGGATTTGTCGCTTCTACTTTCAAAAGAGGCGTAGATTTTATTCATATCCCAACCACGCTGCTTTCTATGGTTGATGCTTCTGTAGGCGGTAAAAATGGGGTAGACTTAGGGAATTTGAAAAACCAAATCGGTGTTATCAATGTTCCAAATATGGTTTTAATAGATTCTAATTTTTTGGAAACGCTCCCGCAAAATGAAATGCGTTCCGGTCTGGCCGAAATGTTAAAACACGGATTGATTTACGATAAAGCCTATTGGAATCAATTCCTGGACTTGAAAAACTTGGATTTTGCCGATTTTGATGAACTCATTTTCCGATCTATCGAAATCAAAAATGAAATCGTTTTACAAGATCCAACAGAAAAAAATATTCGGAAGTCTTTGAATTTCGGACATACTTTAGGGCATGCTATCGAAAGTTATTTTTTAGAAAACGAAAACAAAACGACCTTACTTCATGGCGAAGCTATTGCCGCAGGTATGATTTTAGAAAGTTTTATCTCTTGGAAAAAAGAATTAATTTCTGCCGATGAATTTATTGAAATCAAAAAAGCTATTAAAAATATCTTTCAGGACATCGTTTTTGAAGAAAATGATCTGAATCCTATCCTAGACTTACTTATTCACGATAAGAAAAATGAGTATGGCAGTATCCAGTTTGCCCTCATTGAAGGTATTGGAAAAATGAAAATTAATCAAGAAGTTGAAAATGAATTGATTAATCAGGCCTGGGAAAATTATAAATCATAATATTTTTTTAACGCAAAGGCTTGCATTTCGGATGTTTTATTTTTTACATTTGCGCCAATGAATAAACACAAAAATAGGAACGGAAATTCTTCTGACAAGAACGAAAACAACAATTTCTTTATTGGAAATTGGGAACGGTTTGTTGGCGTAAGAGGAATCCTGAATTTCAACATTCATCCCTTCTCTATTATTTATTATCAGAAGCTCCAAATCATTTATGCTAATATTCGGGTTTGAAAATTAGATTAACTTAATTTTTTTCAATTACTTTTAATCTATAATCTTGATATATAAATGAATACGAAATATTCTGATTTAATTAACCAAACTTATTATTTCCCACAAGAAGAGTTCAATCTAAACAAAGACAACCTGCAATTTCACAATATTGATTTGATGAAATTAGTAGAGCAGTATGGAACTCCATTGAAATTTACCTATTTGCCTCAAATTTCCACCAACATTAAAAGAGCTAAAAACTGGTTCCGAAATGCAATGGAAAAAAACAAATACGAAGGCAAATACTATTATTGCTATTGTACAAAAAGTTCTCATTTTGAATATATCATGAACGAGGCTTTCAAAAACAACATACACATTGAAACCTCCTCTGCTTTCGACATTAATATTGTTGAAAATTTAATGCAGTCTGGAAAAATCAATAAAAGTACCTATGTGATCTGCAACGGTTTCAAAAGGGACCAATACATAGAAAACATAGCTCGAATTATCAATAACGGCCATAAAAATACGATTCCGATAATTGATAATTATGAAGAATTAGATTTACTTCAGGCTCAAATCAAAGGAAAATTTAAAATTGGAATTCGAATTGCAGCCGAAGAAGAACCTAAATTTGAGTTTTACACCTCTCGTTTGGGAATTGGTTATAAGAATATTGTTCCTTTTTACAAGAAACAAATTCAAGAGAATAAAAAACTGGAACTTAAAATGTTGCACTTTTTTATCAATACCGGAATTAATGATAATGCTTATTATTGGAACGAGCTGGTAAAATGTATAAAAGTTTATGTGTCTTTGAAAAAAGAATGTAATACATTAGACAGCCTGAATATTGGTGGAGGATTTCCTATTAAAAATTCTTTGGCCTTCGAATATGATTATCAATATATGATTGACGAAATCATCAATCAGATAAAAATTGCCTGTGAAGAAGCAGAAGTAGCAGTACCTAATATTTTTACCGAATTCGGTTCGTTTACCGTAGGTGAAAGTGGCGGTGCCATTTATCAGGTCTTGTATCAGAAACAACAAAATGACCGGGAAAAATGGAACATGATAGATTCTTCTTTCATTACCACATTACCGGATACCTGGGCGATCAACAAACGTTTTGTAATGTTGGCCGTCAACCGATGGAATGATACTTATGAAAGAGTTTTACTTGGCGGTATGACTTGTGATAGCGATGATTATTACAATTCAGAGCAGAATATGAACGCCATTTATTTACCAAAATACAACAAAGAAAAACCACTTTATATCGGTTTTTTTAACACAGGCGCCTATCAGGAAACCATTGGGGGGTACGGAGGATTACACCACTGTTTGATTCCACAACCGAAATACATTTTGATTGACAGAGATGAAAATGGGATTTTAGCTACGGAGGTTTTCTCTGAACAGCAGACTTCCGAAGAAGTTTTAAAAATTTTAGGTTACAGTAATAAATAATAAATAAACAATTAGTAAATTTAAAAATTCAAGGTTGCTAAAATAAGTTCAGCCTTAAATATTTAAAGTATTTAAAATCAAAAAAATGAGTAAAGGACCAATAAGTCAGTTCATTGAAAAGTATTACCTGCATTTCAATTCTGCTACCGTTGTAGATGCTGCCAAAGCATATGAACAACAATTGCAAAATGGTGCAAAAATGATGGTGACTTTAGCGGGTGCAATGAGTACTGCTGAAATCGGGAAAATTTTTGCTGAGATGATTCGACAGGATAAAGTACAAATTATATCTTGTACCGGAGCCAATTTAGAAGAGGATATCATGAATCTGGTTGCCCATTCTCATTATGAAAGAGTACCAAATTACCGTGATTTGACCCCTCAAGAAGAATGGGATTTGATGGAAAGAGGATTGAACCGAGTTACAGATACTTGTATTCCGGAGCATGAAGCCTTCCGTCGTTTGCAACAACATATTTATAAAATTTGGAAAGATGCTGATGATAAAGGAGAACGTTTTCTACCTCATGAATTCATGTATAAAATGTTACTTTCTGGAGTATTGGAAGAATATTATGAAATCGATTTAAAAGACAGTTGGATGTATGCTGCTGCCGAAAAAAATCTCCCTATCATAGTTCCAGGATGGGAAGATAGTACAATGGGAAATATATTTGCTTCCTATGTAATCAAAGGAGATCTAAAAGCTTCAACGGTTAAATCCGGAATTGAATACATGACTTTTCTAGCCGATTGGTACAAACACAATAGCGCTAAAGGTGTAGGTTTCTTTCAAATAGGTGGCGGAATCGCTGGTGATTTCCCTATTTGTGTCGTTCCTATGTTGTATCAGGATATGGAAATGCACGATATTCCTTTTTGGAGTTACTTCTGCCAAATATCAGACTCAACAACGAGTTACGGTTCCTATTCAGGAGCAGTACCTAATGAAAAAATTACTTGGGGCAAATTAGACATCAACACCCCTAAATTTATTATCGAATCGGATGCTACCATAGTGGCGCCCTTAATTTTTGCTTATTTATTGGACTTATAATACATTTATTATGAAAAGAGTTATTGTAGATTATGCTAAATTGACTAACGAAATATTGACTTTATTAGTCGAAAAATTTCCTGATGGTTACGATGATTCCAATATTATTCGCTTTAAAAATGCGCAAAGTGAACTAATTGAAGCCGTGGAGGTAAAAACAGAAGAAACTATTTATTTAGTAAAAGTTAGTACAAAATTAGCCAGTAGATTAGAGAAATTTGAAGACGAAGACGATTTAGATGATATCGTGGAACCAATTGATGCTATTAAAGGTCTTGATCTAGAGGATGAAGATGCAACTGATGATGACGAAGAAGAAAATGATTTGTCAAAAGATTCTGACGATTCCAATGCTGGAAATGGAGATGATGAGGACGATGATGAGGACGATGATCCTGCAGATGAGGACGATGACGATGATGATGATGATGAAAAATAATAAAATATAAAAAAAGGAACTCTAATCGAGTTCCTTTTTTTATTATATTTATGGAATAAAATACACGCCATAATGAGAAATACTATTTTACACGCCAAACTAAAAGAAAATTTTGGTTTTGAGAAGTTCAGACCCAATCAGCTCGAAATTATTAATACTTTATTAGACGGACAGGATGCCTTAGCTATTATGCCCACAGGTGGGGGTAAGTCAATTTGTTTTCAATTGCCCGCTTTGGTACTGGAGGGGATTACGATCGTAATCTCACCACTAATCGCTTTGATGAAAGACCAAGTCGATAGTTTGAAAGCAAATGGGATTCCAGCCTGTTTCATCAATAGTAGCCAAACCGAAAGCGAACAACAAACCCACATTCAAAATCTAAAAAACAATAAAGTAAAGCTCGTTTATCTGGCTCCTGAAAGTTTGTCTTATTTAGATTCAGCATTCAGCAAACTTACAGTAAGCTTGATTGCAATTGACGAGGCTCATTGTATTTCGGCTTGGGGTCATGATTTTAGACCTGCCTATACTAATTTAGGCTATTTAAAAAACCGCTTCCCCTCTACTCCGATAATCGCTTTAACTGCCACAGCCGATAAAGCTACTCGTAAGGATATTAGCGATCAATTAAATTTAATTAATCCTCATATTTTTGTTGCTTCTTTCGATCGAAAAAACTTAAGTTTAGAAGTAAGGCCCGCCTTAGACAGAGTCAAACAGATCATCGAATTTGTAAAAACCAAACCAAAGGAATCCGGAATTATTTATTGCTTAAGTAGAAAAACAACCGAAGAACTCACGGAGAAATTACAAAAAAAAGGAATAAATGCCAAAGCGTATCACGCAGGATTGGATTCCCGAATACGTTCTAAAACTCAAGATGATTTTATCAATGACGATTGCCAGATTGTATGCGCTACAATTGCGTTTGGGATGGGAATTGACAAATCGAATGTACGCTGGGTAATACATTACAATCTACCCAAAAATATTGAAGGCTATTATCAGGAAATAGGTCGCGCTGGTCGAGATGGATTACCCTCTGAAACTATTCTTTTTGAAAGTTATGGTGATATGATCCAACTTCAAAAATTTGCTGCAGAAGGTTTGAATGCCGAAGTTCAGTTGGCCAAATTGGAAAGAATGAAGCAATATGCAGATGCATTGAGCTGTCGCAGAAAAATTCTATTGTCCTATTTTGGTGAATTAGTAACCGAAAATTGTGGTAATTGTGATATTTGTAAAAATCCACCTGCCTTTTTTGATGGAACTATTTTAGCCCAAAAAGCATTATCGGCCATTATTCGATTAAAAGAAACGGAGCCAATGCCCGTCATAGTTGACTTTTTACGGGGATCTAAAAACGCTTATATCTTCGAAAAAGAATACCAAAATCTGAAATCATACAATATTGGAGGAGACACCTCCTGGTACGATTGGAATCAATATCTAATACAACTCATCAACTTAGGCTATTGTGAAATTGCTTTTCACGATCAAAATAAAATTCGGCTGACCTCTTTGGCGAAGAACGTTTTATTTCGAGGAGAGAAAGTAGAACTCAGCAAAGTTCAAAAAATCGATTTTGATAAGAAGGCGACTACCGAAATTAAGAAAAGCAAGATTGGCAATGCACTCTTCGAAAAACTAAGATTGTTGCGATATGATATTGCAAAACAAGAAGAAGTACCCGCTTATATAATTTTCAGCGATGCTAGCTTACGACAAATGGATAAAAAACGCCCAATGAGTGAGGAGGAATTAATTGCTATAGAAGGTGTTGGAAAAGCAAAACTTGAAAAATATGGTGATGCTTTCATAAAAGCAATAATTGAATACCAAAAAAACAAGCCTGTCATAGCAAAAAAAGAAGGAAATACCTATAAGGAAACGCTATCCTTATATCAAAGCGGAATGTCTGTGGAAGAAATAGGTCTAAAAAGAGGATTAGGCCATTCTACAATTGTATCCCATTTGGCCAAGCTATATACTGATGGGAATATCATCGATTTCAGTGCATTAATATCGGCAGATGAAATACAGAAAATTAAAGTTGCCCAGAAAACTCTTGAAACTACTGGAGCACTAAAGCCTTATTATGATCACTTTGAGGAAGAAATGGCCTATGATAAAATCAGAATTGGATTAGCAATTTTAGAACGAGGAATTTAGCTATAAAAAAAAACCTATAGCGGAGAACTATCGGGAATTAAATTTATTTTATAAATAACGTTGTTCGAAAATCTTCTGATGGTGTTTTTGATGTCCGATGGTAATAAAACCAATCGCTCGAACCGAAACTTCTGCCTTGGAAGCGATTCCAGTTCTTAGCAATTGCTCGGGTGAAAAACTTTTAAAAAGTAAAAGACTTGAATGTCTAACCGCTGAAAATTCGGTCAATAAATCCTGAAGGTTTCTATTATTTGCATTCGTATTAATTACATAATCATTTTCTTCAAAACCAGGCAAAGGGGTTTTGTCATTTCTAGAAATTCGCAAAGCCCGATAACTAAAAATCCTTTCGGTATCTATCAGATGCTGAATAATCTCTTTTATGGTCCATTTACCTTCATCATACCGAAAATCAAATTTATCCATCGGAATATTTTGAACAAACCGAATGAATTCGTGAAGACTAATTTCGAGTTCTTCTATCAAATGCACATTCTCTAATCCCTGTATATAGCTTGCATAAAAAGGCGCATATTCGTTAACCGGCAATTGATTTGAATTCATAATTAGTTTTTTAAGCGGAATTTCTACTGGCGTTAGTATTTCCAAAAAGAGAACGCATTACTATTTTTTCGTATACTTTAATTAATTCTTCATCTGGATTCGGACTTTTATTTAACTCTTGAATAACGGAGAGTGAATACTGCTGAATAGTAAGCAAAGGCTTAACAATAAATTCTCTCATATCGATTGAAGCTTTTCCGTCAGGATAATTCTCCATCAATTCTTTATGACCGGCAATTTTAAGTAACAGTCTTTTCGTTTCTAAAAATTCATCGTAGATAATTTGCCAGAATGCTCCAAACTCAGGATCATCTTTCATGTAAGCAGTTAAAGGAAAGAATGATTTTGCCAAAGACATCATACTGTTTTCCAACAAGGTTCTAAAAAATAAAGAACTGTGGTACAATTTATGAATCTTATCCCATTGATTGGTTTCTTCAAAATGCTTTAAGGCAGTTCCAACTCCAAAAAATCCAGGGACATTTTGTTTTAACTGACTCCAGGAACCTACGAATGGAATGGCGCGTAAATCAGCAAAATCCAGTTTATCCGACTTCCCTCTTTTAGAAGGACGGCTACCAATATTTGTTTTGGCGTAATAATTCAAGGTACTCATTTGTTCCAAATAAGGAATAAATTTAGGATGATTTTTAAAATCAGTGTATTTATTAAAACCAACCAATGCCAATTCGTCTAAGATTGATTTCTCTGTTTCTGAAAGCAAATTCTGCCCATCTGAAAACACTTCATTGGTGATTCCTGCGCTCAATAAATTTTCTAAATTATATCGGCATGAATCTAAAGTCCCAAAATTAGAACTGATGGTTTGCCCTTGAACAGTAACCTGAATCTGTTCGTTTTCTATATTTGATCCTAAAGAAGCGTAAAATTTATGCGTTTTTCCACCTCCACGAGCTGGAGGCCCACCACGTCCGTCAAAGAAAATTACTTTTATACCATATTTTCTTGACATGGCAGTAATACTTTCTTTGGCCTTATAAATACTCCAGTTAGCCATTAGATAACCACCGTCTTTAGTTCCGTCAGAAAAGCCCAACATCACTGTTTGCTTATTGCCTCTTCTTTTTAAATGGGCTTTATAAGCCCCATTTGTATATAATTCTTCCATAATCTGATCTGCTTTTTGCAAATCGTCAATTACTTCAAAAAGAGGTACAATATCCACGCTTGGTTTTTCCCAATTACACATCCTAATAATTGCAAAGGTTTCCATTACCTGAACTGCACTTTCACAATTGCTGATGATGTATCGGTTGCAACCAAATTCTCCATTTTTTTCCTGAATGCTTTTCATCGCATAAACAGACTCTAAAGTAGACCTTGTAATGTCGTCCTGGTAAATAGCAGGATCTAATTTAGTATTTACTTTGGACATAAGATCCAAACGATCCGAATCCTGAATTTTGTAGTAATTACTGGAAAGCAAGTCCAAATCTTTTGAACTGGTATTTTCAATAATTTCTTTTATAACCGCCTCATGAATCTTACTGTTTTGACGCACATCCAAAGAAGCAAAATGGAATCCAAAAATATTTACTTTATTGATAAGCGCATTCAATTCATCAAGATATAAGGATTGATGTTGCTCAATAATAATCGTTTTTATTTCGTGTAATTTAGTTTTAAATTCGGCTAAGGTGATGTAGATTTCTCCTTGAGAATAGAATACGGAACGGTAAATTTTTTGTTCAAGATCCGCTATCAAAGTATCTACATTATAGAAGGTTAACTTCCTTTTTAATTTTCTAATTTCGTGGTAGTAGCATTTCAAAATTGAAGTACGCAAACGCTCTGCAACATTAAAAGTAATTTCGGTTGTAACAAAAGGATTTCCATCTCGATCTCCTCCTGGCCAAAACCCTAAATCAATTATTGAATTTTGAATTTCCTTGCCTTCAAACACATTTTTCTGAAGATATAAAACCATCTCACCAATAGTTTCATAAAATACATTTTCCAGATACCATACTAAACTCACCGCCTCGTCAAAAGGAGTCGGCTTTTCATTTTTTATAAAAGGTGTTTTACCTAACTGAGAAAGTAATTTTTTAATATTTACAATATCATCATTGCGAATAGCATCTGTTAAATCAGTAATAATAGCCAATACAGCACCCGGGTAAAACTGAGTAGGATGCGCTGTCAAAACCGGTCTAACATTAAAGTTTTCTAAAAAAGTCTTTAGTTCTTCCGTCTTTTCTTTCTCATCTGCATTTTCTTTTACATCTCGGAGCGATCCTTTTCCTTCTAAATTATTTACAATTGGGAAAGCAGCATCTTCAATAGCATCAAAAAGAACAATTTGACGCTCTATATATTGTATAAAACGGAACATTAGACCAATTCGCTCCGATTCGGAGGCATGATCTAAATATTTAGCAGCGAAAAAATCGACTATTTGCTTTGGCGTTTCTTGATTTTTAAATCCTTTTTCACATACTTCTGTAAATAAGGGTAATAAAACACCTGTATTATCAATTGCATCAAAAGGTAAGGTTAGAAACACACTATTATAAACAAGATATTTAGATAGGACATCTTGATTAAATCGCTCAATCTTAGGAAGAGTATACATTGGTTTAGGTTTAGGGCTGAAATTAATAAAAAAAAACCTCAAGTTTTCACTTGAGGTTCACTATTATACCGTCAAAATGAATTTTACATATTTTTAAATATCGTGTGCATCAAACGCTTTTTGTCGTTGATACTTTCTTCAAGAGAAATCATTGTTTCTGTTCTATATACACCTTCAATATCATCAATCATAAAGATTACATCCTTAGCATGCTTAGTATCTTTTGCTCTAATTTTACAAAAAATATTAAATTTACCAGTAGTCACGTGAGCAACAGTAACAAAAGGAATTTCATTAACACGCTCTAAAACGAATTTGGTTTGCGAGGTGTTATTCAGAAAAACACCTACATAAGCGATGAATGAATAACCCAATTTTTCGTAATCAAGAGTTAGAGAAGAACCCATAATGATACCTGCATCTTCCATTTTTTTAACTCTAACATGAACAGTACCTGCAGAAATCAATAATTTCTTTGCAATATCTGTAAATGGTACTCTCGTATTATCGATCAACATGTCTAATATTTGGTGATCAACTTCATCTAATCGGAACTTACTCATAAGAATGTATTTATTATTGTGTTATTGACAATTCAAGAAAGAACAAATTAAATATTTTTTTTTGTGAAATGGAGAATAAAATTAAATTTTTATCATTCCATTAACAATTTTCGTATTTTTATCTAAAAAAAAGTCTGCTTTTTGATCTAATTTCGGAATATTATCCCCTTCATCTTCATAAAGTGCTTCTCCAGCATCATACTCAAAATGTCCGAAAAAATGATCTAAATTGCCTATTTCTACGATATAAGCATTAAAAATCAACTTATTCTCAATTAGTTCTTCTCTAAATTGAATCGCAAAATTCGTAATTATTTTAGTACTATCATAATTTATTTTGATATTTTTATAAACAAAGTCATAAAAAGAGACTTTATTTTGAGGAATGTTTAGATATTCCCGAGTTTTGCTGTTGACTATATCGTTTTCGTAAATGCAATAAAATCCTGAAACTAATGCAATAAATATAAATTTACGAGTTTTTTCCCGATTATAATCATTTTGAAAATGTCCCGCTTCAATCAAAATAGTAGGAACATTCATTGATTGAAAAGTATCTCCAATGCAGTCAATATTAAAGGAATCGTCAAATCGCCCCACCTGACCTGGTATTATGCCTTGTAAAGCATCATTCATGCCAACAATTACAGCAATAGCCTTAGCTCTTACCTCGTTGATCTCCCGTTCTTGATTATAAGAAGGTGCTAAAAAAGATACCGTCGCAGGCTTTCCCGTATCAGCAACACCAAAAATCGTTCTCTGATCGTGTAGATTATAGCAAAAATCCGGCTTGTAGTTCTCGAATAGTTCTCGCAATATTCTACTTTCTGGTTGACTAAGGGTTTGTGAATCTCTATTTAAATCTATTTCATTAGCATTTTGCCTGGTATATAATTTAGCTCCGTCCGGATTAAGCATTGGAATAGCCAGGAAAGTAAATTTTTCAAGATACTTATTTGCTAAATCAGATCCGCTGTTTAATAATTTTAAAAAGTCAAAAAGCGCTTTTGTAGTAGTACTTTCATTTCCATGCATTTGAGACCAAAGTAAAATCTTTGTTTTTCCGTTTCCTATTTGGTAGGAATAAATCGGTTTTCCCTGAACAGATTGCCCAATGATTTCGAGTTGATTATCGGTATTGAGTTCTTTTAATAGTGGCTCTACATCGTCTAATGTAATATACCTTCCGTGAAGTTCCTTGGTCTTGTATTCCTCAAATAAATGTTCGTAATCCATAGCATAATTTTTACTTTACAAAAGTAAACATCTTTATTTTTACAATTGTAAACAGTTAAATAGAATTGATTGTTTAATATTGTAAACAGTATTACTACTGTTAATCTCGGCAAAACATTGAAATTGATTAACAAATGTAATTCGTTTCATTTTTAATTAATAATGTATTGTAAATCATGTTTTTATTTCCATTCACCTCTTTCTTTAATTTATGATTTTGAGACTGAAAATCAAAATTTACTTTTGTAATTTAGGTTCTTATACTATTTATGTTTACATTTGTAATGCTGTTAGAATTTAAAACTATTTACAATGATAAACACGGAGGATTTCATCAAAAGATTAGAATTAATTTTAGAATATTACTCGCTTTCTGCTTCTGGATTTGCAGATAAAATTGGTGTACAGCGTTCTAGTTTGTCCCACCTATTGTCTGGCAGAAACAAACCGAGTCTTGATTTTATTTTGAAGATAATCGATGTTTTTCCAGAGGTAGATTTGTATTGGATTTTAAACGGAAGCGGAAATTTTCCTAAAACAGATTCTGATAAAAGTGTTCGTCATGAAGCCGAAAAATTAGATGTTGCTCCTATTACTCCAATTTCTGAAACTAAAATTCAGGAAAATTTATTTGCGAATTTTGAAAATGAACTATTGAATTCTGAAGATCTTAGAAAAATAGTTCCGCAAGAAAAAAGCCCTCTCTTATCCCAATCGGACCAAATAGAAAAAATTGTAATTTTTTATAGCAATGGAAAATTTGCAGAATACAATCCTAAATAATTTTATTTTACATCAAAACTATTTTCCGAGATTCTGCCTTTGATATCTTTAAAATGGGAAGTGAGAATTTTTAGATCAGCAACAATATTCCCTGTTGGGATAAAAGGAGTTCCAAGCTGAACTAATTGTTGACCATAATTAAAAGCAACTGGGATAATAGGAACTCCAGCTTTCAATGCAATATAATAAAAACCCGTTTTTAATTCGTTTACTTTCCCTCTTGTTCCTTCTGGAGCAATCGCTAGCCGAAATATTTCTTTGGTTTTAAAAATGGCCGCAATGCTGTCAACTTTATTTAAGCCTCCCTTTCGATCTAGTGGCTCTCCTCCCATCCATCGGAAATAAAAAGTGAAAGGGAATTGGAACAATTCTTTTTTGCCTAACCAATGCATCGCCAAGCCAGTTATGCCTCGCGTAAATATTCCCAAATAAAAATCATGCCAACTGGTATGAGGCATAACCATCAAAACACATTTTTGAATATTGGGATCTATGGTGCCAACAATTTCCCATCCCATTATTTTATAAAAAATATATTTATAGATTCTTTTTTTCATCTGAAATTATTTACGGTAAAATTAGTATTATTCTCCTATTTTTGAGAAAAATTATTCGGGTGCTAAAAAAATTACTTAGTTATATTATTCCTATAAACATTTACAAGCAAAAATCGAGCATTAGCAAAACTTTAGAGCTGACTTGGAACAACGGCAAATTAGTCTTAGACAGCGAAAACACCAACTATTCCTATGGAAGTCTGGAGCGTGTCTTACGAACGGGGCTAAAATCGATAGGGTTTGCAAAAATTAAAAACATGCAAAATATACTCGTCCTTGGAGTTGCCGGCGGAAGTGTGATTCGAACATTGACAGATGAACTTCATTTCGAAGGAGCGATAAGCGGTGTTGATATAGATCCCGAAATCATCAAAATTGCCAACGATTATTTTAAACTTAATGAAATCCCAAATTTGGAAATCACCATCGATGATGCTTCTGAATTTGTTAGGAAAACTACAAAAAGCTACGACTTGATAATCATCGATATTTTCGAAGATCTCATTATGCCTGATTTTGTCTTCGGAAAAGCTTTCATAGACCGTCTCGGTATTATTTTAAAGGACAAGGGTTTTATTTTATTTAATACGATGATCCTAAATGAAGCTAATAAAAGAAGAAATCTAAAGTATATTTCTGAATTTGAGGCTTCCCTTTTCACTGCTCGTAAAATCACAAAAGTAGAGCAGCACAATGAATTAATTATAATTGAAAAATTATATTTAGTTTAAAATTTATGGAGTCTGATTCCTAAATAGTATCTTTTTTGAATATATTTGAATGGTACTTTGTATTTAAAAAAGATAGACTTTTATCTTCATGTCACATCTAATACTATCAAATATGAAAAAATGTTTCCTCTTATTAAGTTTGATCATAAGTATAACCTGCTTTTCAAATGTTCGTTTGCCTAAATTATTTGCTGACGATATGGTACTGCAACGGAATAAATTAATTCCAGTTTGGGGTTGGGCAGAAGCAAATGAGAAAATTGAAATTCATTTCAACAAACAAATCAAAACAACAACGGCTGACGCAAATGGAAAATGGTTTTTAAAACTAGATTTCGAGAAAGCAGGCGGTCCCTATGAATTAACCATAGTGGGTCGTAATAAGATTATCCTACGAAATATTTTAGTCGGTGAAATCTGGATCTGCAGTGGACAATCTAATATGGAGTTTACAGTGAGCCAATCCGATAATGCAGCAGCAGAAATCAAAACTGCTAAAAATCCCATGATACGACAGTTTAAAGTAGCCAAAGATCTTAGTTCTTTGCCTAAAATAGATTTTAAAGGTGGGAATTGGCAAATCTGCACCGAATCTACTGTTGGTGATTTCACGGCAGTCGGTTATTTTTTTGCTAAGAAAATATATGCCGAATTAGGGATTCCGATTGGCATTATCAATACCTCTTGGGGCGGAACTGTTTCTGAAACTTGGACCAGCCGCGAAGCCTTTGAAAACAGTTCCGAATTCTCGGCTATGATTGCCGAAATGCCTAAACTAGATTTAGATTCTATTTCGAAAGTGTTTATTGCGAAGTCTACCAAAAGAATAGAAAGATTACAGGGCTCCGAAATCAATGTTGCCGCAACAAGCCGATTTAAAGAATTTGACTACGATGATCGAAATTGGCCCGAATTAAACGCGGCCGAAGTCTGGGAAAGTCAAGAATTGGGAGAATTTGATGGAGTAGTTTGGCTACGTAAAGAAATAACTATCACTGCAAATGATTTGGGCCAGCCTGCCCTATTGGAATTGGCTAAAATCGACGATGAAGATATTAGTTATATCAACGGAATTGAAGTGGGCAGAAATACCAATTGGGAAGCCAAAAGAAAATACGAAATCCCAGCTGGACTATTAAAAGTAGGTCAAAACATAATAGCCATCCGAATAGTCGATAATTCTGGTGGCGGTGGAATTTATGGCGATTCAAGGGATTTAAAATTAACCATTGGCAGTACACAAATTCCCCTAGCCGGAAAATGGAAATACCAAGTTGAATCCATTAAAAGTGAAATAAGTCCAAACGCCTATCCTTCCTTACTGTATAATGCCATGATACATCCTCTGATTCCCTATGCTTTCGAAGGGGTTTTATGGTATCAGGGGGAATCGAATGCAAATAGGGCTAGTCAATACCGAACTGCTTTTCCACTACTCATAAATGATTGGAGAAAAAAATGGAATCAAGGTGATTTCCCCTTTTATTATGTACAATTATCCAGTTTTAACGAGGCCAATGGAAACAGTAACAATGGTAGCTATTGGGCAGAACTTAGAGAAGCCCAAACTTTAACTTTAAAATTAGCCAATACTGGGATGTGTGTGACAACCGATATTGGAATACCAAATAACATACATCCTACTAACAAAATAGATGTTGGAAAACGATTGGCTGCCATTGCTTTGAACAAAGTGTACAAAAAAAATAATATTTACAGTGGACCTCGCTTCAAATCAATGGAAATCAAACAAAAAGAGGTCATAATCCATTTTGAAAACACCGGGTCTGGATTATCGACATCGGATAAAAACAAATTAATTAAGGGATTTGAAATTGCGGGCATAGATCAAATCTTTTATCCTGCAAAAGCAATTATCAATGCTAATAAGCTGATTATTTCTTCCGATAATTGTAAAAATCCCGTAGCGGTTCACTATGCTTGGGCTGATGATGCCAGTGATGCTAATCTTTACAACAAGGAAGGCTTTCCTGCTGAACCTTTTAGAACCGATGATTGGAAGACTTTATCCAAAAATGTAAAATATAAAATCGTTAAGTGATATTTTAGAATATCGAAGATAATAAAGCTAAGATGAGCGGGGGAATACCAACGCTCTTTTTTTTAATACTTTTTAATAATCCAAATCCTAAATTTGTAGCAGAGTAATTGAACTAATCTAAAGAAAATAATACACCATCTCCTATTATTATTTTTAAATTTTCTATAGATTTGTAATTCGGACTTTTCCGAAGTTCTATAAAATTACAAAAACTGTTTTCCATTGTAAATAGTGTCCTTTTAGTATAACTAATTTCATTACACCTCGATAAAATGCAAGATTCAGCTTCTAAAAACCCATCGATTTCCTATAATGTTCCTGGCCAATTTGAAGAAACAAGATTTGAGAAAATCCACAGTTCCATTTGTAAATCCTCTGAAATAGGTTCTAAAATTGTCGCTAAAGAAATTTCCGATCTCATACGACAAAAGCAAAATGCCAATTCAAATTGCGTATTAGGGCTCGCAACTGGTTCCTCCCCTATAAAGGTGTATGACGAACTCATTCGGATGCACAAGGAAGAGGGATTGAGCTTTCGGAATGTGATCAGCTTTAATCTGGATGAATATTATCCAATGGAGAAAGACAATCCGGAGAGTTACCACTATTTCATGCAAGAGAATCTATTCAATCATGTTGACATGGCTCCCGAAAATATTAATATTCCGGACGGAATGGTAGCTCCGGAAAAACTACACCAATTTTGCTTGGATTATGATGCAAAAATTGAAAAGGCAGGGGGATTAGATTTTCAATTATTGGGAATTGGAAGAACCGGCCATATTGGCTTCAATGAACCCGGTTCCCATGCCAACTCTGGAACTCGAAGCATTACTTTGGATCACATTACCCGAATTGATGCTGCGGCATCTTTTTTAGGGATCAATAATGTTCCCCGAAGAGCGATTACCATGGGTATTGGTACCATTAAAAAGGCCCACAGGATAGTATTATTAGCTTGGGGAGAAAACAAAGCAAGTGTTATTAAAGAAGCCATAGAAGGCGAAATCTCAGCAGAGGTACCGGCTACCTACCTTCAGGCACATTACAATACTACTTTTGTTTTGGATGAAGCTGCTTCCTCACAACTCACTCGAATTAAAACCCCTTGGTTGGTTTCTTCTTGCTTGTGGACCGAAGAATTAAGAAGTAGTGCTTTGGTGTGGCTGTCTGCCAAAACGAATAAGTCCATCTTAAAATTGACTGATAAGGAATATAATGATAATGGAATGTCAGGACTACTAGCGGAGGAAGGGCCTGCTTATGACCTAAACATCAAAATGTTCAATAAATTACAGCATACCATTACGGGATGGCCTGGAGGTAAACCGAATGCTAATGATGAGAACAGGCCTGAAAGAGCGCTGCCAGCAAAGAAAAAGGTCCTTATTTTTAGTCCACATCCAGATGATGATGTCATCTCCATGGGGGGTACTTTTGACCGTTTGATAGAGCAGGGTCATGAAGTGCATGTAGCGTATCAAACCTCCGGAAATATTGCCGTATCAGATGAAGAAGCTTTAAAATATGCCGAAGTTGCCTTGGATATCACTTCCGAAAATAATGAAGAAATTAAGGCTATTATTATTGCTTTGAGAAGCCGAAAAATCAATAAGAAAGAGGAGATTAGTATTCGGAAAATAAAAGGGCAAATACGTCGCAAAGAATCCTTGGGAGCTACCCGATTTTTAGGCCTCCCTGATCAGCAGGTACACTTTTTAGACATGCCTTTTTATGAAACGGGAGCAGTCAAAAAGAATAATCTTGCTGCCAAAGACATTAAAATTGTCAGTGATTTAATAAGTACCATAAAGCCCCATCAAATTTTTGCTGCGGGTGATTTAGCCGATCCACACGGCACTCATAAAGTGTGTCTGGATGCCATTTTTGCATCGCTAGAAAGATTAAAAACAGAAGCATTTATGAAAGAGTGTTGGGTTTGGCTGTATCGAGGCGCTTGGCACGAATGGGAACCACAAGAAATTGAAATGGCCGTTCCCATGAGTGAAGACCAGGTGCTTAAAAAAAGAAAGGCCATTTTTTACCATCAGTCTCAAAAAGACAATGTTATGTTTCAAGGAGAAGACTCCCGAGAATTTTGGGTAAGAGTGGAAGAACGAACCAAGAAAACTGCAGAAATATACAATTCATTAGGACTGGCCGAATATACCGCAATGGAAGCCTTTAAAAGGTATTATTTTTAAGAAATTAGGTTTGGATTTAAGTATAAAACAGTAGTTTTATACTTAAATCCAAACCTATTATTTATTTTCTATAGTGGTAGATCGTCCTTTTCTTCCTTTGTCTGAGAAAGCAGCAAAGCTGATTTTACCCTTCGTTTTAATCGGTTTTATATAAATAGCACTTTTGATATTGGGCTCTGATCCATCTGTTGTATATCGAATTGTAAATCCAGGCATCTGAATATTTGCTTTTACATAGCCCGATTCTGTACTAATTCCAACAGTTGGAATACGATATCCGAAACCCCCTCCATAATAATCCAAACGAGGCAATTCTTTTTTACCCAAAACATTTGTAAAAACAGACCAATCACGATCATAAAGTTCTTTGCTTTTGTTAGTGTCTTTTTCTGTTGCCCATGAGGGATTTGCTACCCAATTGCGTTCTGCCAATGCCAATAATTTAGGCAACAATAAGTATTCTAATTTAACAGTATCCCTTATGTTTTCACTAAAAAGCTGGGCTTGAATTCCCAGAATATTGGACTTCCCATAATCGGTCAGGCGTTCTTTTCCTTTGAACATTTCGAGATTAATAGGCTCTCCAGCAGTATCTTCCCTAGTGTTTTTAAAATGATCAAAAGGAATAAAATAAAATGGTTTTTCAGTGTCATTAAAACCACCCCAATAATAACCAATCTCTTCGGTCGATTTCTCATAAGCTAAATCAAAATATAAATTACTGACACCGGAAATCACCACTTTATAACCTGAATTGGCTAATTTATAGGGTAAATCTTCGGATCCCCAGCCAATAGCGTTATTCCAAACATAGGCACGAAAACCTTTGTTCGCAAAATCCGGATTGGCGATGTCTTTATTTTTACCGTCTAAAAGGGTTTTTCGCATGGCAATTTCCTCCCAACCGGAAACAGTGAGTTTTCGTTGGGCCATAATTGCCTCCATTTTATCATAATAATAGTACCAAAGATCTTCTACGGAATTCACTTTATCGTTTTCCGCAATTAATTTAGTACTCACGGGAGAACCTTTCCAACTTCCGTTAGGAACTTCATCACCACCAAGATGAATCGTTTCTATTGGAGCATCGGCTTCCTGATACATCGCTAAAATCTCATCAATAACTTTTTCCATAAAAGTGTAGGTGGAAGGAAGGGCTACACACATCACATTGTCGTTCCACAATTGAGCCGAAGAATAAACCGACTGATCATTGATGTCTCGTAGCAAATACCGCTCTGCTTCCTCCCTATTTCCCGCTTCCATAAAGCGATTGTATCTGGCATCCATAGCTTTTATAGCCGCACGGCTATGACCCGGTGATTCTATTTCAGGAATTACCTCAATGTGTCTGGCGTTGGCATATTTTAATATTTCAATGAAATCTGCTTTTGTATAAAAACCACTTCCTATTGTTGAATCCCCATCAGGACCTGAGCCATAAGCCGGTTGAATGCTGTTTTTACTATCCAAGGTATGCGCTCTTTTAGCACCAACTTGGGTCAGCTCTTGCAAGGATGGAATTTCAATACGCCAACCTTCATCATCGGTGAAATGAAAATGAAAACGATTCAATTTATACATGGCCATGAGATCCAGTATCCTAAAAATAGTTTCCTTGCTATGGAAATTACGGGCCACATCAAACATAAAACCGCGATATTCAAAGCGGGGTTTGTCTTCGACTCTGGAATTTAAAAAGGGAATCGCTTCCGATTTCGTTTTCCAATATAAAAGGGGTATCATTGATTTTAAGGACTGAATTCCGTAAAAAATACCCGCAGCTGTGCCAGCAGAAATTTCAATTTTATCGCTTTGAATATCCAGAATATAAGCTTCTTTCTCCAAGGCTATTTTTTTAAATACAATCTTTCTAGGGGTCTTTTTCATTGGATTAACCTCAATTTTGCGGAGCATAATTGGATTCAGTTCTTCTGAAAGATAGTTCGCCTCTTTTAGGAATTCGGAATGCGCCTCAATACTTACTTTTTTATCCAATATAAATGTACCCGTATTCTCTTTGTAATAATTAGGTTTCGGAAATATTCTTGGCAAATCAGCTAGAGCGATGTCTTCAATTGATTGGTTCTTTTCGTAAGTACTTTTAGGACTAACATAATTAATTGTAGTATCTATAATTGGTTTTATGGTATAAGATTTCAAGGAATATCCTTTGGCAGGATTGCTATTCCAAACTAAATAGGGGCCATCCGGAGCCGCAGAAAGATTGAGTATTTTACCCTCGGAGACAAAGCCAAAAGCAATCGATTGATTGGGTTTTAAACCCTTAAAAAGAGAACTGGGAGCCATTTGGTACAAATCTCCATTCAAATGTGTTAGTGTAAATTCGGTAGGATTTGAGCTAGGATACACTTTCTTGTTGTAATTAAAATACAAGATCCAGCCCGAAGCTGGAAAGTCCTTCGAATCTGTATTTGTAAAATTAAATTCGGATAAAACCTTTGCTTCCGCATTGTAATTATTAGCCTTTACACCCCAGCTTATTTCTAATTTGCTAAGCTCATAAGAAGATTGATTCTGTGAGTAGAGTATAGTATTAAGTGCTAATAGTACCAGCAATACTGATTTTTTAAAATACTTCATGTGCAATATCTTGATTGTTTTGACTTTTGAATGAGGCACACTACCTACCCCCTGCTTTTTACTGCAGTCAATATAAGAATTATTTATTGTTTTAAATCCTTTTTCTTGAAATTCATCTTTGTATTGAAAAATAGTTTCTTAATTCCTACTCCTCTAATTTTCATTTTAAACTCTAAAATAAAAAACAATAATTGCCGGTATTTATTCTCTTACACAGCAACCTAAATAGACCTAATTTATCAAATAAAAAGATATTTAACTACCATTATGTTTTACTTTTGATAGTCTATTGCTCTTTTTTATTCACTATTTAAACTCCGAATTAAATTATGAAAAAGTTCGATTTTCTTGCCTTCTTTTTCCTCTTTTTTCTTTGCTCTTTTTTGACCATGAAAGAAGAACTGACAAATTTGGCCGGTTTAAAGATGCAGGAATTCGTAATTAATTCCTCCATTTACGCAAAAAAACTAAAACCAAACTTTATCATTATTCCTCAAAATGGACTGGAATTGGGCTTTACTCAATTGGATCCAAACAATCCTGTAAATCTTTCCTACAGCGACGCTATTGACGGCTATGGTATTGAAGAACTTTTCTATAATGCGAATTCTAAAGTAGATTCCTATAAAATAAAAATGGTCAAGGTACTAAAATCCAATAAACCCATTTTAGTCTCTGAAAATATCAAGGTTTCAGAAGCCATACCTGCGATTCTAGCCCGAAACAAATCGGAAGGTTTTCTGTGTTTTGCTAGAAGCAGCAGCAATTATGATTACAAGGAAATCCCTAGAGCAATTCCTGATGAAAACGCCAATGACATACTCCAGCTCTCCGATGCTCAAAACTATTTGTACCTCATCAATTCCGCTTCCTATAAAACACGAGATTCCTTTTTAAATGCCATTGCCTTGACCAATTATGATTTACTAATTATTGATTTGTTCTACGACAATATGCCCTTTAGCGCTGACGAAATCCAACTTTTAAAAACAAAAGCCAATGGCGGAAAACGCTTGGTGCTATCCTATTTAAATATTGGTTCTGCCGAAAACTGGCGCTATTATTGGCGCAAAAAATGGAAATTAAACAGTCCCACCTGGCTATTGAAAAAATACGCAGGTTATGACAATGAGATTTACGTCCAATTTTGGAATCCCGAATGGAAGAAAATCATCTACGGAAATGATACTTCCTATCTCAAGAAAATTATCAATGCTGGATTTGACGGCGCTTATATCGATAATGTCGAAGCCTATTATTTTTTGTATAACAATTAAAAATAAGTTTAAAAAATTTCCAAATGCAGAATAGAACACAAGTGCATTGCTGCAATTGTCTTTTGAATGCACTATAAATAACTCTAGCAAAATGAAATTATTCCTACGAAAACTGCTGTTGGGAAAGACTACCGAAACGGAGAAATCCACTCACAGTCCTGTGCACAAACGTATTCTGAATATAAAAGCAATTTGGAATAATGACCATCAGAATGATAGTGGGCTTGAAAAAATAATACGTCTGTTTCTGTCAATCTCCCAGATGTTATTTCCAGGGATTTATATTAAGTATTTTGCCAGCAGAAGAAAACCGCTATACCAGGATCTGTCTATGGATCTTTATGTGCTTTCAAAAGTAGCCTTTCCACTGTTAATTTTGATTTATCATTGGGAAACCAATTTATACATTCAGTATCTTATGATATACCTTATGATGGAAACCGTTTTATATGTCCCAACCTTAATTTTTGCTTCCGATGTTTTTTCTAAACCCCGTTCCTACAAAAGATCGATGCTCTTATTATTTTTTAACTATTTGGAGATTGTATTTGCTTATGCTGTTTTATATTCACTAGATTCCTTTTTTAACAAGCCTTTTCAAAATTGGTTTGATGCCGTATATTTCAGCATCGTCACCTCTTCTTCAATTGGCTATGGCGATTTTTATCCTGTGACCACGACAGGGAAATTATTAGTGAGTACGCAAGCCTTTGTCATCCTGTGGTTTGTCGTTTTATTTTTGAACTTTTTCTCTGCTAAAATAAAGACTAAGGGGTATTTTGATCATGAAAGCCAAGAATAGTTAGATCATTTTTCGTGCTTTTTCCAGATCTTCTGGGGTGTCTATACCTATACCAATATGGGAAGTTTCAACCATTTTAATGCGTTTACCAAATTCCAAATACCGCAATTGCTCCAGTTTTTCGGAAGCTTCCAAGGCTTTCATCGGTAGGCTGTAGAAGTCCAACAAAGCTTGTTTTCTAAAGGCATAAATCCCAATATGTTGCATATAACGTACTCCAACATTCGTCTCTCTGGGATAGGGAATTACCGAACGGGAAAAATATAAGGCAAAGTCATTCTGATCAACCACAACCTTTACGTTATTGGGATTGTTAATTTCCCCTAAATCGGTTATCTGGCGCATCAAGGATGCTAAATCGACCTTGCTTTCGGTGTCCTTTCTAAATACCTCAATTACTTTCGCCAAAGGTTCCGCATCGATAAAAGGTTCGTCTCCCTGAACATTGATTACAATATCTACGTCCAGATTTTGCACTGCTTCTGCTATTCGGTCACTACCCGATTCGTGTTCCCTAATACTCCGAATGACTTTTCCTCCATGAGAACTGATTTCCTCATAAATTAAATCGGAATCGGTTACCACAAACACATCATCAAAGAGCTTCGTCTTTATTGCGGCTTCATAAGTTCTTAATATCACTGTTTTTCCTCCCAGATCCTGCAGGAGCTTAGCCGGAAATCGGGTCGAGGCATATCGGGCGGGAATGACTGCTATTATCTTCATTATTCATTTTTTTAGGAGCGGTATTTCAAACACTAACGCTCGTTTTAAGAGACAAAGTTCTCGTCTTTGAATCCTATCAAATATAATTTGTCTTTTGCCCTGGTGATGGCAGTATACAACCAGCGGATATAATCGCGGTCGATACCGTTAGGCAAATAAGGCTGCTCGATGAAAACGGTATTCCATTGACCACCCTGAGATTTATGACAGGTGATGGCATAGGAAAACTTAACCTGCAGCGCATTGAAATATTCATTTTCCTTTACCTTTTGGAATTTCTTATATTTCGTAGTTTCACTTTCATAATCTTTCATTACTTCCTCATAGAGTCGGTTGGACTCTTCATAAGTAAGCGAGGGCGATTCGCTGCTGATCGTGTCTAAAAGTAATACCGTTTCAAAGGGTTTCTGGTTTGGATAATCGACCATTCTAATTTTTACATTGGCAAACTTAAAACCATAAAGTTCTTTGATATTAAAGATCTCCAATACTTCAACGATATCTCCATTGGCGATAAAGCCAGCTTCATCGGAATCTTTAAGCCAAAAGTAATTATTTTTTACAACCATCAAATAATCTCCTGTAGAAAGTTCACTTTCTTTGTCTAATATTTTGCTGCGAATTTGCTGATTGTATTGATTCGCCCTTTTATTGGAACGAACGATAAAAGCGGTATCCTCAATACTGTAATTGTTGTAAGCTGAGTTAATGGCATCCTGGATATCATAACCATCGGTGAGGCGCACTATATCTTTAAAACCCTTGAGATTGAATTGAAAAGCATCGATGAAATGTTCTTTTAATATTTCGCGCAGCTCCGTAGCATTGAATAATATACCGGAGTTTTCTTCCTGCCGCATGACTTCATCCAATTCGATATGCTTGATCTCTTTGTCATAATTCATCCCCAAAGTATCGATATTCAGCGCCGGAGATAAATCTAAATTAACCGGAGGTAATTGGGCTGTATCGCCCAGCAATATCATTTTACAATTGCTACCAGAATAGATATAGGAAATTAGATCATCGAGTAGACTGCCATTTTCATACAATTTGCTTTCCGAATTGGTGTCGGAAATCATGGACGCTTCATCTACTATAAAGAAAGTGTCCTTGTGTTTGTTTTGCTGTAAGGTAAAACTGACGCCGCCTGACGAATTCTTTTTAGGGAAATAGATCTTTTTATGAATTGTAAAAGCAGGTTTCTGTGAATAATTGGAGATCACTTTTGCTGCGCGACCTGTTGGCGCCAGCAGTACATATTTCTTATTGATTTGGGCCAAATTATTTACAATCGTAGAAATAACCGTCGTTTTACCGGTTCCTGCATATCCTTTTAATACAAAAATCTCGTCTTTATTGGTGTTGGTAATAAATTCGGCAATATATTGAAAGAAAATGTCCTGCTTATAGGTCGGTTGAAAAGGGAAACTTCGGCTTAAAATACTATAAAACAGACTGGAACTCATTTGGACGTACTTAGGATGAAAATAAACTCAAATATAGGGATGAATTTTGTGGGAATTAGGAAATAGATTAAAAAATATTGTAAGTTTGCCTAGTTCACAAATCTCCTTTTTCAGGAGGGAGCAAAATTAACTATGTTAGTAAATAGCCCAAACATTACCGACAAAAAATACAACAGACTGGTTCTAGAAATTGGCTTGACTGGCTTTTCCTATTGCATTTTCGATAGCTTAAACCCGCAAATAATTTCTTTCAAAGAAATACTTTTCCCAGCAACGGATGCTGCTGTGAAAACCGAAGATTTATATGCCTCGGCTTATGAAGAACATCCCGAACTTCGGGAATCCTATGATGAGATTCTGGTTTTACACAATAACAATTTATCGACTTTTGTACCAACCGCCTTATTTGACGAGGAATTTCTGGGCAGTTATTTGCAATACAACACCAAGGTTTTTGCTACCGATTTTTTTGCATTTGATGAAATCGATTCCTTTCAGATGAATACCGTTTTTATCCCCTATGTGAATATCAATAATTTCTTTGTAGACCAATACGGTAGTTTCCACTACAAGCACGTGAACAGTATTTTAGTCGCTAAACTATTGGAAGCTTCCAAGAATATAGATGAAACTAAAATGTTTGTCTATGTGCAGCCGGAGCGTTTTGAAATCATCGTCCTAAGCAACCAAAAACTATTATTATCGAATACCTTTGACTACAAGACTCCCGAAGATTTAATTTATTATCTCCTTTTTACTGCGGAGCAACTGAATTTAAATCCGGAAAATTTCAAGCTTGAATTCCTAGGGGATATCACTGAAACGGACGCCTATTACAAAATCGCTTATCAGTACATCCGCAATGTTGCTATGATGGACCTGAGTGGATTTAAAACAAACAATACTTTTTCAACTGCTGACAATCTTAAGCATTTTATACTATTCCAATCGTGAGAATCATATCTGGTAAATTTAAAGGAAGACGCATCTCTCCTCCAAAAAACCTTCCCGTTCGCCCTACTACCGACATGAGCAAAGAAGCTTTATTCAATGTTTTAGGCAATCATTTTAACCTCAACGGCCTCAAGGTTTTGGATTTATTTTCAGGAACCGGAAACATCAGCTATGAATTTGCCTCCCGAGGTAGTGATAATATTACTAGTGTCGATGGTGATTTTGGCTGTGTGAAATTCATCAAGCAAACGGCAACGGAATATGATTTTAATATTGCGGCTATCAAAAGTGATGTCTTCAAATTCATAGAGAAGTCGAAAGCCAAATACGATATTATATTTGCCGATCCTCCTTATGCATTAGACCAAAAAACATTCGAGAAGCTCGTAAGCTCTATCTTTGAACAGCAGCTTTTGCAGGAAGAAGGTATGATGATTATTGAGCATTCTAAATATACCAAATTAGATCATATGCCTCATTTTTCCTTCAAAAAATCCTATGGCGGCTCTATATTTAGTTTTTTTGAAATCAATCAGGAAAAAGAAGTTAAGGAGGATGCAGAAGAGGATGATGATGATGATGATTCAGAAGAGGAATAGATTTCTTGGTGTTGTTTTGGGTGTTGGTGGCATTTGGCAACGATTTCGTTTTTAACTAGTTGTGCAGTATAGAAAAAAAGTTGAATCGATTAAAAGGTCGGAAGGTTTTAAAGCGAAATTCTGGTTTTCGAAGTTGGTAAAATTTATTTATCCGTTTATTTAGGGTACCACAACCCGTACTTTGGTAGTTAGTATCCCCTAAGTATCCCCGAAGTATCCCCGAAGTATCCCTGAAGTATCCCCGAAGTATCCCTGAAACATTCCCTAAGCATCCTCTAAGCAAGTACTCGTTATTTTGGATTTTTTAAAGGCTAAGGCCTTGTAGATAAAAGGATCTGAAGATAAAAAAAAATGGACTCGAAA
>Ga0114962_10000369_pt1 | contig 39607 bp, 32 predicted proteins | sample C_130820_MF_Meta_FD_87017 | JGI IMG/M metagenome (GOLD analysis project Ga0114962, IMG submission 87017) | Freshwater microbial communities from Lake Croche, Canada to study carbon cycling - C_130820_MF_MetaG | ecosystem: Environmental > Aquatic > Freshwater > Lake | place: Lake Croche, Canada...
GAAAAGGTTATACTGTCAAATATCGTCCTTGGATGGTAGCTTATGTAGAATTTTTTGAATCAAAAAAAGATGCACTTCTTAGAGAAAGTCAACTTAAATCAAACTTAGGACGTCGTTTCATTAGAGAATACATTAAAAAATGTGGGCTCATATCCGTCAGCTGACGGACGTCTTTCGAGTCTGGCCCCCGCTACAAGAAAGACCTTTTAATTAAGGTCTTTTTTTTGTTTAAGATTTTATTTTTAACAGGTCTATGTAATTATTGGGTAGGCGTTTGGGCTCATATCCGTCAGCTGACGGACGTCTTTCGAGTCTGGCCCCCGCTAAAGAAAGACCTTTTAATTAAGGTCTTTTTTTGTTTAAGATTTTATTTTTAACAGGTCTATGTAATTATTGGGTAGGCGTTTGGTCTCAAATCCGTCAGCTGACGGACGTCTTTCGAGTCTGGCCCCCGTTAAGATAAGAGTTTTTGATTAAGGACTCACTTTAATAGTTTCTATTAAAGTTTTCTGTCAACAAATCTTCGAATCGATTTTTATTTTTAACAGAAAGAGTCATAAAGTGTTTATTTTAAAAATACTTTAATAAAAGAAATTTTACTTTTAGGTTTAATTCAATTTTAGCCTTCCAATTTCTCCCTTTCCCCCAACACCTATTAAATAGCCATTGATTTCGATGATATTATGGTAGCTACTTTTACCTAACGATTTCCATTTTTTAGTTTTAGGATTATAAGAAGCTGTTTCACTCGGGCCAGTCATAATCCAATATGGTTTATACCATATCACTTTTTCGATATAAAAATTAGGTTCGATATCAATTTTATTCCATGTTTCTCCTGCATCATAACTTTCCAGAATTGGGATTTGATTTTCATTTAGCGTTAAGTAATTCCCCCCAGAGATTAGCATTTCATTTCTGTTTTTCACTCCAATACTGAAGAATCCGCTTGATGAATCAGCTTCTACTTCTTGGTTTTTTACTGTCCAGTTATGTAAATCACCTTTTTGACTTTGAATAATTCTCGCATATTTTGATCCTCCAGTTATAAGTGTCGCGATATCATTTGTATAATGTAAACTACTGCCACTAGCTGCAAATGCTGCTTCTCTTTTTTGTAGTTTAGGGAAATTTGTCAATAGTAAAGGAGTAAAGTTTTTACCATTTGAGTCGAATGTGAAGAATTTAAATTGTCCATCAACAGGGTCGGAAACCAACAATCCTTTCTTTAATTTTGAGTCATACTGTAAGGCATCGAAAAAGAAACCAGGAGTTGTAATATCCAAAACAATTTTCCATGTTTGTCCTGAATCGGTACTTTGAAATATTTTTGTAGCTCCTTTTTCGGATAAGCCGGCACTCATCAATAAAATATTCTTCTTGTTGAGAACACAAAGATCTCTAAAATCTAAATTTTCGGCTCCTTTAATTTTTTGAATCGACCAAGTTTGGCCATTATCTACTGAGTGAATTATTGTTCCTCTAGTTCCCGATGCCCAAACATGCTTTTTGTATTTTTTTAAACCTCTGAAAGAGGCATCATCTTTAATGGATATTTTTTCCCATTGAGCGATTACAGCAAACATAGGAAGAAATAGTAGGATTACTAGAGATGTAATTTTTTTCATCATAAAAAAAGCCACTCCAGTTAAAGAGTGGCTTTGAATTTACTAATTTGTTTTACTTATTAACTAAGATCTTGCCTTGGTAAGATTTGTCTCCAGTGCTTGATTTAATTTGTAGTATGTACAAGCCTGAGCCCAATGAACTTAAGTCGATGGATAAACTACCGCCTGTTGCAGTTAATGCATCCATTGTTCCATTATAAACAGGTCTTCCGACTAAATCGTACACAACTACTGTTGCATTTTTCCATTCATCCAATAAGTCAATTTTAACTGTGCCACTTGTTGGATTTGGATAAACAGCAACTCCAGTAAAGTCAGGGTCTGCAACAAATGTATATTTTACTAAATTAGAGAAACATACAATTGGAGTTCCCTCTACTGTAAAGGCATATTTTCTTTTTACTGAATAATCACCATTTCCATTATTTGCAGCTGATACTTTAATATTATCAATTGTATTGGAGTTGGTTGTTGTTCCTGATTTCCATTGGTAATCGCCAGCTGTTGCATTATCCACTGCTCCAAATCCTTCAGCTTTTAATCCATATGCACCAATCTTAGCGATTTTTGCAGTTGAGATATTTGGATTTTGAACGAAAGTTAATTTTATACCGTCAGATTTTGGTGAATAACATCCATTTTTATCTGTTTGTACAGAATAATATGTTCCACTAAGGTTTACTGCAGGTAATGCATTTGTTTTTGATAAAACGTTTGAAGAACCTGTATTAAACCATTCGAATGAGTAAGCGTCTGTTGCTGAACTTACTGAAAACGCAACTGAAACAGCTTTATCATTTTCATCTACTGAACAATTGATATTCTTACCTGTTAAAGCAATTTTCGGAGCGACTGGACTAGTCCATTTCGTAATGGTGTAAGCATCTGAACTCACAGATTCACAGCCATTTCCGTCAGTCACAACAACTGAATAGGTTCCTTCTGCAGTTACCGGTATAACCTTCGTCTTAACAACTTGATTCCATGTGTAAATTGCGCTTCCACTCAAGGAAGTATTTGAAGACTCTAATGTCAAATCTGAAACCGGGAATTTATAATCACAATACGCATCTGCCCCTGTTTTTCTTGTTATTACGGGTTTAGCTGGTCGAGTGTTTTTCACAATTTCATATGTGCCAGGAAGTGATGCACAATCATTTGCATCCGTTACTGTTACAGAATAAATTCCTTCTTTTGTTACTGTTGTTGTAGCAATTGCAGAACCAGTGTTCCAAACATATTTTGGAGCACCTACCAAACTGGTATTGTTCGCTTGTAAGGTTGCTGCAGCAAATGGAATTTTGTTATCACAATAGGCATCCAATCCATTGGTATTGGTAATTATTGGAGTTATCGGTCTAGTGTTTTTTACAATTTCAAATGTACCAGGTTGTGATATGCATCCAAGATCATCTGTTACAGTAACGGTATATTTTCCATCTACTGTTACATCAATTGTAGAAGCGGTAGATCCAGTACTCCATTTGTATTTTGGAGATCCTAATAGACTAGTATTTTGGGATGTTAAAGATATTGCACTGAATGGAATATTGTAATCGCAATATGCAATATTATCTTTATTTACTGAGTTAGTAATTTTAGGTTTTACCGGACTAGGAAATCGATCAATCAATATTGTATTTGAAGCCAATGAGTTACAACCATTTACGTCAGTTAAAATAGCAGTATATCTTCCAGTGGCAATGTTTGAATTGATAGTATTGGTGGTGTTACCAGATATAGGGGTATTGCCTACTGACCAAGTATAATTCTTTAATTTATCACCAATTGGGTTATTAGCCTCAATCGTTACATCTGAAACTGGAAATAAGTTTTCGCAATATTTAGTGTTACCTGATGTTTGTGTAATGGCTGGACTAGCTGGACGGTTATATTTCGTAATGACAAAAGCGTCAGACTTAGGTGCATTACAAGTACGGCCTAAATCATCTTTCGAGATAGTCAAATAGGTTGCTTGTACACTAGTCGCTTGGTCGTTCACTGTTAATACTGATTCAGTTCCAGCAACCAACAAATTATTAATATACCACTTGTAAGTATTCCCTGCTGCGTTAGGAGAAGTTCCTCCATTAGAAATAGATACAACCAAGCTTCCTCCTGGACAAATTTGGGAGTTACCTGCCAGTGTTAATTTATCATTGGGAACGATTGTGATAGTTTTATAGATTTGATCGTAGTTAACATCACATTTGGCAGCGTCTCTATCGTTGTTTACTAATTTGATGGTGTAACCCCCAGGAAAACTTGTTGAGATTACTTTCTGATTGTTAAATTGGGATTTATGGGCACCATTAACATACCACTCTATAGAATAACCCGAAACTTGACTGTCATAACCGCCATTAAATAAATGATGAGACATGTCTACATTATCGTCCGGGCAAATTTGAAGCGTTGTTGTGTTTGGTCTCAACTTGAAATAGGTACTTACAATCTCATTTTTGCTGGGAGCTGATTGTTTTCTTTTTACGTAAGTAGATCTTCCGTCAGTCAATCCTTCCACAACAAGATGCGTAACATCATCATAGTAACGATAATTACATCTAGCTGTAAAATTGCCATCTTGGACAGCATTGTCAGTAACTGCGGTCGCGCCATCATTAGGACGAGATACCCAATAGCTCTCGGTACCGAATGTATTAAAATTGTAAGATGGATTCGGGTGTACCCAATAAGTTTCACCTGTGTCGCCACAACCTTCCGCTGTAATTAGCGTCTTTGCACCTGTATTTAAATCGCCAGAGCCACAAGACTCTATGGTGTTTTTGGCAATAACACCATTACGTTCATAATCAGATACCACTGTAATAGATGCACTTGGCCCGCTCCTTGTGGTTGGATTAAGTGAATCTTTGCAATATACGGTGTAGGTACGAGAATCGTAACCGCCTGTTATCGCTCCACTTGGATTTTTTTCAACTCCTCCAATAGGTTCTGTGAAGAAATCATTTGCGGTTAAATTCACTAAATCTTGATTTAAATCAACATCTGCGCTTGCATCAACAGTAACACCTCTTGTTTTAGTCCAACTCCAAACGTAGCCATTTGGGCACCCGCTAACGGCAAACAATTGACGCTTGAGGTGAGGCCCCAAAATCCTAGAAGAAGACTGAGTATTAATTAAAGGACTACTAGGCGTTGGTCTCGATGAATGATCATCTGCAATTGCCATTAAACTTGAAAATACAAAGCTATGTACTAACAATAATTTTAGTAATTTGTTCATCATTGTGGAACTTGTTTGAGTAGATGATTATACAATAGTTGTTATATCAATATGTTTGGACACTAAATTAGAAATAAAAATTGAAAGAAACAATTAGTATTTTTGGATACTCGTTTAAAAAACGTTTTATTACCAATTTTGTTATTATTCGGTTCAAAATGTTTTTCAAGTTTAAATTATCAGTATTTTTACAATTCATTTTGATCAAGACCGATTAGTTAATTATTAGCCCATTCATGGAAGAATTAAAACCCAAGTCGCTTAATTTTTTAGAAGAAATTATACAGGAGGACCTTGCTGAAGGTAAATTCATCAATGGAATTTTAACTCGTTTTCCTCCTGAACCAAACGGATATCTTCACATTGGGCATGCAAAAAGCATTTGTTTAAATTTTGGCTTAGCTCAAAAATTTGGAGGGGCTACCAATTTACGTTTTGATGATACAAATCCGGCTACAGAAGAGACTGAATATGTAGAATCTATTCGAAAAGATGTTTCTTGGCTTGGTTTTCAATGGGAAAAAGAATTATATACCTCTGATTACTTTGAACAATTATACCAATTTGCCATTCAATTAATAGAAAAATCTTTAGCATATGTGGATGATTCCACTGCTGAAGAAATTGCTGCTCAAAAAGGAACAACTACTTTACCGGGAGAGAATAGCCCATACCGTTCACGATCCATTGAAGAGAATTTAGATTTGTTCCATCGCATGCGAGCAGGTGAATATCCGGATGGTGCAAAAGTGTTGAGAGCCAAAATAGATATGGCTCATTCCAATATGCATTTACGTGACCCATTGTTGTATCGTATTCGCCACGTGGAGCACCACCGCACAGGGAAAACCTGGTGTGTTTATCCAATGTATGATTTTGCTCATGGACAAAGTGATTCCATAGAGAAAATAACACATTCCATCTGTACGCTAGAATTTGATGTTCATAGACCTCTTTACGATTGGTTTTTGGAAAAATTAGAAATTTTCCCTTCCCATCAATATGAATTTGCACGTTTGAACTTATCTCATACGGTGATGAGTAAACGAAAGTTGTTGCAATTAGTCAACGAAAAGGTGGTGAATGGATGGGATGACCCTCGAATGCCTACGATTTCTGCTTTAAGAAGAAGAGGTTTTACTCCCGCTTCGATTCGTAATTTTTGTGAGCGTATTGGTGTTGCCAAAAGAGATAATTTGATCGACATTAGTCTTTTGGAATTTTGTATAAGAGAGGATTTGAACAAATCAGCTCATCGATACATGGCTGTCTTAGATCCGATTAAACTAATCATCACCAATTATCCAGATGGAAAATCAGAAGATTTACACATTGAAAATAATCCAGAAGATTCTGAATCGGGTAAACGCATAGTACCTTTTTCGAAAGAGTTGTATATTGAAGCGGAAGATTTTATGGTAGATCCTCCTAAGAAATTTTTCCGTTTAGGCCCAGGTTTAATCGCTCGTTTAAAAGGGGCATACATTATTCAAGTAGAAGATTATGTGCTAAACGAGGATGGTTCTGTTAAGGAAGTGCATGCCAGCTATTTTCCTGAAAGTAAATCGGGAAATGACACTTCTGGTATCCAGGTGAAAGGCACCATTCATTGGGTGTCTATTCCTCATGCGCTAGAAGCAGAAGTTCATATGTTTGACAGATTATTGATTGTTGAAGATGCGTCTGATTTGGGAGATGATTTTGTTAAATTCATTAATCCAGAATCTCTACAAATTCTAGAAAAAATTTATATTGAACCAGCCCTTAAAAAGGTAGAAATTGGTGAAGCTTTACAGTTTATTCGTAAAGGTTATTATTGCTTAGACAAGGATTCAACCTCCGAAAAAATCATCTTCAACAGAACGGTTACACTGAAAGATACTTGGGCGAAAAACAAAAATTGATGTATGATGTGTGATGTATGACGTATGACGTATGATGTAAATTTTCTCAGTGACAAAAAGAAAGGCTCCCAAACATCTTACCTCTTACATCATACATCTTACCTCTTACATCATACATCTTACCTCTTACATCTTACATCAATCCTATTTCTTGAACAGCGACTCCACGAATGTCTTCTTGTTGAAAACTTGCAAGTCAGCAATTTTCTCTCCAACTCCAATGTATTTGACAGGGATTTTGAATTGTTCAGAAATTCCGATAACCACTCCACCTTTCGCGGTACCATCTAATTTGGTGATAGCCAATGATGTAACCTCGGTAGCTTTGGTAAATTCTTGAGCTTGTATAAATGCATTTTGGCCCGTTGATCCATCCAATACCAAAAGGACTTCGTGTGGTGCTTCTGGGATGAATTTTTGAATAACACGCTTGATTTTAGTTAATTCAGTCATCAAATTAACTTTGGTGTGTAAACGTCCTGCTGTATCGATAATCACAATGTCGGCTTGCATTTCAACGGCTTTTTTAACTGTGTCAAATGCAACTGCAGCCGGATCAGTGTTCATTCCATGGTCTATGACAGGTATTCCAACTCTTTCACCCCATAATTTCAATTGGTCAACTGCGGCGGCACGGAATGTATCAGCTGCACCCAAAACAACTTTTAAGCCATTTTGATGAAATTGAGAAGCTAATTTTCCTATCGTTGTCGTCTTGCCTACTCCATTCACACCAACAACCATGATTACGTAGGGTTTTTGTTTGGGTTCTGCAAAAGCATTATCTAAATCTGTGGAATGATTTTCTTCTAATAATGCGGCAATTTCTTCTCTTAAAACATGTTCCAATTCTTCCGTTGAAACGAATTTATCTCGTTCTATCCGTTTTTCAATGCGATCAATGATCTTCAGGGTGGTAGGAACTCCCACATCTGAACTTAAGAGAATTTCTTCTAAATTGTCTAAAATTTCATCGTCCACCTTGGATTTCCCCAAGACAGCACGACCCACTTTACTTAAAAAACCGTCTTTGGTTTTTTCTAAACCTTTCTCCAAAGCTTCAAGTTCTGCTTGCTCTTGTAGCTCAGGTTTCTTGCTGAAAAAATCGAATAATCCCATATTGAAAGGACAGATTTAGTGTAGAAAATGATTGAATAAAAAAAGTCCCTCCAAGAAGGGACTTCAATATGTAAGCAAAAACCAAATTTGCGTCGAAAAAGATTAGTTTTTCAAAGCCGCATTTACATCATCTTGAAGAATAATCTCTTCTTTGAAGGTATATGCTCCTGTATTTGGATTTTTAACCGCCTTAATGATTTTAGCGTACTTAACGCCACCTTCTTTCTTTAGTGTTGCAACTACTTTCTTTGCCATGATTACTGGGTATTAAACCTATTTAATTTCTTTATGTAAAGTAACTTTCTTCAATACTGGATTGTATTTCTTTAGCTCAATACGAGCTGTAGTGTTCTTACGATTTTTAGTCGTGATGTAACGAGACATTCCCGGTACTCCTGACTCTTTGTGCTCCGTGCATTCTAAAATTACCTGAATGCGATTTCCTTTCTTTGCCATAATAGATAAATCTTTTAACGTCTCTTTTTGAAACGGAATGCAAAGATATAAGAATTATTTTTTGCTACAAATATTTGACCCAAAATAATTAATAAATTTCTAGCTATTTATCTATTACTTTTTTTTATCAAGATTAAATTTAGCATTTTTGTTTAATGAAGTCCCAACAATACGAATTTCTTCCAGAAAACTTTACGCTTTCCGATCCAAACAAATACCAAGTAGAGGGGCTGAAATCGGAGGAAATGATTATTTCCATTGGGCCTCAACATCCCTCTACACATGGTGTTTTAAGACTTGAGGTAGTGTCAGATGGGGAAATTGTGGTAGATGTTGTCCCGCACTTAGGCTATCTACATCGGTGTTTTGAAAAGCATGCTGAAGCCTTACCTTTCAATCAAATCATTCCCTACGTAGATCGTTTGGATTACATGGCTTCCATGAATTCTGAGCATGCCTACGTAATGGGAGTTGAGAAATTATTGAATTTGGAAGGTCAATTGCCTAAGCGGATTGAATACATTCGTGTTTTGGTGGCCGAGCTAAATCGAATTGCTTCTCATTTTGTGGCCATTGGTACTTATGGCTTGGATATAGGTGCTTATACGCCATTTTTATGGTTAATGCGCGACAGAGAACATATTCAGCGTTTGCTTGAATGGCTATCGGGGGCAAGGATGCTCTATAATTATGTTTGGATAGGAGGATTGTTTTATGATTTACCCATTGGTTTTGAAGAAAAAACATCCGAGTTATTACCTATTTTGAAAAATACCATTTCTGAGATTATTACTTTGGTAGAAGATAATAGTATTTTTATCAAAAGAACCGCTAATGTAGGTGTATTGCCAATGGATTTAGCTATTAATTATGGTTGTACCGGCCCTGTGTTAAGGGGTTCAGGTTTGGAATATGATTTGAGAAAAATAGATGGTTATTCTGTTTATCCAGAAATTGATTTTAATGTTCCAATCGGTGAGGGTAAAATGGGTAAAGTGGGCGATTGCTGGGATAGAAATCATGTCCGAATCAAGGAGTGTGAAGAATCCATCAAAATTATCGAAGCTTGTTTGTTGCAATTGACCGGAGATTATCGTCGGACTCGCGAATTTAATCCCCAAGAATTTGTTCCCAAAAAAATACGTCCTGCAGCGAACGATCTATATGTTCGTGCAGAAAATCCCAAAGGTGAATTAGGTTTTTTCTTTAGGACAGACGGGAGGTCCGATATTCCTCAACGTTTAAAAGTTAGAGCTTGTTCTTTTCATCATTTATCTATTATCCCAAGTTTGGCTAAAGGCGCTTATTTAGCAGATTTAGTCGCTATCATTGGTTCCATGGATTTAGTAATGGGAGAGGTTGATCGTTAAATAATTATGATAAAACAATTTTTACCCGCACTCGAAGCAGAAATTAATCAAATGAATTTGGGACAAAATCCCAATGAACTATACGAGCCTATTCGTTATTTGATGGCTTTGGGAGGAAAGAGAATTAGGCCAGTTTTAAGTTTGCTGACTTATTCTTTGTTCAAAAATGATTGGCAAAATGCCATTCAACCTTCTCTGTCAATTGAAATTTTTCACAATTTCACTTTGATGCATGATGATATCATGGACAAAGCTCCTCTGAGAAGAGGAAAAGCGACAGTGCATGAAAAATGGAATGATAATATTGCTATCCTTTCTGGAGATGTAATGCTTGTGAAAGCGTATGATTATTTAAATGAAGCTAAAAATATCGACTTAGCATCCTTTCAATACTTACTTAATCGTTTTAACAAAACAGCTGCAGAAGTTTGCGAAGGACAACAATACGATATGAATTTCGAAAATCTCTCGAACGTCTCTATTGATGAATATATTGAAATGATTCGTTTGAAAACGTCCGTTTTAGTTGGTTTTGCTATGGAATTAGGCACATTATTAGCTGGAGAATCCAAGGAAATGGCTACTCATTTATATCAAATTGGTGAGTTAGTAGGGTTGGGTTTTCAGCTCAAGGATGATTTATTAGATGTGTATGGCGATCCTGTTAAATTTGGCAAGCAAGTGGGAGGTGATATTTTAGCCAACAAAAAGACCTATTTATTGATTAAAGCTTTGGAACAAGCAAAGGGCGATCAAGCCGCCGAATTATCGCATTGGTTACAAGCTTCTAATTCCATTCCAAGTGATAAAATTGCAGCAGTTAAGCAGATTTATACTAGTTTAGGAATTCACACTCAAACAGAAAATGCCATCAAGCGTTATTTTGATCAGGCTTTTGAGCTAATGGGAAAATTAGAAATTTCTGAGGAGCGAAAATTAAGTCTTCAGAACTTTATGGCAGGGTTGGTTGATCGAGAAGTTTAATGTAGATTTGTGGCTATTTTTTAACGAGTTTCTCAAGAAGCTTTTTGTTGTATGTGGGAATCCATTAGTTTTTTGATTATTGTATTAACAATTGCTGTTTCATTGGTAGCTTGGCGCAGCGATGATTTATTGTCGAAAATGACGATGAATCCTTACCGCATTGCCAATAGAAAAGAATATTGGAGATTTGTTACTTCAGGGTTTATTCATGCTGACTTCACACATTTGTTTTTCAATATGTTTTCCTTTTTCTTTTTCGGATTACAATTGGAACAAGTTTTTGGTATTTTATTTCCCAATTCAGGCAAAATTTTATTCGTCGTTTTTTATCTGTTAGCGATTATCGTAGCGGATTTGCCAACCTATTTTAAACAAGTAAAAAATCCAAATTATAATTCATTAGGCGCATCAGGGGCCGTTTCAGCCGTGATTTTTGCTGGTATTTTGTTTTTCCCTGTGGAAAAAATTTACTTGTTTGGCCTTATTGGAATCCCAGGATTCATTTACGCGGGTTTGTTCACTTGGTATTCCATTGCGATGGACAAAAGAGGGGGAGGTTTTGTGAATCATTCCGCTCATTTATATGGTGGACTTTTTGGATTGGCCTTTATGACTATTTTGTATCCATCGGCTTGGTTGACGTTTTTTCAGCAAATTAAAACGATGATATGGTAGAGGGAGTCAAAAAAATTGCGATTCTGGGTTCAACTGGCTCCATAGGCACTCAAACCTTGGAAGTGATTGAACAGCATCCTTCTCTTTTTAAAGTGGAGGTATTGACTGCTCAAAATAGTGCTGATTTGCTCATTGAACAGGCTTTGAAATGGAATCCTGCCCACGTTGTCATTGGAAATGAAAAGCAATACCTGAAAGTGAAGGATGCTTTGGCTTCAACAAATATAGCCGTTCATACTGGAGCCAAAAGTTTAGAAGATCTCGTACAATTAGATTCAGTGGATGTCGTTTTAACGGCATTGGTTGGTTACGCGGGTTTATTGCCAACGATTAAGGCCATAAAAGCTAAGAAAACGATTGCTTTAGCAAATAAAGAAACTTTGGTAGTGGCTGGTGCTTTGATTATGCCTTTAGCTGCAAAAATGGGTGTATCCATTTTGCCGGTTGATTCGGAGCATTCCGCTATTTTTCAATGTTTAATGGGGGAATCTCATAATCCCATTGAAAAAATTATTTTGACTGCCTCCGGCGGACCTTTTAGAGGATATAAAAGGGCGGATTTGGAAAAAGTGGGTAGAGCGCAAGCTTTAAAACACCCCAATTGGTCTATGGGTGCAAAAATTACCATTGATTCAGCTAGTTTGATGAATAAAGGTTTGGAAGTGATTGAAGCAGCTTGGTTGTTCGACTTACGTGCCGATCAAATTGATGTGGTTGTGCATCCTCAATCGATTGTACATTCTTTGGTACAATTTGAAGATGGCTCAATCAAGGCTCAATTGGGTTTGCCGGATATGAAACTTCCTATTCAATTTGCCTTGGGATATCCAAATCGAATTCCTGCTAATTTCCCCAGATTTGACTTTAAAAATTATGCTAATTTAAGTTTTGAGGATGCAGATGTTGAAACGTTTAAAAATTTAGGATTAGCTTTTCAAGCCTTAGAAAAAGGGGGAAATATGGCTTGCTTATTGAATGCAGCCAATGAAATTGCAGTTGAATCATTTTTGAAAGAAGAAATTAGTTTTTTAGAAATGGCTCAATTGAACGAATATTGTATGTCGGAGGGAACTTTTTTGGCTTCTCCGAGCTTAGAAGATTATATTGAAACAGATCAATTGAGTAGAAATTTGGCGAAAGCCTGGGTTAAAAATAACAAGAAATAAAAATAACAAGATCGCATGGAAGGTTTGATTATGGCAGGGCAATTGATTTTAGGATTGTCTATTTTAGTTACATTACACGAATTTGGGCATTTTATTACTGCCAAATGGTTTAAGATGCGTGTAGAAAAATTTTATTTATTTTTCGATTTTCTTTTTCCCGTTCCAACTGTTTTAAATTTTGCTCTTTTCAAAAAGAAGGTGGGTGATACCGAATACGGCCTTGGCTGGTTTCCGCTAGGTGGTTATGTGTCCATTGCTGGTATGATTGATGAAACACAAGATGCTGAAACTTTGGCTAAGGAACCTGAGTCTTGGGAATTTCGTGCAAAACCCGCATGGCAGCGTCTGATTGTGATGTTGGGTGGTGTGATCGTGAATGTTATTACGGGTGTCGTGATTTTTGTTTGCTTGACTTATTCAAACGGCAATAATTATATTTCTAAAAATGATTTAAACAAGAATGGTATTGTTGCTTTGGAATTAGGCCAGCAAATTGGTTTAAAAACAGGTGATAAAATTCTGCAAGTAAATGGCGCAGATTTCAAAAGTGCTTCAGATTTAAGATCTTCAGAGGTGTTTTTGGGGGATAATTCATCTTATACTGTTTTAAGAGGGAGTCAAGAGATTGTTGTTAAAATTCCTTCCAATTTTATTGAAAAATTGAGTGATAAAAAGGCCGCTTTCATTGAGCCAATGTCAAAGTTTAGAGTGGCGGAGGTCGCAGGACCCCATCCTCCTTCTTTGTTAGATAAACTTTTTGGAGGTAAGGCGGAAGAAATGCTACCTGCATTAGCGGCAGGATTGAAAGCGGGAGATTACATCACTTCGGTGAATAACCAACCCATTCACTTTTATCATGAAGCAAAAGAAGCACTTGCCAAAGAAGCAGGGAAATCCATAAAGTTAGGTATTTCTAGAAATGGCAAAGCGGACACTTTACGTTTGGTAGTTGCTTCTTCAGGACAAATTGGTTTTTTAGCTGAAATGTTGTTAAAACCTACGCATGAAGACTATACTTTTACGGAAGCGGCGGGTATTGGTACATCACGCGCTTTTTCAGTGATTACAGACAATATTCGTGGATTCAAGAAAATCGCTTCTGGTGATGTTTCTGCTTCGAAGGCATTGAGCGGACCAATCGGTATTGCCCAAATGTTTGGTGGGGTTTGGGATTGGAGTCGATTCTGGATGTTGACAGGTTTATTATCTATGGCTTTAGCCTTTATGAATATTTTGCCCATTCCTGCATTGGATGGAGGACATGCGATTTTCTTATTGTTTGAAATGATTACAGGAAAACCTGCTTCTATTAAAGTTTTGGAACGTGCACAGCAAATTGGAATGATGATTTTATTGGCATTAATGGCCTATACTTTTGGCAACGATTTATTCAAAGCGTTTTTTTAAGTCAAAATGAGGGGTAATCTATTTTTTCAGTTAATCAATAAAAATCGTTTATCCATCTGCTTTTTGCTTTTGATTTCGATATCCTCTTGGGCAAAGTCTAAGGGGAATGAATTTCATCCATTTCATACTTCTGTCACGGAATGTGTGTACAATGAAAAAGAGAAAATTTGGGAGCTAAGTATTAGGCTTTTTCAAGATGATTTTGAACAAGCTTTGACGGAATTCCAAGGAAAAAAATTTCAATTTCAGTTTGCTCCTTCTCCTGATGCTCTTTTGGAATCTTACATCCGGAAACATGTGGGTGTTTTGGTCAATCAAAAATTACAAACTCCTTATCGATTTATCGGTTGGGAAACCCAAGTAGATGTTATTTGGATTTATTTAGAAATACCAACAAGTAATGATTTGTCGGGAGTGTATTTTCAGCAAAGTGTATTGGCCGATATTTTTTCCGATCAAACTAATTTGTTTCATCTCGCTAAAAAAGATTTGAAAAAATCCTTTTTGTTTCAAAAAAATCAATTGGTACAACTAGTTTCTTGGTAATTTATCTGACAACTTGTCTTGTGGCATACTATTTGCCTAAAAGAGTTTTGGTAATAGAAAACGTGTAGAGAATTTATAATATATATGTCTATGAATAACCCAAATGACATTTTTAAGCATTTGAAATTATCCGATATGTCGGATTTTGAGAATATTGAATTAATACCTATCGGTTCGGAAGGGGTAGATCAAGATGACAAAATGAGTGTTTTGTCAGATGAGCTTTCCATTTTACCGATTAGAAATATTGTTTTGTTTCCTGGGATGGTTATCCCTATTACGGTCAGCAGGCAAAAGTCTGTTAGATTGGTCAAAAAGGCTTATAAAGGGGACCGCACGATTGGTGTCATTACACAATCCAATAATTCAAAGGACGAACCTAAAACAGACGATTTATATAAAGTAGGAACGGTAGCGCACATTGTTAAAATGTTTGTTTTACCGGGTGGGAATACGACGATTATAGTACAAGGCAGAAAGCGTTTTGAGGTCAAGGAATATGTGAAAACAGAACCCAATCTAATTGCCAAAGTAGAATATTGGGAAGATAATTTTCCGAAAAAATTGAATAAAGAAAACAAAGCTTTGGTCTCCACTTTGAAAGAGTCAGCTTTGAAAATATTGAATTTGAATCCTGATATTCCTAGAGAAGCGCAAATTGCCATTGATAACATCGAGACATCTGCCTTTTTGGTGCACTTTTTATCGTCTAATATCAATGCCGAGTTAAAAGATAAACAAGGTTTGTTGGAAACGAAGGATGGTATCGAGCAAGCGACTCATTTGTTGGAATTTATGTTGAAAGACATTCAGCACTTAGAATTAAAAAGAGAGATTCAAAGCAAGGCTTCCAGTGATATTGATCAACAACAAAGAGATTATTATATTCGTCAGCAAATCAAAGTTTTGCAAGAAGAATTAGGTGTGGAAAGTCCAGAGCAAGAATTGGATGGCTTACGTTCTAAAGGTGCTAAAAAGAAGTGGAGCAAAGAAGTGAATGAGTTTTTTAATAAAGAACTCGCGAAACTTCAAAGAACCAATTCCATGTCGGCAGAGTACCCGATGTTGATGAATTTTGTTGAATTATTAGTGGATTTACCTTGGGCCACATATACCAAAGATAATTTTGATTTACTGAAAGCAAAACGAATTTTAGATACGGATCATGCGGGTTTAGAAAAAGTCAAAGAAAGAATTATTGAATATTTGGCTGTTTTGAAAATGAAAGGTGATATGAAAGCGCCCATTTTGTGCCTTTATGGCCCTCCAGGAGTTGGGAAAACTTCTTTAGGGCGCTCTATTGCCAAAGCGATTGGTCGCAAATATGTGCGTATGGCCTTGGGTGGCTTGAGAGATGAGGCAGAAATACGCGGACATCGCAAGACCTATATCGGTGCGATGCCCGGAAAAGTGATTCAAAATATTAAAAAATCAGGCTCATCAAATCCAGTATTTATTCTGGATGAAATTGATAAAGTAGGTTCTGATCATCGGGGTGATCCTTCTTCTGCTTTGTTAGAGGTTTTGGATCCAGAGCAAAACTATAGCTTTATGGATAATTATTTGGAAGTGGAATATGACTTGTCGAAAGTGATGTTTATTGCTACTGCCAATAATTTAGATACCATTCACCCTGCTTTGAGGGATCGTATGGAAATCATTGAAGTGAGTGGTTATACCATTGAGGAGAAGGTTCAAATCGCCAAAAGGCATTTATTACCGAAGCAAAAGAAAGAACATGGAATTGAAAAAGCAGCTTTTAATTTAAGTGATTCTGCTATTCAAAAAATAGTAGAAGGTTACACTCGCGAGTCGGGAGTGCGTAAATTGGAACAAGAAATTGGACGTTTGGTCAGAAAAATTACGAAATCCATTGCGATGGACGAAGCTTTTCCTTCAAAAGTTCAGCCGGCAGATGTTGTTCGTTTATTGGGACAAGAAATCTTTGATAAAGATACTTATGAAAGCAATGAATACGCCGGAGTGGTGACGGGCTTAGCTTGGACGCCGGTCGGTGGTGATATTCTTTTCATTGAAACTTTGTTAAACAAAGGAAAAGGCCAATTGACGCTTTCAGGTCAATTGGGTGATGTGATGAAAGAGTCGGCCATGGCTGCTCTGAGTTTCTTGAAAGCTCATTCAGATGGTTTGGAAATCGATTACCGTGTTTTTGATCAATACAATTTACATATCCACGTTCCTGCAGGTGCTGTACCAAAAGATGGCCCTTCGGCAGGAATTACGATGTTAACAGCCATTGCATCTGCCTTGACTCAAAGAAGAGTGAAATCTAATTTGGCGATGACGGGTGAAATAACTTTACGAGGTAAAGTCTTGCCAGTAGGTGGAATTAAAGAGAAAATTTTGGCAGCAAAACGTGCGGGAATTAAGGAAATCATCATGTGTTATAAAAACCGCAAGGATGTGGAAGAAATTGAACCTAATTATATTTCAGATTTAAGCTTTCATTATGTGGAAAATGCGAATGAGGTTCTGAAAATAGCTTTGTTAGATGAGAAAGTGAGTAATCCGGTTAATTTTGTTTTTCAGGAGGAAAAGGTGAAATAGAAGAGAGAAAACTGGAAGAGAGAAGAGAGAAAACCTAATCACTATTTTTCTGCCAAACCAATTTCATCAAAACTGGTGTAGATAATTTCTCCTTGATCGAGGCAATATTGAATTAATTTAATTACTTCAGGCTGTGCCATTGGACGTAAGCAGTCGACCAGCATTTGAATGCTCAGTGGACCATTTTTCAAATAATTGAACATCAAAATTTTTTCCTCCTCATTTCCTTCTGGATAAGCTTTTCCACTTGATTCTTTTTTCTTTTGAATACAAACATCACAAATACCACAATTCCCATCTAAATTCTCACCAAAATAGGCCACTATTTGTCTAGTTCGGCAAATTTTTTTTTGGCGGACAAAATGTTCTACCGCTTCTATTTTCAGTTTGCTTTTATTTTTTTTTGTCAAATAATTCGACCAATTGATTGGCAGGTGTTGAATGCTTGCTCTTGGAGTAAGGAAGGAGATTTTCGGTAAACCATTTTGTTTGTCGTAATCGATGATTTCAAATTTCTCAAATAAGGCCAAGGTTTTCTCAATCTCCTGAATGGGCATTTTAGCTTGTTGGGAAAGATTGAATTCAGAAATAGAGACAAATTCGTTGTATAAATTACCACCGTATAATCTTAGAAGTGCTTTTAGACTGGATTCAAATTTTTTATTGCGGATTTGGAAGTCGTACAATTCCGTCGCATTGACATTGATTTTAATTTTGGAGGAATTTTGAGAGGCCTCATTTAATAAAATAAGCCCTTCATTCTCCAGTACTTTGATGGCATAAAAGGTTTCTGAGCTTGGTAACTGAAAGCGTTTCGCCATTTCTTGCCAATTGAAATCATAGGTGGCAAATTCCGCACTTCCCTCGGCTATTTGCAAAAAATTACAAATGGCTTGGTAGGTTTTTTTCAGTACTTCTGCCTCTGGGTATGATTTTTCCCATTGTGCTTTTAAATCGATGATATCTTTTTCTTCGATTAAAATGGCTGCATAAGCTTTTTTTTCATCTCTTCCTGCTCGGCCTGCTTCTTGGTAATAGGCTTCTAAGGAATCAGGTAAATCCATGTGAACCACTAAACGTACATTCGGTTTATCGATACCCATACCAAAAGCATTCGTCGCCACGATGCAATCAATTTTGCCTTCAATCCAATCATTTTGCCTTTGGCTACGGGTTGTGGTATCCAAGCCTGCATGATAGAAATGCGCATTGATGCCATTTCGGCTTAAATGTTCAGCGATTTCTTGGGTTTTTCTTCTGTTCCTAGCGTAAACAATGGAAGAACCTGGAACACTCTGAAGCATTTGGAGGACTTTTTTGTCTTTGTTTTCTTCCCAAAGAACCGAGTAAGATAAATTAGCTCGACTAAAACTTTTCTGAAAAATTTGTGGGTTTTTCAGTTCTAATTTTTGAAGGATATCCAATTTAACTTCCTCGTTTGCGGAGGCCGTTAAAGCGATGCAAATAACTTGAGGAAACAGATTTTTGAAGGCATTGATTTCCAAATAAGGTGGACGGAAGTCGTATCCCCATTGAGAAATGCAATGTGCTTCATCGACGACCAAAAGTCCGATTTTCATCAATTTGGCTCGTTCGATAAACAATTCCGTTTTCAGTCTTTCTGGAGAAACATACAGGAATTTGGTTTTTCCATAGATGCAATTGTCTAATAAGATGTCTATTTGTCGGGCGTGCATTCCAGAGTAAATGGCAACAGCTGGAATTCCTCTTTTATTCAATTGATCCACCTGGTCTTGCATCAAGGCAATGAGGGGAGAAATAACAATGCAAACACCCTCTTTGGCCATTGCAGGCACCTGGAAGCAAATCGATTTTCCGCCGCCAGTAGGTAAAAGTGCCAAAGTATCTCGATTATCCAATACAGAACGGATGATGTCTTCCTGCAGAGGGCGGAAGTGCGCAAAACCCCAATTATCCGATAAAATTTGGTGCAATGTTTTCATGAATCATCAAAGCTACCAAAAAATCTAATTGAGGAATGCATCATCATAATGTAAATAAACAAACTGATAATCTTTTCTATTCAAAATTTGGTGATTGTGCGCTTAAAAAACTATTTTTATGTTCAATCTCAATAATTATGCTGACAGAAAACGACAAACTTCAACTCACTCAAAAAGGTATTCATCCAACTGAAATTCATCAGCAAATTGATTTTTTCAGAAAAGGTTTTCCTTGGATGAATCTAGGTAAAGCGGCCACTCCTAATGATGGAGTCCTTCAATTATCCTCAGCAGAGATTGATAAGTATCAGCAATTATTTGATCAAAAGAAATCAGAGCTTTCCATTCTGAAGATGGTGCCTGCTTCTGGTGCAGCTACCAGGATGTTCAAATCTTTGTTTGAGCACTTGACGGAGGATAAAGAAAACAAGGAATCCAAAGTCTTTTTTGAACGTATTAGCGAATTTGCTTTTGCACCTGAATTAAAAAAGTTATTACCTGAGTGGTCCACAGAAAAAGAAATTTTAGAGCAATTATTACTTTCTTATGGCTTGGATTATGGGTCTTTGCCAAAAGGATTATTGGCTTTTCATTATTACCCAGAAGGGCCACGCACGCCTTTGGAAGAGCATTTGGTGGAGGCTGCTGCCTATGCTTCTGACGGCAAAACCGCTAAATTACATTTTACTGTTTCTCCTGAACATCGTTCTCGGTTTGAGGCCTTAGTCGCTCAGGTTGTGCCAGGAATGGAAGAAAAATTTGGCCTACAATTTGTGATATCGTTCTCTGAACAAAAACCTTCCACCGATACTGTTGCGGTGGATTTGAACAATGATTTATTTAGGGAATCAGACGGTAGTTTATTGTTTCGTCCTGCTGGTCACGGCGCTTTGTTGGAAAATATGAATGACCTCGTGGCTGATATTATTTTTATCAAAAACATCGACAATGTCGTTCCTGATCAATTTAAAGAACCAACGATTGTTTATAAAAAAGTATTGGGAGGTTTGTTAATTGAAATTTTGGACAATGCGAAACAGTTGTATGCAAAATTGGATAAGGTGCATACAGATGCTACGATTGATGAAGTAAAAACGTTTGCGTCTAATTACTTAGGTATTCAATTAGCTGAAAATTTTGATGCAAAATCTATTTCTGAAAAAGTGGATTTTTTGAAAATCATCTTGAATCGTCCTACACGGATTTGTGGGGTGGTGAAAAATACAGGCGAACCAGGTGGAGGGCCTTTTTGGTGTAAAGATGCCGAAGGGAATAGCACGCTTCAATTAGTGGAATCCGCTCAAGTGGATGCTTCGAATGCAGCTCAAATGGCTATTTTCATCGGATCGACGCATTTTAATCCAGTTGATTTAGTTTGTTCTACCAAAGATCTTCAGGGGCAACCATTTGATTTATTGAAATTCAGAGATATGTCGACAGGCTTTATCACTGAAAAGACAAAAGATGGGAGGAAGTTGAAGGCTCAAGAATTACCGGGACTTTGGAATGGCGCGATGGCTTTTTGGAATACGATTTTTGTAGAAGTGCCTTTAGAAACCTTCAACCCCGTTAAATCGGTGAATGATTTGTTGAGAGACGCGCATCAAAACTAAATATTTTTTGGCTTTATAAAAAAAGCACTATTTTTGTGGACTTTAAGAAATTAGAGTAAAGTATATAAATGCTTGATTACATAAACCTTGTTTGGTCTCCAGACAGGGTTTTTTGTTTGGATGAGAAAAGAGAAAATAGGATAGAGAAAAGAGACGAGAGAAAAAAGAGGCGAGAGAAAATTAAAATCTCTATTACCTATTACCTCTTACCTTTTAACTCATTCTTAAAATTTTTATATAAAAAACTTTGTAGTCATTTAAAGTTTCCTTAGTTTTGTGACGCTAAATTAAATAGCTCGCAGGATGAAATCGCGTATATTATTTAAAGGGACACAATTATTTTTTCGTTATGGGGTAAAATCTGTGACGATGGATGCTATTGCGGCAGAATTGGGTATATCTAAAAAAACGATTTATCAACATTTTCCAGATAAGGATTCTTTAGTCATTCAAGTGTTAGAATGCTTTATTGCTGAGGATTTAAAAAAATGGGAGGAACTAGATGCTAAATATTCGAACGTTATTGAAAAGATGTTTAAATCTTTTGAAATGTTAAAGGATATGTTGGCTGATATGAATCCACGTATTTTATTTGAAATTCAAAAATATTTTCCTGAAGCTTTTCAAAAATTCATTCAATACAAAGAAGAGATCACTATCAAAAAAATTCAATTAGATTTTACTAGGGGAATCGAAGAAGGTTATTTCAGATCCGATATTGACGTTGAATTTCTTGCTCGCTTACGAATGGCTGAAGTGGACTTAGCCTTTAATCCTGACTTTTACCCGAATAATAAATTATCACTTTTCGAAACTCAATTGGTTTTCTCAGACATTTTTATGAGAGGCATTATGACTGAGAAAGGTTTAACACTTTACAACTCTTACCAAACAAACAAATGATCCGCCTAAAAAAAACAATTGCGTTTGTGTTGGTGCTGTTTAGCACCAACTTGTGGGGACAATCTTTCACGCTTAAAGAAGCGGTAGATTATTCCATCGCCCATCATGTTCAAATTAAGAATGCTCAAATTGACATTGCGAATGCAGATGCAAAAATCAATGAAATCAAGGCGATGGGCCTTCCTCAAGTGAATGGCTCTTTGAATTACACGAATAATTTAATTATTCAACGTATGTTCATTCCAGCTAACACTTTTAATCCATCTGCTCCTGCCAATGAGGTTGTTGCAGCTGAATTTGGAGTTAAAAACTCCGGTTTTGCCAATTTTGGTTTATCTCAATTGCTTTTTGATGGTTCTTATTTACTCGGCTTGAAGGCTTCTTCTGTGTACAAGGAGTTATCAGTGAAAAGTTTGACGCAATCCAAGCAACAAACCGCAGAGAATGTTTCAAAAGCCTATTACGGTATTTTGGTCAATGAAAAAAGAAAACAATTGTTTTCGCTGAATGTAGGTCGTCTTGATACTCTATTAAAAGAAACCAAGGCCTTGTACGCGCAAGGATTTGTAGAAAAGGTGGATGTTCAACGATTAGAAGTTCAAGCAAATAACTTGAAAACGGAATTTGATAATGTCACTCGATTACAAGAAATGGCGTATTCATTGTTGAAATTCCAAATGGGTTATCCGATGGAAGAACCAATTGTTTTGAAAGATAACTTGGAGCAAATCAAATTAAACAATAGCCTTGTCGCAGATTTAAATAGTCCATTCGAGTATGCCAATCGCATTGAATATTCTATTTTGAAAACCCAAGAAAGTTTAGCTGAATTAGATCTAAAAAGTCAAAAAGCAGGCTATTTGCCACGTCTCATTTTGAATGCCAATTATGGTTTTAATACAGGTCGCAAGGTGGTTGAGGAATTGGTTACGAAACCTTGGTTTGATAATGCAACATTCGGTTTTGCTATTCAAGTGCCCATTTTTGATGGTTTTTCAAAAAAATACAAAACCATTCAATCCGAAAATAACCTGCGAAAGGTTCGCCAGAGTTTTGATTTGGTTAAGTCATCGATTGATTTACAAAGAAATCAGAGCATGATTTCATTGAAGAATTCTTTAGAGTCTTTGAAAGAGCAAAAAGAAAACCTTGGTCTTGCGAATGAAATTTCAAGAGTTTCTCGCGTAAAATACCAACAAGGTGTCGGATCTAATTTGGAAGTATTGAATGCTGAATCATCTTTGAAAGAATCCCAAGTGAATTATTTTACTGCACTTTACAACGCTTTGATTGCCAAAGTAGAGTTGGAAAAAGTAAATGGAACATTGTATAACGATTAATTGAAAGGAAAAATAAACATGAAAAAGGTACATATATTATTAAGTGGAATTTTATTGTTCGCTGCTTGCTCAAAATCAGTTGATAAAAAACAAGAATTGGCCGATTTGAAATCGCAGGAAAAGGAAATTACAGCTAAAATTGCGCTTCTTGAAAAAGAATTAGGTAAAGCAAATCCAGCTGCGGAGGCAAATACCAAAGTAATTGCGGTAACTGTTAGTCCAATTCAAACACAAACATTTAAGCACTTTGTGGAAGCACAGGGTTCTGTTTTAGCAGAAAATACGGTTTTGGTGAGTCCACAAACGGGCGGCATGATTGTCACTTTACCGGTGATTGCTGGTCAAAATGTCAAAAAAGGGCAATTGATTGCAACGCTTGACAACACTATTTTAAAGGAGTCGATGGAAGAGGTTCGTCATCAATTGGCTTTGGCAAAAACCATGTTTGAAAAACAAAAAGCGCTGTGGGATCAACAAATCGGAACGGAAGTTCAGTTTATCAGTGCAAAATCTAATAAAGAATCTTTGGAGAAACGTTTGGTTACTTTAGATGCTCAATTAGCTCTTTCTAAAGTTGTGGCCCCGATTTCTGGAACGATTGAAATAGTTCGTCAAAAAGCAGGTGAAATGGCTGCTCCGGGAATGCCGATTGTTCAAATTGTGAATCTTGGAAATTTGAAAATTTCCGCTAAAATTTCTGATACTTATATCAGCTCAGTTAAAATGGGGGATCCTATAACTGTAAAGTTTCCAGATATCAATAAAGAGATTACAGCGAGAATTTCTTTGGTTTCAAGATTGGTTAATCCATTGTCAAGAACATTTGAAATCGAAGCGAAAATTCCTAACGCAGGAGATTTGAAGCCTAATCAATTAGCTGTTATCAATATCAATGATATTTCTAAGTCTAGCGCGGTTGTTATTGACGAAAATTTGGTTCAAACAACAGAAAAAGGAACATTGGTATATGTGGCAGTTGAAAAAAATGGCAAGAAAGTGGCTGAAGCAAGAACCATCACTTTAGGTCTGTCGTATAATGGTCAAACTGAAGTGGTAACTGGATTAAAAAATGGCGATTTAATTATTACACAAGGTTTCCAAGATTTGGTAGACGGTCAAACAATCTCATTTTAATTCCCTGCTAATACATATTTATGGAAAAGAATTTAAAGAATGAGCAGCTCCCCGAAGGGAAAGGCTTGATTTATAACATGGTAGGTTGGCTAGGCCAAAATAGAACCACTGTTTACATTTTTACAACTATCATTTTTGTTGCGGGATTCTTTATATATAAGCGATTACCCAAAGAGCAATTTCCTGATATTGTTGTTCCTCAAATGGTCATTCAAACGGTTTATGCAGGTGCTACCCCCACTGATATTGAGAATGTGATTTCAAAACCAATTGAAAAGCAACTCAAAGCAGTAACGGGTGTTAAGCGTATTAAATCCAATGCTTTGCAAGATATCTCTGTGATCATTGTTGAGTTTAATACAGATGTCACTGTACCGATTGCAAAACAACGTGTACAGGATGCTGTTGATAAATCGATTTCGGATTTACCCAAAGATTTAACTCGTCAGCCCTCGGTGGCGGAGGTTAACTTTTCAGAATTTCCGATTATGAATATCAATATTGCTGGGGATTATCCTTTGGATAAATTGAAAAAATATGCGGAGGATTTACAAGATGAAATTGAAGGTATGCCTGAAATTAATCGCGTAGATATCATTGGCGCTTTGAAAAGGGAAATTCAAATCAATTTGGATTTGGCAAAAATGCAGAGTTACGGGATTACTTTTTATGATATTCAAAGTGTCGTTCAAGGGGAGAATGTGAATATTTCAGGGGGAGATTTAAGTGTCGGAGGAGTTCGTAGATCTTTGAGAGTAGCGGGTGAGTTTAAAACAGTTGCTCAAATTGGTGAGATCATTATTCGTTCCAGTACAGGAGCGGTGGTTCGTTTAAAAGATATCGCTGAGGTGAAGGATGCGTATGAAGAAAAACAAGATTTTGCTCGTTTGAATAATAAGTCGGTAATTACCTTGAACGTTATTAAGCGGGGTGGAGCCAATTTGATTGAAGCCGCAGATCGCATTGAGAAAACCATTGAAGAGTACCGCGAATCAAGATTCCCAGCAGGTTTAGTTGTTTCAATAACAGCAGATCAATCGGAAAGAACGCGTGGCGACTTAGCGGATTTGATTAATACCGTTATTCTAGGATTCATCTTTGTGGTGATTGTATTGATGTTTTTTATGGGGGTAAGAGATGCGGTGTTTGTGGGTCTGTCTGTCCCTTTATCTGCTTTATTGGCCTTCCTCTTCATGCCAGGCTTAGATTTCACCTTGAATACCATCGTATTGTTTGGTTTCTTGTTGGGTTTAGGAATTGTGGTGGATGATGCCATCGTGGTAATTGAAAACTCACACCGTTTATTCAATAATTTTAAGAAATTAAGTATTGTTGAGTCGGTTAAATTAGCAGCATCTGAAGTTTTTGTCCCCGTTTTATCCGGTACATTAACTACGATTTCTCCTTTTTTACCTTTGCTTTTCTGGCCAGGAATCGTTGGAGAGTTCATGAAATATTTGCCTATGACTTTGATTATTACCTTGTTTGCCTCGCTTTTTGTGGCTTATGTAATGAATCCGGTCTTTGCTATGACCTTCATGAAAAGACACGATGAGGAACAAAATGATGTAAAAAATCCAACTTTCGCCGATATCCGTAAAACGGTATTTATCTTATTGAGTCTAAGTGTTTTTGGCTACGTGATTGGATTTGGCTTGGGTCATTTTGGATTTGGCAATTTCTTTGTCATCTCATTAATTCTATATGTTTTCAACCATTTTGTTATTACTCCAAAATGGATTGTCCCTTTTCAAAACCTCACTTTGCCCGCATTTAAGAATTCTTATCGTCGTTTAGTTTCTTGGATTATTGTTGGAAAAAGACCCATATACACGGTTTTGGCATCCTTTTTCTTATTGATTTTCACCTTTATTTTAATGGGTATCGCAAAACCAAAGGTGATTTTCTTCCCCTCTGGTGATCCTGATTATATTTATTTGTATGCCAAAATGCCTATTGGTACAGATGCTGTTGTTACGGATTCTATGACCAAGCAAATAGAAAGAAGGGTTTTTACTTTTATTAAACAAGAAAAGGTTGGTAAAATTGTCAATTCTGTTATTTCCAATGTCGGTAAAAATGCTGGGGACCCAATGAATCCAGATCGTGGTGCAACTCCTCATAAGAGTAAAGTAACGATTGCTTTTGAAAAATTACAATTAAGAGATGGATTATCAACTGATGAACTTTTGGTAAAACTTCAACATTCTTTTGCTAAAAACCCGATTCCAGGTGTAGAAATGTCCATCGAGAGAGAGCGTAATGGACCACCAACTGGCAAACCTGTTACGATTGAGATTTCCGGAGATGATTTTTCTGTCCTGTTGGATTTAGAAAAGAAGGTCAAAAATTCAATTGTGGCCTCTGGCATTCAAGGTATTCAAGAGTTGAAATCTGATTTAGTGACCAACAAACCTGAAATTCTCATTGATGTGAATCGAGAAAAGGCCAGTCGGGAAGGAATTTCTTCCGCTCAAGTAGCGATGGCCATTCGTACAGGATTATTTGGTACAGAAATTTCCAAATTCAGAGATGTCAAGGATGAATATCCAATTCAATTGCGATTGAAAGGAGATTCTAGAAATCAGATTGAAAAATTATTGTCAATGAATATTACCTATCGAGACATGAATTCGGGTGGGGCTTTACGCCAAGTACCTCTGAATGCAGTTGCGGATATTCGTTATGCTTCATCGTTTAGTCAAATCAATCGTAAAAATCAAGAAAGAGTGGTAACACTTTCTTCAGATGTTATTCAAGGATATAATGCCAATGAAATTGTATCTGAATTGACCAGCTTATTCCAATCCTTTGAGTTACCTCAAGGATATCGCATTAAAATGGGTGGCGAGCAAGAAGATCAACAAGAGTCGATGGCGTTTTTAGGGGTTGCCTTTTTAGCTGCTTTGGTATTGATTTATTTGATATTAGCTACTCAATTCAATTCTGCGGTAAAGCCGGTCATCATTTTTGCAACCATCTTACTGTCCTTGATTGGTGTATTCTTGGGCTTTTTAGCCTTTGGTATGACCTTCTCGGTGATTATGTCCGGTGTCGGAATCATCGCCTTAGCAGGAATCGTGGTTAAAAATGGTATATTATTGATTGAATTTATTGAAGAGTTACGTTTCAAACGGGGGTATGATTTAAGAGAAGCGATTATTGAAGGTGGAGGTATTCGTTTAACTCCTGTATTGTTAACCGCCTCTGCAGCCGTATTAGGTTTATTACCATTAGCGGTAGGCCTTAGCATCGACTTTGGTGCGATGTTTACAGAATTGAATCCACACATTTTCTTTGGTTCAGAATCAGCTGTTTTTTGGGGAATCTTAGCTTGGACAATTATTTTTGGATTGACTTTCTCAACTGTCTTGACTTTGGTAATTGTGCCATGTATGTATTATATCTCAGAAAGAATTAAGGAGAAATATGGAAAGAAAACGGTAGTAAAGTAATACTTCAGTGCAATTTTTTATCAAAAAAGCCTTTGTGTAAAATACTACACAAAGGCTTTTATACTTTTCTTAAGGATTAATTTTTTGCAATAATATCCCTTGTTGTTTCAGTTTTTATGCTAAATGACTTACTACTAATAACCTTTCTTTTTGCATCTAGGACTTCAATGGTGTAAGCTCCATCTAAAAGGCTTCCCATATCGAATACCTTTTTTGACATTAGCGATTCTTGAATTAATAGATTTTTTTCATTGTCATAAATATTAATAGTTAATCCATTTGACTTACTATTAGTGCTCACCAAAAATTTCAAATTTCCTTGTGATTCTATTTTCACATTTGTTGGATTTTCAGCTGCATAACTTGCAACACTGAACGACATACTTGCAGCTATTAATATGGCCACGAATGAACTTTTTGCAATGGACTTTTTCATGATTGATACATTTAATTTTTCTACTTAGGGGATTTAATTTTTAAATCTTGATTCAAATCTAAAGTTTTATAAGTCCGTACAAGTTAAATCTAAATTAAATTTAAATTTTCTAAGAATGTTCTTATTAAAAAAATCATATTTCTTGAAATTATTCTATAGAAATGAGTTATGGCTAGGATATTCCAGTTAAAATAATTTTATTTTTATCATCTCTTAGGTATTTTTTAAAAAATACATACTGTGAAATTATTAGGAATAGCTTCTAGGATTGAACATCCATTAATAGGAAAAGGAATAATTACCCACGTTAGTTCAAATGAATATTTTTCACTTTTATTGAAAGTGGTTTTTTAACTATTCCCTTAGATACTAAATTTGAAATAATCGAAGACGTAAAAAAGAGGATGATTTAGTCAGTTTCTTTGAAGTTGAATTATCACTAGTAAGTATTTTGAAAAAATGGAATAGACTGGGGAAAACCGTATTTATTGGAGATAAATGGAAGGGTGGTAAAATGATTTTAGAACCTGGGCAAGTAGGACTAGCGTCCAAAGAGGTCCCTATAGATATATTTTTCATAAAATTATGATGTTGAGAGATCGCGCAAGAGTGATGGAACAAAAAATTAATGCTAGTTCAATAGAGGTGATTGAAAAAATCGAGCTTCAACAATATATGACTCGAATCTATGGAACATTGACCACATTTAATATTCTTTTTAAATCTCAAGATCAATATTTTATGGGAGAAAAATCTAAGTAGAAATTCTTTCTGTACGCGTTGTTATTTCTTTTTTTCTTAACCTAAAAGGATTTTTTAAGGACTTGATAATGAATTACTAGGGTGTTTGCAGCTTTTTCGGACTTGTTCATTTTAGGTCAGAAGTTTTATTTGTTGCATTATTTCGCCAATAATGACGCTTAATTTTCTTTTAACGAATATTTATGATTTCGTTTATCATTCTTTAGTCTTTTAATTTTTCCACTCAACGGTGAATTTACCAATTGATATTCCTAAAAAAAGTTGGAGTCGAGGAGCAATGTTTTAATTCAGTAATGGATTTGGAATGATTTTAAAATCAGTTAACTGAGTTAAAATATAAGTTTTTAGTTAGGTTATCTGATTTTTATTTTTTTTGGGGAATGTGACCCCTTACCCCCTGCAATTTACGCTTTTAAACGTTCAGTTAATTGATAAAATCACGAATGTCTCGATTTGTTCATTTTTGGTCAGAGGTTTTTAGTGTTTTTTCGCCAATAATGCCACTAAATTTACTCTTAACGGGAATTTATGATTTTGTTGATAATTCCTTCAACCGATAGTTTTTATTCACCGATACAATTTTTTATTGATCTTTCTTTTATCATTCGATAGTCCAATAAGTATTTAGGGCTATAAAACGCAAGGGTATATGGAGTTTGATTGGGTACTTGAGACAAAATTTTATAAAATCATTAGCTCCAAAGAAGCATTAATTTTTTATTCATTGGATGTATTTCTGATTTTTCATATAAATTCACTTAACCCAAAAGGAAATTTTTAAATCCTTCATAATCAGTTCCCAAAGAAATTGCAATCTTTTCTTTATCCAATAATTCGGCTAATCGACTAGGTATTTCTACCTTTTGTTCTAATGTTGATTCGACGGTCGGCAAAAATTTAGCATAATGGGCTGTGGATAAAATAATGCCTGTAATTTCTTCTGGGAAATCTTTGCGGTATTGTTCTAACCCATCATAGGCTACTGCTGTGTGTGGGCACATCACATAGTTATCCGATTGAAAAACATCGGCCATTGTTTTTTGAGTGATAGCGTCCCCTGTAAAATAACCTTTTACTAATGAATTTACTTTTTCCCAATCGCCACCGGCCAATAATTTCATGCGAATGAAATTGGAAGGGCTACCTACATCCATTGCATTTGAAAGTGTTTCAATACTTGGTTGCGGCGAATAATTGCCGCTGGAAAGGTAGTTGGGCACCATTTTATTTTCATTGGTCGCTGCTACGAATGCCTTAACAGGTAGGCCCATTTGATAGGCCATTAATCCGGCACTTAAATTTCCGAAATTGCCGCTTGGAACACAAAAAACCAAGGGAGCTGTTAATCCTTGTCGTTTTGCTTGAGCATATGCCGCAAAATAGTAAAAAGATTGCGGAATTAATCGAGAAATATTGATGGAGTTAGCAGAGGCCAAATTGTATTTTTCTCTTAAATCGGCATCTAAAAAGGCTTGTTTGACTAGCCTTTGGCAGTCGTCAAACGTCCCGTCTATTTCTAATGCAGTAATATTTTCTCCTAAAGTGGTTAGTTGTTTTTCTTGGATATCAGAAACCTTCCCTTTGGGATATAAAATAGTTACAGAAATACCTGGAGTTTTGTAAAAACCTTGTGCCACCGCGCCACCCGTATCACCAGAAGTAGCAACTAATATACGGATTTCGCGTTTTGATTTTTGCAAATAATGCGACATAATCGCTGCCATGAACCTTGCTCCAAAATCCTTAAAAGCCATCGAAGGCCCATGAAATAATTCTAAAACATGAACCTTTTCGTTTATTTTAACCAAAGGGGCTTCAAAAGTCATGGAAGTTTTAACGATACCTTCAATTTCTTCTAAACTTAATTCCTCTCCCAATAGATTTTGACAAACCGCAATGGCAATTTCTTGAAAACTATTGTTTTGGATAGTATCAAAAAATGATTTCGGTAATTTTTTGATTTCCGTGGGCATGTATAGCCCATTATCTGGCGGTAAACCACGGAAAATGGCTTCTTCTAAATGGACATTTGGACTATTATGTGCGGTGCTATAAAGGATCATGTGCTTAAATCTTCTTGAGAAGACGGGGGTTAGAGCTTTATTATACTCATTCGGAAGCAAATTTAGGAATTTAGGCTTGTAAAGGCAAATAGCTATCTTTTCTGTTAAAAATTGTATATTTCTTAGATTTTGACGGTCTATTTGCCAAAAATTTGTATTTTTGCAATTATGTTATTGTTAAATAGTACTTTTTATTTATTTCCAAAGAAAAAAATTAATTATGTCAAGTTTATCCAACCAAAAAGGAGTTTTGCATGGTGATGCTGTTCAAGAATTATTTGAAATCGCTAAAAAAAACCAATTTGCGCTACCTGCTGTTAATGTAACAGGTACAAATACAGTGAATGCTGTTTTAGAAGCTGCAAAAGCTGTTAATTCGCCAGTTATCATTCAATTCTCTAATGGAGGTGGAATTTTTTACGCAGGAAAAACCTTATCAAACGAAAATCAAGCAGCAGCTGTTGCTGGTTCTATTTCAGGAGCCCACCACGTTCACCAACTAGCAAAAGCCTACGGTGTACAAGTGGTATTGCACACGGATCACTGCGCTAAGAAATTATTACCTTGGCTTGACGGTTTGTTAGATGCGGGCGAGAAATTCTTTGCTGAAACAGGACAACCATTGTTCTCTTCTCATATGATTGATTTATCTGAAGAGCCTTTGGAAGAAAATTTAGAAATCTGCGCCAAGTATTTAGAACGTATGTCTAAAATGGGCATGACTTTGGAAATTGAATTAGGAGTTACTGGTGGCGAAGAAGATGGTGTAGATAACTCTGATGTTGATTCATCCAAATTGTATACCCAACCTGAAGAAGTTGCTTATGCATATGAGGTATTAAGTAAAATTTCTCATCGTTTTACGATTGCTGCGGCTTTCGGAAATGTGCATGGTGTTTACAAGCCGGGTAACGTTAAATTGCAACCCGTAATTTTGAAGAATTCTCAAGAGTTTATCCGAAATAAATATAGTTTAACGGCTGAAAAGCCAATCGATTTTGTATTCCACGGCGGTTCAGGTTCTTCACGGGACGAAATTCGTGAAGCCTTATCTTATGGAGCCATTAAAATGAACATTGATACTGATACCCAATGGGCACTTTGGGAAGGCATTTTGGATTTTTACAAAGCGAATGAGGCATATTTGCAAGGGCAAATCGGTAATCCGACAGGTGACGATTCACCAAACAAAAAATATTATGATCCACGCGTTTGGTTACGTAAAGGAGAAGAAGCTTTAGTAAGTCGTTTGAAATTGGCATTTGAAGATTTGAACGCTAATAACGCAAACCAATATTTATAATTAGTTTCTTTTGATTTTAAAAAAGAGGACAGGCTTAGCTTATCCTCTTTTTTTGTTTAAATAGAGGGAACAAAAAAATCTTTTTTTCTGTTTTGATTTTTTAATATTTATCCAATGAAAACTGAATTACACCCAGCAAGTTCACGTGGCACGGCCGATTATGGCTGGTTGAAAGCCAACTATAGTTTTAGTTTTTCCAATTATCATAATCCAGCAAGAATTCATTTCGGAGCATTGCGCGTTCTCAACGATGATTTTATTGAAGGTGGAATGGGTTTTGGCAAACATCCTCACGAAAATATGGAAATCGTAACGATTCCCCTGAAGGGCGCTATTGCCCATGAAGATTCAACCGGGACGAAAGGAGTCGTAAACGCTGGTGATGTCCAAATCATGTCCGCTGGTTCTGGTATTTTCCACTCTGAAAAAAACGCCAGTCAAACCGAACCCTTACAGCTTTTTCAGGTTTGGATAATGCCAAAATTGAAAGACATCAACCCTCGATATGGTCAAAAATCCTACCTTCCTAGCGATTTCAAAAATCAGTGGAAAACGGTTGTTTCACCACTAGGAACAGATATTGATTCTTTGCAAGTTAATCAAGATACTTATTTTAATGTAAGCCATTTAGATGCATCAAAAAGCCTAAACTATGATTTGCATGGTGATAAACAAGGTGTTTTTATCATGGTAATCGAAGGTGAAATTTCTGTAGTAGATCAATCATTGGGTAGAAGAGATGCCATGGGCATTTCTGAAACAACATCCATTAGTATTCAAGCGAAGGAAGATTCACAAGTTTTACTAATCGAAGTGCCTATGGTGTGGTAATAATGGAAGAATCTGGGTATTTTGGAAAGATTTTAAATATTTTCCCAGGCTTCCCACAAATCTTCAATGTGTTCCAAACCTATTGAAAGGCGTAAAAGATTTCCAGGAGTTTTTGAGGTCGGTCCTTCGATGGACTTTCTATGTTCTACCAGACTTTCAACGCCGCCTAAACTGGTTGCTTGTTTAAAAATACCTAGTCTAGATGCCAATAATTGAGTTTCCGCTTCCGTCATTTTCATTTGAACCGCAACCATTCCGCTTTGCCCTAAAGGCATTTGCTTGATAGCTAAATCATATTGGGGATTGGATGGTAATCCAGGATAATGGACTGCTGCTACTTTAGGGTGATTCTCTAGTCTTTTTGCTAGTTCCAAGGCATTTTCAGCATGTTGTTTCATTCGTACGCTCAATGTTTTTAGTCCTCTAGAAAGTAAATAGCAATCCATGGGATTGGGCGTGGAACCCATTAGAATTTGCACTCTTTTCATTCTTTCTGACCAAGCATCTTCTTTTTGATAAATAATGGCGCCACCTAAAATATCTGAATGTCCACCGATGTATTTAGTGGTGGCGTGCATTACAAAATCAGCTCCCATCGCGAGGGGATTTTGGAAAATGGGGGAGGCCAAAGTATTGTCTACAGCTACTTTGATACCTTTTGATTGGGCTAGCTTACATACAGCCTCAATATCTGTTAAGGTAAGTTGTGGGTTGGCTGGCGATTCTAACCAAATTAATCGGGTATTGTTTTGAATAGCAGATTCAATCAGATGTAAATCGCACATATTGGTTTGAGAGACTTCCAAGCCCCATGGGCCGAGGATCTCTTCGGCTAATTTATAGCTCGCATAATAACCTACTTCCGGCATTAATACATGATCGCCAGATGACAAGCATTGAAAAACGGCGTTTACTGCGGCCAATCCTGAACTAAATGCCAAAGCCCCAGCACCACCTTCCAAAATTGCTAATGCTTTTTCTAAGCTGTCTCTATTGGGATTGGAATTTCGAGAATACATGTGGCCTAAAGGATAGGAACCATCTTCGCTTCTTTCAAAAGTTGTACTAAGAAAGATTGGACTCGCGATGGATGCGGCCGTTTTATCTTCTAGATGACTTGCATGTATGGCTAATGTTTCCTTTTTCATTAAAGGTTATTCTCTAAGTTTAAAATTCTTACCTAAATATAAACGACGTACTTGTTCGTCATCGGCAAGTTCTTTGGGTGTTCCTGCTTTTAAAATTTTACCTTCAAATAGCAAATAGGCCCTGTCACAAATGGAAAGGGTTTCATCCACATTGTGGTCAGTGATTAATATGCCAATATTTCGATATTTCAATTTTGCGACAATGGATTGTATTTCTTCTACAGCAATGGGGTCAACCCCAGCAAAAGGCTCATCTAAAAGAATAAATTTGGGGTCCACGGCCAAAGCCCTAGCAATTTCTGTTCGCCGTCTTTCTCCTCCTGAAAGGACCTGTCCTAAACTTTTTCGAACATGAGTTAATGAAAATTCTTCCAACAAACTTTCCGTTTTAGCCAATTGTTCAGCCCGAGACATGTCCGTTAATTCTAAAACCGCTAAGATGTTTTCTTCTACCGTCAATGTCCTAAATACGGATGCTTCTTGAGCTAAGTAGCCAACGCCTAAACGCGCTCTCTTGTACATGGGTAAACTTGTTACATCTAGATCATCTAAAAACACTTTTCCTTCATTGGGTTTGACTAAACCTGTTGCAATATAAAATGAAGTTGTTTTTCCTGCTCCATTTGGGCCCAACAAACCAACAATTTCACCTTGAGCTACTTGATAGCTAATGTGATCATTAACGAGTCTTGGACCGTATTTCTTAACTAAATTCTCTGTACGTAAAATCATAGCAGGCAAAAATAAAGAATTTATTGAACTATGTGATGCTTAGGGTGATTTTAAATAGTTTGACAAAAAGATTATCAAGTCATTGATAATAATAGGAACTCATTATTTGTTTCAAATCGGAAATTGTATTTTTGTTCAAAATCTAATATAATGTTAATTCCCAAAAAGAACTGGTCTTTCATTCCCAAAGCAAATCCTCAAGAAGTGGAGTTGTTAGGTGAGCAGTTAAAGACGATGAAAAACCCTCATTTTTTACAATTGTTAGTTTCAAGGGGAATCAAAACTTTTGAGGAGGCAAAAGCTTTTATGGTGCCAGAATTAAATCAATTGCATGATCCATTTTTGATGAAAGACATGGACAAAGCCGTTGAAAGATTAAGTAGGGCCTTGGAGGACGGAGAGAAAATTTTGATTTATGGAGATTATGATGTAGATGGTACGACATCCGTGGCATTGATGTACAGTTATTTGACAGAAATGTTAGGGGCGGATTGCGATTATTATATTCCAGATAGATATACGGAAGGCTATGGTGTTTCCCAAGTAGGTGTACAATACGCTTTTGACAATGGGTATACTTTAATTATATCTTTAGATTGTGGAGTGAAGGCTCACGAAAAGGTCGCTTGGTGCAATGACCATGGAATAGATTTTATTGTTTGTGATCACCATTTGCCAGAGGCAAGTTTGCCAGAGGCCTACGCGGTACTGGATCCCAAGCGTCTGGATTGCGCATATCCCTTTAAGGAATTAACAGGCTGTGGGGTAGGCTTCAAATTAATTTGTGCATTGGCACAAAGTCACGACTTAGATGTTGAACCTATATTGGACAAGTTGGATTTGTTGGCTTGCAGCATTGCGGCAGATATGGTTCCCATCATAGGAGAGAATCGAGCGCTCGCCTTTTTTGGTTTGAAAAAACTGGGAGAAGATCCTTCGCCGGGCTTGGGTTATTTATTACAAAAAGCAGGGAAAAAGTCGCCCATCCAAATTACGGATGTCGTGTTTTCCATTTCACCTATCATTAATGCAGCCGGTAGGATGGAGCATGCCCATGGAGCGGTAAAGTTGTTATTAAGTTCGGATTTTGAAGAGGCACGATTAATGGCTGAGGCGGTTATTCAGCAAAACACGGAAAGAAAAGCGGTGGAGAAGGAAATAGTGGGGCAGGCATTGGAAATGTTCGAAACCAATGAATTTTTAAAAAAGGCTAAAAGTTCGGTCTTATTTTATCCCCAGTGGCATAAGGGAGTGGTTGGAATTGTAGCAAGTAAAATTCAAGAACAATATTATAGGCCTACGATTATATTAACCGAGTCGAATGGACAAGTGGTAGGGTCTGCTAGGTCGGTGAAAGGCTTTGATATTCATCATGCATTGGAGCAATGTGTTGATTTGTTGGAGCAGTTTGGTGGGCATACGCATGCGGCAGGTTTACATTTAAAGCATGAGAATTTACCAGCTTTTATAGAAAAATTCGAGTCGCTGGTAGTAGAAGCCTTGGGATCACAAGTGAACCGAGCGGAATTAAAAATTGATTTGATTGTACCACTTTCTTCATTGACCTTATCTTTTTACGATAACCTTTTAGTTCGTTTATCGCCATACGGCCCTAAGAATATGTTGCCCTATTTTGTAAGTTCTCGAGTATACATCCGGGATCGGCCTCAAATAATGAAAGAAGAGCACTTAAAAATTTGGTTAAGTGATACTTTGGAAGGGGCCACTATGGAGGCTGTGGCATTTGGTATGAGGAAAGATTTTTTTGAGGGTTTGATGTTGGCCTATGAACAGCATAAGCCAATTCAGGCTGTATTTCACTTGGATGTCAATGAGTTTCGAGGTAATCGAACCTTGCAGTTGCGGGTCTTAGATTGTAAGGATTCAGAATAGTAATTGGTTATTTTCTCATTCATTCGAAAAATATTTTTAAATCATCTGTTGTATTTTTAATTTATCTTCTTACCTTTGCACTCCCGTTATACAGACGCAGTTTTTCATTCAGAAAGAGATTGGCAGAACTTCTAGAATTAGATTAAAGAACAAAACAATGCGTGTTAAAGGGGAATAAATTAAGGTAAGCTTAATTTTTGTGTCAGAACTGGTATTGGTTAATGAGAGTTGAATGCCCAGCCCATTGATTTAGTATTAAGCTACACAAGGTGTCTTTCGTTGTTTTTCGCAGCGGTATCATCTTGTCAGCTTTAAGCCAATCTGTCCTTTTATTGATTCTTGTATCATTTATGTAAATGATTTTGAATAAATTCTTACAACAAGCCAAGGTAGCCTTGTAAGTATAATTTTTTAAACAAAAATATTATATGTCTGGAATTATTGGTAAAAAAATCGGAATGACCAGCCTATACATGGAAGACGGTAGATCCGTTGCATGTACGCTGATTGAGGCCGGCCCTTGTGTAGTAACGCAAGTGAAAACCGTTGAAAGTGATGGCTATACAGCTGTTCAAATTGGATACGGTGAGAAGAAAGAAAAGCACACAACAAAATCTTTGTTGGGTCATTTCAAGAAAGCAAACACAACTCCAAAGAAAAAATTAGTTGAGTTTCGTACATTCGAGCAGGTTTTAAATTTAGGAGATGTTCTTACAGTAGAGATGTTAACAGTAGGAACTTTCATAGACGCAGTTGGTACTTCTAAAGGAAAAGGTTTTCAAGGTGTTGTGAAGCGTCACGGATTTGCTGGTGTGGGTGGTCAAACACACGGTCAGCACAATAGAGGTCGTCACCCAGGTTCTATTGGAGCTTGTTCATTCCCATCTCGTGTATTCAAAGGTTTGCGCATGGCAGGTCGTACAGGAGGTAATCGTGTTAAGGTTCAAAACCTTGAAGTTTTGAAGGTATATCCAGAGAAGAACTTGTTGGTTGTTTCTGGATCAGTTCCGGGAGCAAAGAACTCATACATAATTATTGAAAATTAAAATTCATGAAAGGCTGAGCCTTTCTCAATAGACATTCTGAAGTATGGAATTATCAGTTTATAACATAGCAGGAAAAGATACCGGAAAGAAAGTAACACTTTCAGATGAGATCTTTGGAATCGTTCCTAACGAGCACGTGGTTTACTTAGATGTGAAGCAATATTTGGCTAATCAACGTCAAGGAACTCACAAGGCGAAGGAACGTGCGGAGGTAGCTCGTTCAACACGCAAGGTGAAGAAACAAAAAGGTACGGGTGGTGCTCGTGCAGGTTCAATGAAGTCGCCATTATTTAAAGGTGGTGGTCGTATTTTTGGACCCCGTCCGCGTGATTATCACTTCAAATTGAATAAAAAAGTAAAATCTTTAGCACGCCAATCAGCATTAGCTGCAAAAGCACAGAGTGGAGATATTTCTATTATAGAATCGTTCTCATTTGATGCGCCAAAGACGAAAGCGTACTTGACTATGTTGAAGTCATTTTCTTTGGATAATACGAAAACGCTATTAATTACACCAGAGATGGATAAGAACGTAGTGTTATCAGGACGTAATATTCCAAAAGCTAAAGTTTCTACCGCAGCTGATGTAAATACATACGATTTGGTAAATGCATCTAAGTTGTTAATCACAGCGGAGGCTATTCAAAAAATTGAGTCATCTTTTAGTAAATAATTTTCAGAACAAAGTTCTGTTATAAACGAAATATCAATGGGCATTATTAAACGTCCGGCCTTGACTGAAAAGTCGCAAGCCATGCAAGAAAAAGGCAAGTATGTGTTCGTAGTTGAGTTGACTGCTAACAAGATTGAAATTGCCAAAGAAGTTAAAAAAATGTACGGCGTAGAAGTAACATCCGTTACGACTATGCGTCAAATTGGAAAAAAGAAGTCCAAGAGTACACGTACAAAAGTAACATCAGGTCGTACATCAACTTACAAAAAGGCGATAGTTACGATAGCAGCAGGAGAAGTGATTGACTTCTACCAAGGAATTTAATTAATTAATTAAGGGGGTTCATCCCGATAAATTGAACTTTATAAATGGCAGCAATTAAAAAATTAAAACCAACTACCCCAGGACAGCGTCATCGCATTGCGCCGACGTTTGAGGAGATAACTACGGATAAACCGTATAAGCCCTTATTGGAGCCTATTAAGCGTACAGGTGGTAGAAACGCCGATGGTCGTCGCTCGATGCGATACATTGGTGGTGGTCACAAGCGTCGTTATCGTGTGATTGATTTTACACGTGCTAAGTTTGATGTACCAGCAACAGTATTAACTGTAGAATATGATCCAAATCGTACATCTCGTATTGCTCTTATTGAGTATACAGACGGCGAGAAATCATATATCCTTGCACCTCAAGGTATTCAAGTAGGACAAACTGTAATATCAGGGACATCAGTTGCACCAGAAATTGGTAATGCGATTCCATTGTCTAACATACCTTTGGGTACTATTGTTCACGCAATTGAGTTGCAACCTGGTAGAGGAGCTGAAATGGCTCGTTCAGCTGGTACTTATGCACAATTATTGGCTCGTGATGGAAAATACGCAACATTAAAGTTGCCTTCAGGCGAAATGCGTATGGTTTTGGCACGTTGTTTAGCAACTGTGGGAACTGTTTCAAATGCAGATCACATGAATGTGAATTTGGGGAAAGCAGGTCGTCACCGTTGGTTAGGCCGTCGTCCTCGTGTTCGTGGTGTTGTTATGAATCCAGTTGATCACCCGATGGGTGGTGGAGAGGGTCGTTCATCCGGAGGTCACCCTCGTTCTCGTACCGGTTTATTGGCTAAGGGTAAGAAAACTCGTAATCCAAAGAAACACACTAATCGTCTTATCATCAGTAGAAGAAAAAAATAGTAGATGGCACGTTCACTAAAAAAAGGTCCTTACATTGATTACCGC
>Ga0114962_10000370_pt1 | contig 39540 bp, 34 predicted proteins | sample C_130820_MF_Meta_FD_87017 | JGI IMG/M metagenome (GOLD analysis project Ga0114962, IMG submission 87017) | Freshwater microbial communities from Lake Croche, Canada to study carbon cycling - C_130820_MF_MetaG | ecosystem: Environmental > Aquatic > Freshwater > Lake | place: Lake Croche, Canada...
GAGAAAGTGGTGGAGAAAGTGGTGGAGAAAGTGGTGGAGAAAGTGGTGGAGAAAGTGGTGGAGAAAGTGGTGGAGAAAGTGGTGGAGAAAGTGGTGGAGAAAGTGGTGGAGAAAGTGGTGGAGGTCAAAGTACAGAAGGCGGAGAACAAAATGCTGAAGGATTCTTTAATGGAAATATCATATCAAATGATAATTTTACAGAAAGTGATTATAATTATATTATAGCTACAACATTATTTATTTTTTCATTATTTTTTATTTACTTAAGATATAAGAAATAAATATGGGAGGCGGAGGCAGTAAAGAACCAGATAGAACCGCAAATGAAAATAATGCGGATGATATAATGAATTATTTGAATCAATTAGCAAGAAAGAGTGATAAATTAGTATGTAAAAACCAATGTGTAGCTCTTGGTCCTGCACTTAATTGTACAAGATATGATAATGTATGTTCTCGAGAAACGGATGGAACGAAAGATCCGACGACAAAAAAACTGTTGCTGGCATGGAGTGTATTTTCAGCTGTTCCGGGTTTTGAAAGAGAAGCAAATAAAATTAATGAATTAAAAGATTATTTAGAACGATGGTTTCCAAATGGTATTGATAAAGATTTATGTGATGATAGGAATGAAACTATTCAAATGTTAATTCAAAAATTAGTAGAAAGAATGATTGAAAGAAAAAGAAAAGAAGGTTTTGAAACAAATTTTAAAATCCAATACGATACTATCAAATATTATAATGATGTTGTAATTAAATCTGGAAATTTAATTGATAAAAAATATATTGGTATGGTCAGTTCATTAAATAAATCGATGGTTTATCATATGTCTCCACCAGCAAATCCAAATCAGGATTTAATGAAATGGTCAGAAGAATTATATAAATATATTTACAATTATTTAATAGAAAAAGTTAAAGCACAATTTCAAATTCATGGTGTTATTCAACAGGGTGAATTAACTGGAGAGAAAATGTTAATGTTTATGAATGCATGTGTAAAAGTAATTGAAGATAAAGATTTAGATAAATATAATGATGATACCCAAATTACCGGAGTTTCTATTGTAACATATGATGATGAACAATTAAAAAATAATAAAATATTTGATGATTTAGAATCTTTAAAAGGAGCTTGTAAATTAATTTTATTTTGTTACAGAAAAAAAAACTGTATGAAATATATGGATCCTAAAAATAAAACAGTCCCCGATTATACTACTTTCAGACAATGTAAAATAAGTGGTGTTGAACCACTACTTAAACCTCAAGAAGAATTAGATAGAATAGAAGCAAATAAAGATAAAAGTTCTGAACCATTTACAGTAGAATCACCGAATGTAGAAAAATTTGCCAACCAAGAAACTAAAAATGTCTTTGGTGAAGTTGAAAAAAATTTAAAATTAGTCCTTGGTTACGTATTAGTCTTATTTATAATTGGTATTATACTTTATGTTTCACCATCAATTGCTACATTCTTTTATAATATAATATCTGTAATACTTGTACAAATTGCCCAATATGCAGGAATTGTTGGAACATTATTTGTATCAAGTATTGAAGGATTAGTTACTGGTGTAGTTCAATTAATAACATTTATAGTAAGTGCGTTTGGTATTGTATTTGGTATATCTGCAGATGTAATTAAAGATTTATTAACAGGTATAGTAAGTACAATTGGTATAATGTTTCAAGTATCAAGTAATATTATTTCTGATATTATCACAAATATTACAAGTACAATTGGTATAACGTCTCAAGTATCAAATAATGTTGTTTCTGATATATTTACAGACCTATTTCAATCATTAAGTATTCTATTAACAAGTTTATTCCAAGGTTCTGTATCAATAATACAAAACTTTCTCGAATTTATATTTAATAAATTAAAAAAATATTATATGTTCATTAATAATATAGAAGAATGAGTTTTGTAGAAAATTTTACAAATGATCTTAATAAATCAATTAATACTACCATCAATATTGGTAAAAAAACAATTAATACTACTATTGAATCAGTAGGATCAGGAATTGAAAAATCTATTAATTCTACTGCAAAATCATTAGATAATAATGGTTCTTTACTTAGAACTGTAGATAATTCAATAGATAATTTAAATAAAACAGTATCTAATAAATTAATTACACCAACAATTAAAACCGTAGATAGCTCAGTAGATAATTTTTATAAAACATTGTTCAATACTTTAATCAAACCGTTTGATAAAACCGCAATAATGACATCTAAAGATTATAATATTTTTCGTATAATTGGAATGTTTATTATTCTAGTTATTGGATATATATCAGGACTTTTGTATGATAATACAATCGGACTTGTTTTTAAAAAACTTGGTTTAGATAAAAGAAATAAAGTTTCAAAGAAAAAAAATACTAAAATGTCAGTACTAATGAAAATTCTTAAAACAATCTTAGGTGTATTTGCCGGAATATTAGATATTGTTTTACTTGCTTTTACAAATCAAAATGCTGTATTAACAACAATTGTAAATGATCTTTTAAAAAATAAATAAAAAATAAATAAAAGATAAATAAAAGATAAATAAAATATTATTTATATAAAAATATATAAATATTATTTATAAATAATCTTATGAAACGTGTAGCATATTGTTTATATGGTCAACCAAGAACATATCAAGATGGTGAACGTGTGATTGGAAATTTAATTAATAAATATAGAAATACTCATCATTTTGATTTTTTTTTTCATGTTTGGTATGATGAATCATTAGAAGGATCCGCATATCCTTGTAATCCTTATCGAAAAATTCCTAAAAAATATAGATTAATTAAAAAAGAAACGATTGATAAATTAATTGAAATATATGGTCCAAGAGTATATATAATTGAAAAACCAGTTAATTTTGATCTAGAAAAATTAAAAGAATCAATAATGTATCATGTATCAAATGAAACACAAAGATATAATTTTCCAAATGTTGTATCAAATTTATATTCTAAATATCGCGTATGTCAAATATTAACAGAATATATGCAAAAAAATAATATTAAATATGATTTTATTGCGAGTAGTCGATTTGATATTAGTATTGATATTAATTTTGATCTAAATGTTGTTGATCCAAATATCACCAAATTATATTGTAGATCAATAATTAATAATGAAATTGCAATTAGAGATAATATTATTTTTGCAACATATAAAATTTTTAAAATTTATTCTGAAACATATTTACATTTAGAAGAAATATTAAATGATCAAGAAACTCTTGATATGTTAGATTTAATGAGATCTGGATATTTATTATGTCTGGAAAGATTAGTTACTGGTCAAATTTTAATGAATTATCCAAATTTTACAGATGTTGTTGAATTTAGAGATGATATTCCAGAATTTACAACAATTGCATTTTATTATCCTGATCCAGATGAAGTTTAATTCTTTTTTTTGAGCGTACTTATAGATGGATATTTATTATCATATATATTTTCAACGTAAATTAAATTTCCACTGATATCCCTAATAGATGTTTTATTTACCCAATTATCTGTTTTTGGAAGACATATATAATTTGTACCAGATGTATTTAAAATCATACTCCATAAATGATATGATGAATTTGTTAATATTGCATGATTACATTCAAACATTTGATAAAAATGATTAATATCAGTTATACCATCTCTTTTACCTTCATATATTTTTGCAGATATATTATTTTCAATTAATATTTTTTCAGCATAATTATAATCGTCAGTATATGCAACAAACATTACATTTGGAATTTTTTGTTTTATTATTTCAATTGCATTTTTATAATAAATATTTTTAATTCTAAAGTGAATTGTTTGTTGTTCTGTAAATCCTCTAAATCCAATTAAACATAAATTTTCAATTCGATTTATAACGTTTGGAGGATTCAATATTTTTATACCTTCAGGAATAATTTCTTTAAAATTTTTTATATTCATTCTTAAACCAACAAATAATATATTAATAGATTCTGGTATATTTTCAGGATATATTATTGGATCAAATTGATCTTCTGACGTTATAATTACATATTTGTCTTTAAATATTTCATCTCTATCTTTTATTTCTAAATTGAATATATTTTTATAAAATAATGATTTAATATATCCTTCACATTTATCTTGATCAAACATTATAGGTATTTTATTATATTTCTTACAAATATACAATAAAGTAAAATATTGAAATAATTGGTTACCAAAACCACCAATATATTTATCTACAAATGCATACATATTAATATATATATATATATTAATATATATAAATTAACTCATATTTTTCCAATCTGGTAAGTATAATTTTATATCTGAATTACTTAATCTTCTTTCTTTTCTAATTTCATATAATTTTTTTAGATTTTCTGAAATTACTTCATTTGGTTTTGGAAAATATTCTGCTTTATACCTAGTCATTGCATTTATAGTTGGTTCACTTACGTAATAAATTGCAAAACTTTTTCTAAATTCATTTTCTGGACATTTAATAATTTCTGGTAATCCATGTAATGATATATTATTAGTTTGAAATAATACTGCTCTATTATATATTGGATATATTTTCTTAATACATTCTTTAGGATTTTTATCATTTTCATATGGTTTCCATAATTCTAAAGCACCATTCCATTCTTCTTCCCAATGTTTATTTAAATATATTATTAAATTTAATCTTCTCTCTTTTCCACTAATAGGATGTATTGAATAATCTAAATGAACATCTAATTTTCCTCCTTTTGGATGACAATGAATACCCGCTCCATGTAAATGTGGATCATTTTCTAAATTTTCAATATCTACAATACTTTTAAATAATTTTAATGTTTCTTCTGATTGTAAAAAATTAATTAACTTTTGATATGTTGGTAAATTTTTAAAATCATCAAGAGCCCATTTAATTTCAATTGGATTATTATAAATATGCCATTTAGAAGTCTTAATATCTGGATAAGCATTATAAATATCTTCAAATGTTTTTTCATCTAAAAAATTATCAATTATACAATGTTTATACGGATCACCATTCATAAATTCATTTTTATATTTATCAATATTATTTACCCAATTACCAAAATTCATACAAAAATTTATTATACATATCAATACATATATTTTTTAATAAATTAACATAATTATATTCTTTATAATTAAAATATAATTTAAATTATATGAATTCATCTTCAACTAAAACATCTACTAAATCATCTACTAAGTCATCTACTAAAACATCTACTAAAACATCCATGAAATCATCTAGTATAATTGAATTAACTCGTAATAACAAAAATACTTTAAAAAAATTAATCCAAATAACCGCATTATTTTTAATAATATTAACTATTATGTATTTAATAATTGCTGCATATATCGTATATAAAACTTATTTAGATCCAAATGCTAAAATTACTGTGCCTGAAATTACTGCGCCAGAATAAATTAAATTTCATTTATATCTTCTTCTATATAATCATTCATTTCGTATGTCAAATTCGCATTACTACTTGATTTTTCATTTTCATGTAATAGATAATGAACGACCAATGAATCCTTTCTTCCTAATCTATGAGCTCTTCCAATTACTTGTGTCTCTAATTCTTTTGGCATTTCATGATATAATATTACATCTGTTGCCATTTGTAAATTTAATCCAGAACCATAATGTTTGGCATTCATCATTAATACATTTATTTTTCCATCTGTAAAATCATTTATTACATTGTTTATATGTGATATTCCCCCTAAAATTGACGAATGTTTAATATTTGATTTATTGAATTCTTTTATAATGTCATTAAATGTTTCATCATATGCACTAAATACTAAAAATCTACCATTCTTTTTACCTTTAATAATTTCCATTAAATTCACAATTTTGTCTTTTAATTTATCATTTTCTTTATCTTTTGTAATTCTTGCTTGTTTATAAGAATTATCTAAAATATTCATCTTATCTGTCGTAATAGTTATTCTACAAAATGGACATAAATTTTTAACATTTACAATACACTTCAAACAAATAATATTATTACAACAACTTACAATAACTGGTTTACCACTATTTTCAAAACATATTGGGCAATTATCTTCACCAAAATTATCTATTCTTGATTTAATACTTTGTAATCTATCTTTTAAACTTACTATTTTTTCAGTACTCTTTTTTATTGCCTCTTCTTTCACCTTTTGATCTTGATAATTTACTTTCTTAACATATTCTAATCTTGCTTCCTCATCTGCTATATCAATCTTTGTTCTCTTTGTTAATATATTAAATATATTATCATTTGTATCAATGTTACAATTTAACTTTTTTAATGCCTCCTGAATATTATTTCCATTTATCATATTTATTATATCTTTTGATATGAACTCTTTTACAGCTAATAATTCTCTTGGAGTTAAACATTTTATATGCTTAAATATAATATCTGGAAGTTTCATCGACTGAGAAACATAATCATCGTTATTTTTAATTGTTAGTAAATGATGATAGTTTATAATTCCACTCATCAATTCTTTAATATAATGTCTTCTAATTGTATGAAGTCCACTTGGTGTAGCAGTAATAAACCATGCGAAATTACAACACCAATTGAAATCAGCTGGTAGTTTTATTTGTAATATTTCATCTATTATTATTCGACTGTATTTGACATTTCTAAATTTTTCAAAATATTCACCAAACATATTTGCACTACATACTATTACATCATAATGATGTAATGATTGATTATCGTTTATAACATCTGCTTCATTAATATCATCCGGAATATCATCAAATTCTAAAAAATCAATATCTTTTCTTTTATTAATAACATAGTATTTTAATTTTGAATTCACAAATGCATAATGCCATTGACTTGTTAATGAATGAGGAACTAATATCAGATTAGTCTTTAAACACTTCTTATTGTCTTTAATCTGAACACTACTATATAATGACGATGAAAGTATTTTTTCACAATCTGGTAGCTTAACTGAATCATTAATTAATCCAACAACCATTAATGTTTTTCCACTTCCTACTTTATCAGCCAATACACCATATGAAGTATTTATTTTTATACTTTTAACTTCATTTTGTTTTAATCCTAATATCCTTAATGTATGACCAGATAAATAAAATTCATCTTCTTCATAATTATGAACTATAAAACGATCCACTTCTAATTTTCTCATATGATAAATACCCGTTTTTTGATGTTCTTTTAAAATAATTTTTATATTCTTAGGTTGTTCAATTTTAGGTGATATTATTGTGAGATTGTTCATTGTTTTTTATATACGATATATATTGTTAAATATTTATATATTTAACAATTTATAAATTAATTTTTAATCTTCGATAAACCCTTCATCTATTTCTAACTTATCAGTTATATTAATCGGTTCTATCAATTTATTTAAAGTCTCAATTGTAACAACTTTGTTTTTCTTATATTCATATAGCTTATTCCATACTGATCCATTATCATCTACATAAACATTCATTAGATATTCATCATTCTTTGTTTTCTTTATTTCAAAACCATATTGTATCTTAATAATTTTTTTGATAAAATGAAATGCTTCTTTTTCATCAAGTTCAACAAAATTTCTATGTCTAATCTTACAACCAAACTTATAACATATATTATTATATTCATCATTAAAACATTCTTTGATATTTACAATATTTAATCCAATCATATCTGACGATATTGATTTCGATAAATCATTAATATTAAAACCAAGCATTTCAATGAATTCAAGACTAAAATTATAAGCAGTATATATATTTTTTGTAATCAAATCACTATAAGCATTTTTACGATAACTATCATTCACGATATTTGCTTTCATCAGTTTTATTTTATCTTCTGTTTTCTGAGTTTCTGTACTAAGTATTCTCTTAAGATGACTATAATGTTTCTTTTTTATAGGATCATCATACTGTTCAAACAAGCTTCTTATCTTTTCTTTGTCCTCTCCTAAATTTTCAATATCATAACATTTCTTGAATTTATATCTTTTAACTTTCATTCTTTCTTCATCAGTTATAATCTCATCTTTCTTTGAACTAATTTCTTTATACTCTTCATCTTTAATATCAGGAGTATCAACAATCTTATCCAAATAGTTTTCCTTCTCATTTTCAGTTCTCTGTTTCTTCTGTTCTTTCAAGACCTTGGAAAACTCAATTGTATCATCAAGTTTTAGATAACTTAATTTATATCCCTTATGCTTTAAATATCCAAATACTGACCAGCAAAAATTATTTTTATTTTCAATCGTTTCAACTGTATTTCTAACATATAACTCATATATCGGTTCATTTTTATACGGATAGAATATAACTCTTTCATTACGTTGAGATGTTGGTTGAGATGGTTTCTCATTTGGTTTATCCTCCCCATATGCAACAACATTTGTATTTTGATCAATAAACTTTAAGTAATCATCAATCTTACGAATCTTGTGAGGAACAATATTTGTATGAACATTGTAATGAGTTAAGTAATAATCATTGCAAATTAACTCCTCAGTTTGTCCATATGTTATTTTATTCTCTTCCTTAAATTCCTCATATTTGTCAAATGCTAAAAATATAACTTTATTCCGTGGATGTCTTACACGATGAATCATTTGACAGAACTCTTGGGCTCCTAATGATTCTTCACACCCATATGCATAAATTGCATCAAAGTAATCTTTCTTATCAAATGATACACCCATACAAACTGATGGAGTGTAGATAACAATATCATATCTTGACCAAGTTTCATCAACATTTCTTACAATGTTAATTTTTTCAATATCATTTACATCTCTATTCAAAAATAAAATTTTCTTATTAGGATATCTCTCTTCCAAAATACATTTTAAATCTTTCGCTTTATTATTTGATGCCATTGGAATAATAATCTTTTTATTCTTCTCTAAATCGTTTATGATTTGATTTAACCAATCATTAAACTTCATATACTTTACATCATATTCAGTATATAATTGAAAGTTATTAACAACCATTGATACTTCTTCATCTCCTAGATTCATTACTTTTTGATAATAATTTACACAACGATCACTCAAATCTGCATCTAAAATATATACATTATCCGCTGAACTTAGATATGATTCAAACATATTAATTACCATACTTGCTTTATTATTTTTAGTAAAATGTTGTGACGTCATATATCTTGCTAAAGATTCACACTCATCTATTATGATAGTATGATATTTTGTTCTGTCTAATCTTAAAAGTGAATCAAATTGACAAATTATACGATTATGATTAATATACTGATCATCAAAATCAGAATATAATTTAAAACCATACTTATTTAAATCACCCAATAATTTCGCACCAAATGTTCTTCTACTCGAAATTAACAAAATATTCATATCATCAACAATTAATCCATTTTTAAAATATGATTCAATTAAGTTAGATGTCTTACCAGTACCTTTTTCACTTTGAACTGCTAGTAATTTTGTAGAACCACTATCATAAAACTTCTTATATAATTCAGGTGTTAAATATCTTTGATTCATTATAATAGTATTTTTCTTAGAAGTTAATTGAATTTCTTTCTTAGGATACTCACCAACAATTACCTCTACAGATTTTTTCTCATTTTTAAAAATTCCTTCAATACCAAATCTTTTCGCATCATGAATTAATGATCCAATACTTAGTTTTTGATTCTTTTTACTGCTTTCTAATGTCTTCCAATGTTTGTGAACATCATCAATTCCCTTATATTTTTTAGACTTTGAACTCCATTTGTTAAACAGATCAAGTAAATTAATTCCAGATTTTTTACTAGTATTACATAATATCATACCTACACGAATCCATGGATGATATTGATCACATACTTCCATCGGTAATCCATTTAATATTTTTTCAATATCAATATTGTTGATATCAGAGAGAATTTCTTTATCATCATCTATTAGTTCTTCATATTTTGTTTCCATAAAAGATTCATCTACAAAGTTATCTCCATTGATATCATCAGTATATGTGATAAGGGTTTTCTTGAAAAAATCTAAATCTTTGCCAATTGATGTAGTTTTTCCATCAATTCTATATTCCATCGGAACAAGAACTCTGTTTTCACCAATCTTAGATGAACCCATAATTCTTAAACATGTTAAATTATAAATACTTTCATCACATCCCTCCAGAGCAACTTCTTTTTTCATTCTTCTGAAAAAATCTTTACAAACTAAATGAGACGCAAACATGAGATTATTAAATATTACATGATATGAATATTTCTTCTGACTTGTTTCTTGAGGAATTGTTTCTAAAACAATCACATCAGATATATTATAGATATGTTCATAGAATTGTTCAGCAAAATATAAAACATCTGTGATTGACTTCTTGAGCAATTCCTGACTTTTCTCATATGTTAAATTTTCTTTGGGCAAATCAATGTCCAAAGCAAATTTTAAAGGGGTATCTTTTTGCCAAAACTCATAGTAATGACTATCTTTATTCTCACATGTTTTAATATATATATCTTTTATCGATTTAACCAAGAACTGTTTCCTTCCAGTTTTTGCACTTGGTTTAGATTTTATATCTTCTTGAAATAAATATAACTTAATATTTTTTTTCAAGTTCTTATCATACTCCTTCAGAGCATCAATTTTTGTAACTAAACTCATTATGTTTTATATAATTATTTCTTTATACTATTAATATTTTTCTTTATCAATTTTTTATACAATATCATATATGGTGTAAAAAATTAAAAATTTCTCATAAAAACATCCCCATCAGAATCATAGAAATGTATAATTTCACTACCGTCAGGATTGGTATGGATAATCATTTTCTTTGAATAAAAAATTTCTCTTGGAATATTATCAATTTTCAAAGTACAGTTTTTAGCAATTGTATTACCATATAAATTAAAATAATCTATAACTGTTTTATTATATCTTATTTCTATTGGATTTATATATGGTAAATAATTGGTGTTTATTTCAAATTTACCGGATGTTGCTAATAAAATTGGGATTGTATTGTTCATATAAAATTGAAATATATATTTATTTAAACAAATAAATATATGTATACTAAATGGATAATATCCCATGGATTGAAAAATATAGACCCTCGCAGATAGAAGATATTGTTGGTAATACTCAAGTAATTTCTATTTTGGATAATATGATAGCAAAGAAATCCTTGCCTCATATTATTCTATTTGGATCTTCAGGAACAGGAAAAACATCAACAATACTTGCATTTGCTAAAAAAATATATGGTAAACATTTTAGACATATGATCTTAGAATTAAATGGAAGTGATGATAGAGGTATTAATGTTGTTAGAGAACAAATAAAAGAATTTTGTTCAACTAATAATAATTTATATAAAATGTTTAATAAAGAGAATATATATAAACTTGTTATCTTAGATGAAGTTGATTCAATGACATTAGATGGTCAATTTGCGTTGAGAAGAATAATCGAAAACTATACAGAAAATACACGTTTTTGTTTGATTTGTAACTACATTACAAAAATTACACCAGCACTAAGAAGTAGATGTTTATCATTCCGTTTTGAACCATTACATAATGATTTTATAATGGATAAAATATATGATATAATGGATGCTGAAAAAGTGGATTTATCGGATGAAATAGTTGATAAAATTATTGTTAAAGCAAGTGGTGATTTACGTAAGGGTATAAATATGTTACAATGTTTATCGACATTTGTAAAAATCTCAAAAGATAACAATATAAATTTATTATTTAATATGATTGATGATAGTGATATTAAAATAATAATGGATGAATTATATGGGAAGGCGAGTTTTGTTAAAAAATATGAAAAGATAAAGAAAATAATAGATGAAAAAGAATATAATTTAACTGAGATAATATCTTATATTATTCAATATATTATTAATAATAAGTTAGTAAATAAAGCAATAATAAAAGAACTTAGTAAATTAGAGTTAAAAACATATAATAATTTAGAAAATGATCTAATTATATGTTCTTTAATTGGAACTTTTGTAATCTTGGAAAAAAAAATATAATATAATGTATGGACAAATTTATAATTGTTGTTATTGTTTATTTATTAATAATGTATGGAAATTACAAAAAAATTAGAAATGATAAATTAGAATGGGAAAGATATAAGGATGCAATGGGACGTTTTACATTTTTACAATTCTCTTTTGGAACTTATGATGCCATCCAAGGTAAATTTACTATAATATCATTCTTGTATAGAATTATCTTCTCCCACATTGGTATTACATCATATTCATTACTTAAAGATTATATAAATTAATTATAATATATTATGTATATTATATTAAGTATAGTATAGGGAGCTTAATGAAACCATTTAATATAATTAAGGGTGATATGTTTAATATAAAAATAGATCATGAATATAAAATTTATGTTATAAATAGCACAGACAAACTAGTAAAAGAAAAATTCTTTAAAGAATTTATGATACAATTCAACAAGAAGACATTAGATGCTACAAAGAAATTATATATTTGTATAGATTGTGAGTTTAATACTAAAAAGATTGCTTTGTTGCAGATAAACTTTGAAGCAGATGATGGAGGTAATATATTTATTATTGATCCAAGAATAGTTGCGAATGATGTAATTGAAATATTAACAAATGATATCTTATGCAATACTCGTATTGGCAAGATATTTCATGGTGCAGATAGTTTAGATATTCCATATTTCTTTTATGATTATTTTAAATCTGATGCTAAAAAGATTACAAAATTTATGGAAACATTTGTTGATACTCGTTTCTTATGTGAATATAATAATGCATATAATAAGGTGTATAAAAATATAGAAGACAATCAATGTAATATTTATTATTTATTAGAAAAGTATCAAGTTATTAATAAAGATCATCGTAAGTATTTAGATGAAAATGAAGAAAAGATGGGAAAACTATATGATATAATTATTGATATAGATGAACTAAGTGATGAGTTAATATTGTATTCATTATATGATGTTGTTTATTTAAAGTATTTGTATAAAAGAATGATTGGAACTATTAAAGAATATCAATATGTTAATGAGATGGTTAGAATTGTTTATTTGGACAAAAGGGATATAGTTAAATTTGTTCCCAAGGAAGAGGTTGAAAAGTTCAATACAAATTATTATTTTAAGGATGGGAAAATGGTTCGTTTAAATGATACAATTGAAGGTAATATAATATTTAAAAATCAAATATTTAATACATTATATCATGTAAATTACTTTAAGAAAAATTTAATATTGATGATAAAGAATATCATATATAGTAAAATATTAAGAAGGGAACGAGTATTTTTACATAAAAATGAATTACAAAAGAAACAATTATTGTATTCTACAATGTTGGATAAATTAAAATTGTATAAGATGGTTAATATAGTGGGTTTAATAGAAAATGTTTTTTAAAATCAAAAGAATTAATAAATTAATTTTTTTGTTGTTCCTCGTCTTGAATCTCAATTGTCACGACATTGTGCTTCTAGACTGCACTCTCCTTGTCAGTCTTCTCCGCTAAGGCCTGAAGCTCGCGGATGTCAGCCATGATCTCCGTGTGGTGTTTGAACACCTCTTCACGCTCCTTGGTAACCTTGTTCTTCTCAAACTCCTCCTTCGTCTTGTTGAGGTTGTCCCAGTATCCGTCGTCTTCGGCTTCCTCGTCGTCCTCATCTTCCTCGTCCTCATCTTCCTCGTCGTCCTCCTCATCTTCCTGGAAGTCAGCCTTCTCGAGAAGTGCAGCTAGAGCCGCAGCGTCTTCAGCGTCCTTCTTCTTCTTCGCCTTGGCTTTGGCCTCCTCAGCCTTCATCTCCATCTCTAGAGCCTTCGCAATAGTAATGGTCTCGAAGGCGGTTGATGGCGCGTCTGCGACCTCGAGCAAGCGCTCCACGGACGCCTTGTCCTTGACGGCCTTCACGGCTGGCGGTGGCGCCTTCATCTTCACCGTCTCCATCGCAAACTTGAGGCGGTTTGGGTCGAACTTGATGGGTCGCTTTTCCTCCTTTTTCAACAGTGCCTGCCACTCAGCTTCGGCTTTAGCTTCATTTTCCTCGAATTCCTTGCGCGTAAGGGAAACACGGGTGGATTCACATGCGCGAGTGAGAGCTGCCTTCGCGGTGGCCTTGGCAGCGACAGCGGCAGCCCTACGCGCATCGGATTCTGCCTTCCTATCCGCCTTTGTCTTGGGAGGGCCACCGCCCGCAGCGGCGACGGCGGCACTCGTCGGCTGCGAAGCAATCTTGACGGTAACTTTTGTGAAGTCGGGGGTCAGTAGTCTTTGCGTGATGTGTCTGGGTTGTGGATGGTGTCGATGAAAGATATAATAGTTTTTATATATAAAATAAATTTCAATTTTTATTAAAAGATATAAAAATTAGACTGAAGACTTTATTTTTTATAACAAAAGAATTAATAAATTAATTTTTTTGTTGTTCCTCGTCTTGAGTGTACGTCCTCAGACCGCGCCCGCTGCACGAAGCACGTCGGCGCACTTCTCACGTCCAGCGCCGCCCCAGAGCTGTGCGAAGCCGAGAGGCGTGAGCATCATGTCGTATCCTTCGTGCATGCGGCGCGCAAGCAGAGTCATGGCATTTGCGGCGCCAGGAGCTGCGCACAGCAACGTGAGGATGGAGGCATCACCCCACAGCACGGCTGTGTGCAGAGCGCAGAAGCCCGTGCTATCCTGTGCGGAGACGGACGCACCGTGAGCGAGTAGTTCGCGTACGACACTCTTGCGTCCTTGCTCGCATGCGATGATGAGAGCCGTGCGCCGCATGTGGTTAGCCTCGCGCCGATCCACATCGGCGCCAAGGCCATAACCGAGTCCATCGAGCAGAATCTTCACGACGCCTGCATGACCCGAGAAGGCTGCGCTGTGTAGTGCCGACCAGCCTCCCTCACACGGAATGCCGTTCAGTGGAATGCCAACAGCCACGAGCTTGCGTACCGTCTGCTCGGCACCGGCAGCCGAGGCGCGGTAGAGCTGTGTAGAGAGCCGATCTGCACCGCCGTTTTGGCGCAGGCACGTATGAGCCCCGGGGAGCCAGGGTACCTGGAGGCGCGTGGAGCACTTGATCAGGTCAGCGGTACCGCCGAGGAAGCCCGAGCGGTCGAGCGAGCCATCCGGCTTACGAATTCCCTCGCGGAAGGTCATGCCGCAGATATAGCGAGCGTGGGAGATGTCGCCAGCGTATCCGTTTGCGGCCGCGAGTGCGATGACGTCGATGAACTTCTCTCCGAGCTTGGAGTCAGCCACGGGGCCGCGGAAGGGCGGGGGCGCTCCGACGGCAACGGCCGCAAGGGTCGCTGCGAGGAAGAGCGTCTCGCGTGCGGCGCGCTCTGCGTCCGCCATCTTGATTGTGATGAAAACACACGAAGATTACGTGAGATTTGACGAGTAGTAGGAGCGATGGTTATAAGAGACTTAATGGAATATGTATATAAAATAAAATTCAATTTTTTATAATAAAATAATGTTTAATTTCAGTAATGTGTCATTGAATAATGCCAACGGTGATTGCTTCTCCGATTTACTTTAGATCGATGTATAGCCCTTCGTCTATCCTCCTCAATCGCAATATACTCCGCTCCGGTAGTAGAACGATCCCTACGCTCACAGAGAAGTTTGATGATTACTGTATTAACACTCCATGAACTCAGCACGTAGTCCCAAATAGTATAACCCCATGTATCACGAAGAGTCATTGATGCACCTCGCTCAAGTAGTAGACTTACCATATCACGATTAGTATAATCACTAATAATCATTAATGCTGTACTCCCAAAGTTGTCTTGCGTGTCAATGCTAATACCACCCTCATTCTCGAATTTTCCATCGAGTAATCGTTTTAGAATAGGTTTATTTATAGCATAGAATAGTGCCGTTCGTCCTCTTCTATCGACTAGGTCAAGTGGTACACCAAGTGCAATCAAAGTAATTACTCCTTCCTCAATTTGAATTTGTACTGCTTTAGTCAGTGGCTCATGGTTAGATCTAAGTAAACTAAAAAGATACATCCTCTTATTACGACGTATCTTAATAAGTTGAGGAGCCTTGTTAAGCATTGCAAGACGTGTCCCGTTATAGATCATGTCAGCAGTACCACCCTTATAACAAGTCGTGTCGAGCGTACCATCTTCACGCTGCACTCCCAAGCGGAATGTCTCGCCACAGATATAGCGTGCATGGAACAAATCAATGCCATACCCACTAGCACACACGATACCAATAATATCAATAAACATCTCTCCTCGCTTGGAATCAGCTACAGAACCTCGGAAAGGCATCTCAGCCATTTTTAAGTACTTACGCAATGATTATATTTGATAAATCATGTATATAAAATAAAATTCAATTTTTTTATATCTAAAATATAAAAAAATTAGGATGAAGTCTCAATTTTTTTGAAATTCATAAATGAATTTTAAAAAAATTAGGATGAAGTCTCAATTTTTTTGAAGTCTCAATTTTTATCCCAAACTAATGAATCTCATTATCAATTCATTCTTGCAAATTCTTGAAGCATATTCACCAAGAAGATCATGTATAACAATACGAACTGCTTCTTCACTTTCTTCATATTTTTTTATACATTCAATATTATAGCAAACATTAACTCCAATATTTAATGAATTATAAGGATATTCCAATATGTAACTATCCACAGTTGTTACTGTATTACAAAAAGTACATGTATTTGGAGCTTGAGTATTCAATAGCTTTGGAAATTTTTTCAATAGGTCACTTTGAGAATTGTTAAAATTCTTTGTTCGTTTAGAAGACGCCATTGTATTCAATTTATCATACTAAGATACTACTTAGATATAAATTAAAATTCAATTTTTATACTTTCTTACAGTACTTCTTGTGATCTGCCCAATCAGCACGCTGGCATGTTTGATCACAGTATTTAATCTTACAAATTGAACATTGAGATTTAGATTCCTTACCACACTTATTACACATATTCCAAAGCCAAGATTTAATTTCTTTTGCCTCTTTAACTGCCATTTCATAGGTAGTATAATATCGTGTGTCATCATACAAATGTTTAAGCAAACGATTATCTCTGCCAGATGGTGCAAGATCACAACCATGACAATGATCGATACCGATCCGTCTACTTTCACGATCATGAAACGTAATATCGTAAGGAATACGTGATATAAGGTTATCTTCTAATTCCTGTTGGAAATGAGAAGTCAAATTAATTCCATCCTTAGTACTGAAATGTCCTTCAGGAACTATTACGTATACATTCCAAACATAATCAGGAAGATTACGTAAAATCAAACCCGTAAAACCATTATCAAGATCAAATGTATAATGCTTATTTGGATATGCATCAAAATCACTATCCCATGGACCCGGGCGAATAAACATCTTATCTATATATTGAAGACGTCTCCGTAGCTTCCTCTTAGTACGAATAATCGAGTCACCAATTGCATTATCTGTTAATATTGCAAGCAGAATATTTTCTATTATCTTATAAGTATCACTAGAACAATAATTAGTTGTTATCTCAATAGACGCAAGTACTTCCATTACTTCCGGAGTCATTTCAGCGGATTCAATCATTTTTAGAGTCTTATTAAGATATTTATCAAGTTTTTTCAATTCAGTATCTTCATTATTTTTGGTAAGCTCATCAGAGTTACACTTAATAATATATCTTAGTTTTTCTGAATGACTGTTAAACCTTATAGTACTTGACAAATATTTTGAATCAAATGATATTTCTGACATCAAATCTTCACAGTGATCATCAATTGTAAACATTTTTGTAAATCTCAATGAACTCAAGATAGATTATTAATGATATAGTTATATCATGTATTATAAATAAATTCCAATTTTTATACTCAATTTTTTATAACAATCTGCAAACTCTCTCCAATACAGATAGTCATCTTATCACTACAAATAATCTTTATTTTTTTATTATTACTAATATTATAATATACTATTTCTAAAGTTCTACCACTCACAATTGATATGTTATGTTCTACACAAAAGTATAACAAAACATATTTCCAAAAGGATAATGGCTTATTCCTACAAATAGGATATTCATATACATTCCCATTTATCTTTACTAATTTCATATATGGCTTAACAATATCATTTATTACCAATTCTTTCAAATCATCTGACTCATGTGATACCTTCGTCAGATTTTTTAATATCCCAATTCCAAATGTATCAATTAATGATGGCAATAGCTTTTCACGCCACTTCCCCCGATTTGACCACGATGGTGTTGTATTTTTAAAATATGGAATATTCGAATTATGTGCATAATCAAAAATGAGATCCTTTGGATGTCCCACTAGTGGTCTCAAAATAGTTACACCATCAATTACACTACTCTCTTTCATAACTGTCAAATCAATTAGTGATCTTCCACGAACCAAATTAAAAAAGACATTCTCCTGAATATCCCCAAGATGATGTCCGAGAACAACACCAATATGATTTTTTGTAATAACTTTTTTATACAAATTAAAACGAATTTCAGTTGTTAAAGCTTCATATTTCTCACGTTCATTTCCACGAATACGCTGAGCTTCATGAATATACTTGTAATACAATTCAACATTCATAAATCGACACCATTTCATTAAAAATTCTGCTTCGAATGATGACTCCTCACGATTCCCATAATCAAGGTGAACCGCATTAATAATTAAATTAGGAATCGCAAATGATTTCAAAATGTATAATATTACCATCGAATCAACACCTCCAGATAATGAGACTGTTATAGTATGAGGTTCATCAGACTTAATATTCTTTTTGATGAACTTTTGGAGAACATGACATATTTCATTTTCATATATAAAATATGGACGAATCGTTACTTCCCATTTGTTCTCAAGAATGTTTGAATAATCTTGAGAAAAAATATTAATTATCGGACGGTTTGGTAGTTGACCAGTCTCTTTCAAAGTATTATATCTCCGAACAGTTTGCATTAAAAAATTATCTACTAAATGCCCACTATAATCTTTCATATAATGGATTACAAATTCATAATCTTTCAAATTTGCTTGATGTCTAAATGGCATCAATAACATAATTCTTTGTAAAATTGTTAAATCTTTATCCTTCTTCTCCAAAATAAATTCCTTCGCATTATAATATGCGATGGTATCATTTTTAAATTGTTCTGGAGTATCACGATAGATATGCCTAGAAAATTGATCTAATATAATAATCAATGCTAGATGACCTTCAGGAGTCGCCTTCCAATTATTCAATTTGTGATTTTCAGCAGCGATTAGAAGTTCATGATATTTTTCCTTAATGATGGTGTCAAATTCTTGAGTTTCATTAAACCAGAACTTTGGCATTTTGTCCTCAGTTGGAAACCAAAAAGATAGAATCTCTTGATCCATTTTGTATGAAATTATATGGTTAGGAAAGAAGGATAGAAAAATTCAATTTTTAATGAGAATTTCATTTTGTGAAATCTCTATTAAAAATTAGGATGAAGTCTCAATTTTTTAATATTTCATCTTGTGAAAAATTAGGTTGAAGTCTCAATTTTTAGATTTCAATAACTGTATTAAATTCAAACATTTCTTGTAAATGAATTCCCTTATGATGCTCAATATATATGTCTAATGGCTTAAAAATAAAAAGAATAGTTTTTCTAAGTTTTTTGAATGTCTCTTGAGAACCTAGATTATTACGATGACGTAAACGTTCTTTATTCTTCATTTTTTGTATTTCTATTATGACATTATCATATAATTCTATGGTATAATTATTTGGAGAACGTGCCCAACACATATTATAAACGATCGAATATAATTTTATTTTTTCATTTGTATCTAATACAATATCCTCATCAAAAATATACTTCAAAAGATTCCATTGCTCATGAAATGATAAATGATTATTTGACATATTACATTAATTGATATATTTCTATATATATAAAATAACTTACAATTTCGCAATCATACTCTTCAATAGATTGTATTGTAGTTCAAAATTTGCACTGTTAGTACTAATCTTTTTCCACTCATCTAACTTCTTAAAGATATCATTTTGTTTCAATTTAAAATGACTCTTAATAATATCTTCAAATCCAAATGATGGATTCTTTAATTGTTCAACCATTCCTAATTTTAAGGTATTATATCTGATAGGTTCCATATAGGCATCATTTTTTGCTTTTCCTTCTTTTGTTCCTCGAGAACCCTCATATCCAGGCTCATTAAAATACGGCTCCTCGCAGAAAATAAGCGATTGAATAGACAATAGAACTTGAAGGATAGTCGATTCAGTTGACCATGACTCGCCACCAGTTCCACTCCATGTTCCAAGTAATGATAGACATACTTTACCATTATCATATAAATTCGGATTAAATCTAAACTTACCACCACCTGTCGTAATAATTTCAACATGTGGAGGAGTACTCGGATAATCGGCATTTAAATACATGTCAAATTCGAAACATCCATACGCATACGGTGTATCAGGATGCGGGATAATTAGAAATTTCATAATTGACATATTTTCTTCATCCATTTTTAGGAAAATTGATGAAGTATCAGAAATTGGTAAATTTGATGATAAATTTTTCATTTCAGATTTAATTCTTCTTGAGAAATTTACACCTACCGTACTTACATTTTTTCTATCCATAAACTTAAAATGCTTAGATTCTAAAATTTTTGCAAAACCAAATGCTTTGTCTCTCATAATATCTACATAGGAAGTTTTCGTAATAATATCCTGCTTCTTTTCTAGGATAGGAATACTTTGATAAATTTCAGAATAATCCGAAAATGATTCTCTTTGAGAACAAATTTTTTCAAGGTTAAAATGTTCATTATATTTTTCTAACTTGTAAATTTCATTGAATACCTTAAATAATACAGTATAATATTCCTTATTTTTCTCAATTTCAAACAAAGATACATCATAGATATATTGTTTGATATATGGGATTAAACATGTTTCGCCAATATATTCTCCATTTTCTTTAATTAATGGATGTATATATTGCAAAGTTATTTTAATTACATTATTCTTTGCTTCTTGGATAGCTATATGAGATTTAATATCCCATGTAGAACCCTTAAAATCATAACCAATACCTTTATTATTTTGTTTATCCTGAATTTTAAGAAAATCAAAATTTAGATTATATGATTGGACATTAAGAGGCGCAGTATTTGTCACCTCAATTAATTTAGTAGTCATTTCTTGGAAATTTTTGTTTTTAATTTGAGACTTAATTGTATTAAAATCAAGTTTATCAATATTATTGTAAATACCAATAATTATATCTTTTAGACTAATTAATGGATTCCATTTATTTGCATTTAACATTTCGCAATTAGTTAGTGACCAAGTTAAACTTGCGGAACATGCAGTTTTTACATTTATCGATGGAGGTTCATAGGGGTATCTTTCACTGATAACTAATTCATACTCAAATTTATTAGATCCATGTTTATTTTCAACATAAACCTTAAAAACAGTATCAATTGGCTTAATAATAATATTCTTAGTATTTTTTATTGCATTATTAATTTCATTTATAATTTGATGGACAGTTGAATGTCTACCAATCTCTTTTGACTTTCTAATAATTTCAAACGGAACATAATTATCATTTTCACGATTATTATCAATTATAATATCATCTGATAAATCAGGAAGTAATTTTTCAGGTTCAATATCTATCTCAAATTTAACAGGCTTTGAATCCTTTAGTGGTTCATCTTCTACTAAAAAACCGTTATCAGAACTTACATCATCATCATCTAATCCCTCGAGTGATACAATTGATTCACTATCATCCTTTTTTCCATGAAAAATTTCTAACATATTAATCTTCTTTTCTCTTTGTTTGGGCTTTTCAGAAGTTGCATCAGAATCTTCATCTGAATCTGATTCTTCCTTATTTGTTTCATCGTTCTCATAAAAATAATCATTAAACATAATTAAATTTTCTGATATAGTCTTTCTTTCATCTATTAGATTATATAGATCTGTCGTAATCTTTACTTGATTATAACATTCTATATCAATAATTGTATTGCTATTATATGTTAATTCGATCTCGTGCTCTTCAGTATAACACATAATGCAGTTATCATCCGGATATAGTTCAAAGTCAGAAATATATCTATAATCTTTTTCTACATGAAGTTTAAAGTAATTGATTTCTTTCTTTATTACATCATCTATTTTGATAGGTGAATGAACGTTTTTGACATCAAAGCTGATATTCATTTTGTCGATATACATATTGTATTATTTATATAATATGTAGATTTATCAATTTTTTTAGGGATTTATTTATAAATCACTATTAAAAAAATTAGTGTGAGCAAAGCGAGAGAACAATTTTTTTAGTGTTAAACTTTTATAGTATATTCCATGCATAATATTCTTTCACTTTCAGTATTAAACCATTCATTCTTAATTATAACTTTACCCGATACACCAGTTGGAATTGTTCCTTTACTCTCAGACGCATAGTTTCCAACGTATAAAGGACATGTAGTATTACTATTTGCAATTTCCTCACATAAATCATTTGTTGTTGGAGAAAAAGGAATACCATTAAAGCTTATAGAATATTTAGAAGTTCCGCCAGTTACTTCTTTAGATAAATCTGTACTTAAAAATAATGTGTAGTCTGTTTGGGGGAGAACTGGAGAAACATCTAACTTTAAGTTTTGAGCAATATCTGTTGATGTTCCACATGATCTATATGTAAATGATGATACTGTGTTATTATAAACAACTAATTCTTTACTAAAATTTTGTGTAGGAACGATATGTGTTAAATTATGTCTTGAATGATTATGTCTTAAATGAGGATAACTTAATGCGGGAACTATCAACAATAGTAAAAGAGAAAACATTTTATATATATTATATTTATATTTTTTTATATATTAATATAAGAATGCAAGTAAATGAATGGGGTCCATCAGGCTGGAAATTTTTACATACTATAACTTTTAATTATACTCCTAACGATGATAATAAAAAAAAATATAAAGTTTTCTTTGATAGTATAGGATCTGTCTTACCATGTCCTTATTGTTGTACATCTTTTTCAATTTATGCAAAACATATCCCGATTGATGAATATTTAGATTCTAGAGAAGGATTAACTTATTGGTTATATATTTTACATAATCTTGTAAATCAAAAAGTATGTAAACCAATGTTATCATTTGAAGAAGTTGTTATTGAATTCGAAAAAATTAGAGCAAAATGCGGAAAAATAACTGGAGATAATGATGTTGAAATTAAAACATGTCAGATTAAACAAAAAGAACATATTGATCATGAATTTATTACAAAATTTGTCAATACAGCATTTACGAAATACAGAGAGAAATCTAAAGAACATATTTTAAAATTATTCGACACAAATGATAATCCCAATAAAGAATCATTAGATTCTTTTTTGAATTGTAAAAAATAAAACATTTTATATATAAATTATTTATACATTGTTTGATGCAGTTCCGGCACGAGGAGCTCCACGTGTGCTTGGTCTACCACGACCGCGTCCAGTTGTTGGTCTTGTTTGACTTCTTCCAACTGTTTGAAATCCTTCCGTATCTACAGGACCAGATGAAGATCTTTGTGCAAGCATGGGGGTTGGAGAAGATGTAGATTGTCTTGAATCGCGTGGTGCTTGTCTTGGGGCGACATTTCTTGAATCACTACCCATGGTTCCGCGAGTTTGAGCCTTCGTGCGATTAAACTTGTAGAAAGTAAAATCTCCAGCAGTGTATGCTCGAAGAGCGTTGTAATCTTCGAAACGATCTACAACAACCTTTCCTGTGTGACCATTATTATCAATACGAGAATAGCTTACTTCGGCATCTGGAACAACTGACATGATCTTTGCGTTTAACTTATCAACTTCAGTTGTCTTAAGTTCTGTATTGAATTTCGCAAAGATTGAATAAAAATGAGGACGGAAACCTAAATTGTTAGAACTTAATACACTAATGACGTCATCAATTTCTTCACCAGTAATAAATGTCTTTGATCTTGTTACATTTCCCTTTGATTCCTTTTCAAGAACTGAAACTCCATCTTGCTTGAGAAGTGTGTCTTTTACTGATTGAGGAAGACTACCGAGAACTCTGAGTGTACGACTTTGAACGTTTGAAACTTGTGCCATTTAACTATTTATATTAAATATAATATTTAATCTTTATATAATATTTCTTATATATTTTAATATTTCCTATATTATAGAAATGAGTATACAGAATATATTAAGTTATTTTTTTGAACAACAAAATAAGGAAACTCCAAACACAGTATCTAATTTATTAAATCAAATTACAGGTGATGGAAATAAATCAAAAGGAAAAATTGTTGGATTAAAAGCAATTGAAACTCCTGAAGTTGATAATTCAGTAATGATGAAAGAATATTTAGAAGATCTTAGAAAGTCTCCCCTACCAAAAGAGACAGAAAAGGAAGTACACAAAAAAGATATAAAACCTCCAACAATGAATAAATTTTATTCATCAGAAACACCGATCTAAACAAGCTCTATATTTAGATTATTCAAGTAATTTTTATTTATTTTTATCATTAATTTTACTATAAAATAAATTAATTGATTAATTGTTCCTATAATATGTTTTTTAATATGATAATTCTTATTAAATTCTTTATATTTTTGTTTTTTTACATTCCCAACTTCTTCTCCAACTTTTACATGTGATTCAATATTTTCATTTGTAAAATATATCAGATCATTATCAAAAAATACATTTTTATCACTTACATAAACTACACATGATCCTCCATATTGAAAATACGCTATTTTTTCTTTTGTATAATATTTTTTAAATAACTCAGTATTATGCACTATACTTGATATTAAAATAGATCCAACCATTACTAAATAAAAAATACTATCATCATCTCTCTTGAATTTAAAAACAACTCTTTTATTTTCATTTAATACATTTATGTCACTTCTTAAATAATCTCTATCTACTGATATATATTTACCATTAAATTCTTTAACTTCCATTAATATACCATCTTCTGGCATATGCATATGATGGTAATCATTTACTGCTAATCTGGCGATAATAACACTATATTTTGAAGATATTCTTTCTTCATCTATTAATTTTGCTAAACTAAAATGTTTACCTTTAATATGTAATTTTAATTTATAAAAATTTTTATAATTGTAAAACATACATCTTGCTGAAACTGGAGCATAAATTATTTTTGAATTTTTAATTATATCTAATGGAACTTTTAATTCTCTAATAAAAAAATCATTAAATGAAGGACCATTGATAATAAACTTTGATTCGTTTATAGAATAATGTTGAATAAAAGATTTAATTAAAAAAGAACTCAAATTTGATTTTACAAAATATGCAAAAAAATATGTAATAATCATCGAAAATGATTCACTTCCAAAATATTTATTATTTAAAACATCTCTAATAACAATATATTCTATTCTATTCAAATGCTCTGGAATTAATGAACAATATTTTCTTGAATAAATAAATCGATCTTCAATAATATTTTGTTGTTCTGTATTGTATTTATAAATATTTTCTATATTATAAAATAAAATTGCTTTAACAATATTATTATCCTCATATTTATACGATTGTGTATTTATATCAATATCAAAATGATTTTCATCAATTTTTACTAACACTTTTTTTTGATCTATTAAACTATAAAAAAATATGTCTGTCTCTTCATTAACTATATTTATTAATTTATTATTATTCAAAGAAAATATCTGAATCCTTTGAATTCCACCGATATTTTTTATTTTTAATTTCCATTTTATTATATTCATTCAGCTTATAAACATTGTTTTATATTTTTTTTGTTTTATAAACTTATTTATTTCACATATAAAAAAATATATCCATGATTAATCATAGATGATACATCTTTTGTAGACACTCCAGAATCATCTAAGCATATCCAATCTTTGAAATCTTCATTTTTATTTTTATTATAATTATATATATAATGTCCACCATTAATTGATCCCATATGATGAACACTCCCTCGTAATTTATATTCACATCCATTCAGTAATTTTAATGTTGTTGGAATTTCAATATTATCATCATTCTTTGAGGAATGATGACCTTGATGTTTAAATCTTTTTAATTGAACATGTAAATATTTTGGAGTTGACACAATCTTATCTGATTTAATAGCATCAGTTGTATTATTACATTTGTCACAATAATACTGATTATCACCATCTAACTTTTCATGATCACTTATATTATTTATTATTTCATTCAATTTATCACTTGATAATCCTAAACTCAATTTATAATCTTTTGCAATATTCGTTGAGACAGTTGAACATTTTAAACATTTTATTGTTGTTTTTAAATATATTGCAAATAAATAATCCATAACTTTATCTAATGTGATATCACCTTTAATTACAAAATTTTGAATTTTTCCTTCTTTTATTTCTCTCTTAATTATATCATCAATCTCACCAATTAAATATGTAATTACTTCATCAGCATCATCTTGAGAACCAATTGAATATTTTTTATTTAAACCTGCATAATATCTAACTAAATTAATTGGAGAAATAGAACTGTTTGTATTTTTTTTATAATCTTCAAATATTTCCTTGAAAATGTTTATTAATTCGTGGTCAATTTGTAAATCAGAAATTATATTTACAAATACACTACATCTCATAATATTTTGTAGTGCACTATTGAAAAAACATGTATTACCGTGGTTTTGTAGTCCGCAATAATGATTGTTATTCATATTGTATATATATTTTGATACTTTTATATAATAAATGAAATGGAATTCAATTTTTTAGATTTCCTTTTTTAAAGGAAATCTAAAAGATTAGGCTGAAGGCTCAATTTTTTAGGCTAAAAGTTCAATTTTCTCTTCTACTACAACTTCCAATAAACACTTTTTATAATAGTCTGAATCAATTTTTAAATTTTGAATTACAAGAGGAAGAGGATGTGCTCGTGGAAGTGTCATTGACGCATATGATCTAGTATTAATATTTTGAAAATGAAGATGTAGTCTCCATGTAGATGGATGATAATGAAAATATATTATAATCTTGTTACTCTTTACTTTATATTTTTCTTCTATCATCTTTAATCCATCTTCTAGACATTTTTCTAAAATAGGTATATGTAATGATGTTAATTCACGTATTGATTTTATTTTTTTATCGATTATCATTCCAATCATGTGTAAATTATTTAGATTACCGTCTTTCCAATTATAATCAGGAAAAAAAACCATAAATTCATTTTTGATAATAATTTCATTTTGACGATGACCGTCAATAATATCATCTGTCCATTTAATATTTAGTTTATGATTTAAATCATTAAGTTTTAAATAATCATCATAACTTTCTAATTTAATGATTCTTGAAATTTTTTCAATATCATTATGACTCTTTGAACGTTTAGATTCAATGTCATTTCTTTCTGGACTTCTTCCACGTTTTTTATTATCCATTATTTAAAGTATATATTTAGTTATATTTAGTTATATATACTTTAAAAATCAATTTTTGTAATATTGAATTTAGTTAAATTATTTTTCAATAATATTATATATATAATGAATAGTTCTTCAAATAGTTCTCCTAATAAAAGATTCAGAGGATCAAGAAAAGCATTAGATGCCTTAAGCTCATTTAGCAATGCTCTTGTTCTCAAGCCTTCTGGATTTGTTCCAGTAGATTCATTAATTAAAGGTAGAAGCACACCTGAAGTTTTAGTTAAATTAGGAAGTCCTAAAGTTACAGTAAAAGCATCTACACCCGGAGTAGTTAAAGTAGTTGTTTCTCAACCAAAAAAACAAACACCACCACCTGCGCTTACATCAGTTATTAACTCATTAGTTAAATCAATAACTAAAGTAACTCCTCCTTCTACACCTAAAATGACTCCTAAAACAAAAGCACTTGTTAAAGCAGCCGCAAAGAAAGTAGCAAAAATAACACAAAAAGTAACACCTAAAACAAAAGCAGTTGTTAAACAATTAGCAAAAGCATTAACAAAAGTAACACCACCAGTTACCCCAACAGTTACACCCAAAGTTGTTAAAGCAGTTAAACAATTAGCGAAAGTTGTTAAGAAAAAGGTATCTGTTAAGGGTGTCAAAACAGTTATATCTAAAGCAACTCCAAAGGTAATAATTCAACCTAAATCAGCTGTTAAAATTGAAGTAATCAAACGTGCAATATCACCAGTTAGACAAGTAGTTGTTAAAACATTACCAAATGTCAGCCCTAAAATTATATTAACTAATGTATCTAAAGTAAGTGCTCCAACAATCCAAATTGTCAAACCCCCACAAATTTCTACACCTAAAATAACAGTTAGAAATGCTGTTGGAAGTGAAACACCTAAAGTAGTTGTTAAAAAATTAGTTGCTGCAGCAGCATCTCCTAAAGTAACAATTGTCAAGAATAAAGTACGTAAATTACGTAAATCAAGCAAAGTAAGCAAATCAAGCACAACACCTAAGAGTGTTGTTGTTTCAAGCCCTCCTCCTCCTCAAATTGTAACTAAACCTTCTAACTTATTATCATCTCCTGGATCACCATTAACACCACTTGTAACTCCTCCTTCATCTCCTGTATCTCCAGTAACACCTTCTTTATCAGGTGGTTCTGCATCACCTGTTTCTACATCTAAAAAAGTAGAAAAATTCACAGCTGGAGAAATTGTTGGTATTTCATTTGGTGCATGGGCATTATTCAGCGTTGTTCTCGTATTAATTATTAGCGTATTCTATCGTGAAAGAATAATGGACTTAGTTAACAGAATGATGATGCGTGTATAAATTAAATTTATAAATATTAAAAATTAATATTTAAAAATTCGAAACTATCTAAAATCTTTTCTCAAGATATTGTAAATACTTAATATATCTATTAACATATTCTTTTGAATTTTTTCTAACAACAAATATATCAATCATTATTCTAAATTTAGATAATAATTCTGCTTTATCTTTTTTATATGTTTTTCTTGCTTCTAATTTAAAATCATCCTTTTGAATTGGATTACTTAATTTTTTAACATATAATTTATCAGTTGCCATTTTAGTAATTAAATTTTTAATTGGCATTGTAACATCAGGGTCATTTAATATAATAATTAAATTTGGATCAGTTATAAGTAAAAAACTTAGATTTATTGATTCTCCATCCATAATATATATTATTTATATAAAAAATGTATATAATTTATATTAATTAATTAAAATATAAATGGCGTACCATTATTTATTGCATTTGAACGATCATCATCATTACAATCCGCCATACATAGTACTAATTTCTGATGATAATCTAATGTTGCATCATATCTATTTGTTACAAAAGCATTTGTATAATATACTCCAACATCTGTTAATACTTCTGGATTATATATCCTTTCTTCAAATATTTTCATAAATTCACTTACTTGACCACAATAAAATCCTGCATTAATATATTTAAATTTACTATCTTGTGGAGAATGTGAAATCATTTTGTATCTTACATATTCTAAATGACCAGGTAATAGACGATCGGCACCAAATACAATTTTTTTACCAAAAGAATCATAACGTTTTAATAAATCATTTAAATCCAAATTATTTAAAGTTAATGCTACAGGAACTAATGCAAATAATAAATCTTCAGGATTTAATTTACTACATAAATAATGAATTTCATCAACATTATGATTCATCTCATTAACATGAAATCCCAAATCTTTATTAAGTCCATGATTTGTTATAAACCATATTTTTCGTTTACCAACATATGTTGGCTTTAAATTATTTAATTGAATTATTTTTTCAACTGTATAATCAATTACGTTTTGATAACGATAAGCCTTCTCAAATAATAGTTTACATTTTTTAATCATTTCTTCACATTCTTTTTGATGTGATTCACACCATTCATATTGTTCTTTAATATTACTAAAGTCATCTTTAATTGGAACATAATGAACCCAAGGAATATAATCATTGTGAAACCACTGTCTCCAACATGATTCTGCTTTTAAAATTACAGATCCAGAATTTAACTTCCAAGCAGTTGAATCCCACGAACCCGCTGTTCCATCAATATCTAAAATATATTTATATCCGATCATGTCTGTTATTTCCATGTATTTGGGAGCAATTATATAATCTTCTTTTGGTACAGCATCACTATAGAAATATTCACGCTGAGACATTTCAATATCTACTCTTGATGTAAAATTATATTTAGATCCTTTTAGTTGACCAGCAAATACAATTTTATTTATTTTAGTATTAAATGGAATAAAATTATGTAATGAACGATATTCATTATATCTATTAAGATAAAAATAATAACGATCAGGAATATCAATTACGTTTGAAATTGAATTTTGATTTGATTGAGCAAATACATTTTTTTCTTTGTGTAATACTGCAAATTCATTTGGATTATCCAATTTAACTTCCATACAATTATTATATTCGGTATCACCTATTTTTTTCTCCGTATATCTTGATGATAAATAGTTATTTTCCATATATCCATCAGACGCACATATTACAAAATGAAATTTTTTAAATAATTTTTTTGTTTCATTTACAGCAACAATGTGTTTGATTGCATAAATAATCATAAATAAAATTTCATAATTTTCATTATATATATACACATTTCCATCATTTATTCCAACAGCATATAGATTTGTAGGTAATGTAACAATATCTGAATCAAATAATTTATTAAATTGTTTACGTGTAATTCTTTGCGGTTCTGGAAATGGTACTAATTCATAAAATGGTAATCTTTTTACATCTTTTTCAGAATTAAAAATATCAAACTCTGTTTCAACTATTACACGTTTCTCATGTTCTGGAGAACTATCAATGTTAATTGTAACTGTCTTTTCTAATTTTGAATAATTAACTAATACTTTCAATTTTTCTGCCCATCCAGCCTTATATGAGTCTAATCTTCTAACAATTATTGCATAACATCTAGAATGTATATATTCTGTTAATACCTGAAAATCTTTTTTTCCACAATAATCTACTACATCTAATTCTAAATCCAATACAGACATTTTATATAAAAAATTAATAATAATTCTTTATATAATTTTATTCTTTACCAACGACCCCCATTATATAAAATAAATTGAGTTCCACTATTAATACATTTATTTAAATCATCATGATTGCATTGGTACGCACACATAACTAATTTTTGAGAATGATCTAAATCAATAGAATATTTACCTGATAATAATGCTGCTACAAAATATTCTTGCGCAATTGGACAATTATTTTGATCATATATTCTTTCATCAAATAACTTTGTCATTTCTCCTGCTTCTGCACAAAAAAATCCAGGTTGTAAATATTTAAATATACTATTCTTTGGAGCTAATTTATTTAATTTAGGTCTAACTGAATTTAATGATTCAGGCCATAAATTCTTTTCTGCTCCAAATACTATTTTTTTGCCAAATGATAAATATATATCAATAAATTTATTTATATCAAAATTATGAACATCAATATATTCAGTATTCATATATATTACAATGTCTGTAGAATTTAGTTTTCTAAATACATTATGTATACCATATATATTTCCAGATATTTGTTTATTTATTATTATCTGATTATCTAATTGTGTAGGATTTTTATAATCAGTACAAAAAAATACTCTTCTATCATTCAAAATATACGGTTTTAATCTATTAAATTCATATATTTTTTCAATAGTATAATCAATCACATTATGATACCTAAATATCTTTTGAAATAATTTTTTACAATTTTCAATCATTTTTAAACATTCATCTTGATTATTTTCACACCATTGATATTTTTCTTGGATATCACTAAAATCATCAGCAATTGGAACATAATGTTTATACGGTAAATATTCATTATAAAAATATTGTTTCCACCCCGAATCAGATTTCAAAATAACAGAATTTGAATTTAATTTCCATGCTGTAGCATCCCATGTACTTGAATTACCATCAATATCTAATATATATTTATAATTAATCATTTCAGTTGAATCAACCCACCTATTAGGACAATACATATTATCTTTCGGAATTGCATCAGAATAAAAATATTCTCTTGGATTCATTTCTATATCACGTCTATTTGTAAAATTAAAACGTGTTGCTCTCTCTTTTCTACATCCATATACAATTTTATTTATTTTATTCATAAATGGTATACCTTTATGAAATGACCTAAAATTATTATATAAATTACAATATAAATAATGTCTATCAATCATATCAATTGTATATGATATTTTTTTATGAGTTGCTTGAGCTAATATATAAATATCTTTATGTACAATTGGATATTCATTTGGATTATCCAATATAATATGTTTTGTATTTTGAAGTTCATTTTCTCCAAATTTTCTTCCAATTGTTCTTTCACTTGAATAATGATATTCTATAAAACCATCTCCAGCACATATTATAAAATAAAACTCTTTTAATACATTATAAGAAATTGCTATATTTGCAATATGTTTAATAGAATAAATAATATCATAATAATCCGCAAAATATTCATTATACATATAGATATTTCCTTTTCTTATTCCAACCGCATATAAATTACGAGGTAATACAATTATATCTGTATTAAATAATTCATTAAATTGTTTTCTTGTTAATTGTTGAGGATCAGGCAATTCAATAATATTATAATTAGAGAGTCGATTTATAGGTTCACCTTGTTCTATTTCAAAATCAACTTCTACTAATACATTTTTTTCGTTTTCAGATGATGTTCCAATATCTACTATAAATGATTTTTTAGGATGAACCGCAAGAACATGTAAAGTATCATCCCATCCTGTATTTGTATCTAATCTTTTAACAACTACATAATATGATTTATTAGAAACATATTTACTAAAAACCTGATAGTCTCTTTTAATATATGAAAATGTGTAGTTATAATTACATAAATCTATTTCTAGATTACTAACTTGCATTATATTATGAATAATTATTAATCTTTAAATATGTTTATATAAAGATTAACTATGCAAAAATTGATTCATTTGGATTTTTAATATCATTTAATAAAATATCAATATGTTTTTTATTTAATTTAAGCGGAAATACTAAATGTTCTATTTTAAATGTCCAATCTAATACTCCGTATTTCCCATCTTTATCAATCGATGCTCTTAAAATATCAACTCTTTTACAAATTGTATCAATGTTTCTTTTTAATTCTCTGACTCCTTTATTATTTTTTTTATTTTTATTAACAATATATTCAATTATTGAATCATCAAAAAAAAGTTGATTTTCTAATCCATAATCTTTACATTTTTTAGGTATTAAAATATTTTTAGATATTTCTACTTTTTGTGAATTTCCATATCCTTCAACTTCGATCATATATAATCTATTTCTCAATACTTGGTTTAAATAATCACTATTGTTTAATGAACAAATAAACCAAATATTACTTAAATCAATTGGAATATCAGAAACATATTTATCATAAAACATATTATTTTGAGTATTATCTAATATATGTATTAATTGGTTAACAACTTCTGCTCCCTCAGGAGAATCACTTATTTTATCGATTTCATCAAAAAATATAATTCCATTACAACAATTCATTTTTATTAATGCATCTACAATAATACCTTGTCTTGATCCAATATATGTATTTGAAAATCCATCTAAAAATGATCCATCTTTTATTCCCCCCAAAGAAATATGATAAAATGGTAAATTTAATGATTGAGCCATTACATGAATAATTTTTGTTTTACCAATTCCTGAACATCCAACAAGTGATAAAATTTGTTCAGATTTACGTTTCTTTATAAATCTATTAATAATTTGTAACATTAATTCTTCTTTAACATTTTTCATTCCATATAATTCAGCATCTAATTGAATTTTAATATGTTTTAAAAATTCATTTGTATTTGTTATTTGTAAATTTTCTTTTCTTTTTAATGGAATACTTAAAATTAATAGTATCCAATTTTTTAATTTAAAATATTCTGAATCTTTATCACTCATTTCTTCTAACATTTTATATTTATTATAAAGTATTGTTTTATACTCATCATCAATATCAGAATTTATAATTTTTTCTTTTAAATCAACAGAAATTTTATTTAATGCCTCTAATCTTTTTACTTCAGAATCAATTTTTATTTTATGTTGAATTTGAGATGGTGTCATTGTGGATATTTTCGTAATTTCTTCTTTCATTATATCTCTATACTTAATGTATTCCTCCAAGTTATTTTCATTATTTTTCATCACACAATATTTCTCAACTAATCTAACTTTCTCTAATTCACTAATATTTTTTAATGATAATATATTATCTATTGTAACTGTTTTATCATACAACTGTAATTTTATTTTATTAAATAAATCTGTCATCTCTTTATTCTCTTTCTTTGTTTTATTACCTAATATAACATTATCTGCTTCTAAATCTAATTCCCCTAGATTATACATATGGCATTTTTCATCAAAATTATCTATCTTCTCTTCTTCTATTGTATCTTTACGACTTCTTGGTTTAGACTTTTGTTCTTCATCATCTGTATTAAGTTCATTATCAGAATTATTATTTATTTCTTTATTTTTTTCAATTGTTGCATCAGAATTAAATCTTCTTCTCTTAACCATACGTTTTATATATTTGAAAGGTAAACTTTTCAAATAAATTAAACAACTAAACTATTATTTCTTTAATCCGCGTATAACCTTCAAAATATCATACATTATTTTACAATCAACCTCATTATAATCAATTAATTTATTAAATTCTGCACGATTATTTTTATTGTAATAATTATATGCAATCATATGAATTTTGTTATCCATCAAAATATCTCCCTCCCAAAATGTCCCTATCAATTTATTCTCAAACATCCCCTTTCCAATACTCTTTAATGAATGACTATATGCGCCTTTAACCGTTACTAGATTATCTCTAAAAAACTTATATAAGTCAAACCATTTAATTGTGTTTTGTGGAAGTTTTAATTCATCAATCATTTTATTCATCTTATATGGTTCAACAGAACTCCAATGATAAAATAATGGTTTGTATGAAACCTTGTGTCTCTTGTTTGTTTCTTCAATATGAGTCATTACCTTTGTATACATTTCTCTTTCAGACTTTTCATCTAAACAATCAAGGGTAAAACAACTGTAGTTCCAACTTTTATCATATACATGTCCTAATCCAATCATATATACATAATTTTTATTTAAATGTGTAATCGTCTCAAAATCAATATAATATTCAAGTTTTGTATCATCCATGATATTTTCAGTACTCTCCAATGATTTATAAAATACCAGCTGAGAAGATTTATCACGATTTGTATCCAATATAGAATTTACTATATCAGCAGTTTTACCGTTGATGCCAAGTAAACTAGCGTTTAGTTGAGGATTATCCCATGATGTAATTCCTTCTCTAAATGCTTTTTCTCGGTGTTCTGGTGTCAGATATGATATCAATGTAATATCTTTTAATTTTTCTGCGGATGCTTGTTTAATACCACGATAACCATCATCATTTGTATTACACATATTTGGATAAATATTTTTATTTGAAGGAGGATCGTGTGTCCAATCTTTTGATTTCTTTAAACTTTGTAACCAATCAATAGAATCTTTTGTCTCTACAACGACATTTTTATCTTTACCCCCAAAATCAATTATTCCTAATTTATCTACAAAGTCATCAGAATCTTTACGAACTATTGTTTTTTGAACAGTCTGTTCCATTTTCCAACCATTACCAAGTATGAATGCTTTTGAAACTTCGTCAGAATTTAATTCTGTTTGCATATAATTAAGAGCATCATTGTATACTTGTAATTGATACTTAAATGGCTTTACCGATAAATTATTACGTAAGGTTTTATTATCTACATTAAAATGTAATTTCTTGTTTTTAATATCAACTACATAATAATGATGACCATGTGGAAATACTGATTTACAATCCTTGATTTCATACGTATTCTTTGTTATCTCATTTATAAAATCATCACGAATTAATAAATCTACACATCCTAATGTCTTGTTTTCTGGATTTTGTAATACACCTTGATATACAATAGGTGTACCAATGTACATTGTTTTAAATGTTTTAATACACATCTCTTTATCACGAGCCATATATGATTCGCAAATTTGAACCATTTCATCTTTGTATTTATTCATTAAATATTCAACAACTTTTTTTTCAAAATCAATACCTTCCTTAAATCGCATTTGTATTGGTTCAGGAAATTCTCTCTTTACACGTTTTGTTTTATCAGGTTTATCTGTAAATGAAAAAATATTATATTCATCATAATAGTCTAAACATCTATCATTTAACGCACTGTTTCTAGTTTTAGATGCACTAACCCATTCGTCTGTTATAGTATAATCAAATTTATCTTTGACAAGTTCTTGATATTTAACATCTTGTTCAATTAAATCTCTACTTCTTTTCTTTGAATCGTACCTAGAAATATTTTCTTTTGAAACGTTCATATAACTAGTATTATAAATATATATATCCGAATTATCTAAATTTGTATATTGTAGTATTTTTTTAATACTTGATACATATTTTGCATCTAATTCAATATCATTTGTAATATAATAATCAATTAATTTATTTTGAACAATTCCATATATTTCATAATTTTTATTATCGATAGAAACATATGCATTAAGTCTTTTAATATTTGGAATTAAAATTTTAATATCATATTTTTTTTCTAATGAAATAGATTCTACAAGTGGTTTACATTTACCCAAAACTGTAGATAATCTACGCTTGATAATACTATTAAACATTTTATAATATATATAAAATTATTCATTTATATATTATATTTAAGATCTTTTAAAAAGAACGCAATATCATCTATTATATAGTCAATTTCTTTTTCATTCAATAATATTTTATTTATTATTAATAATCCATTCTTTTTTACTTTAAGCAGCCATTCATTATATGTCTCAGATGGTATTATATTAAATAATACTAAAAATATAATTTGGTTTTTCTTTGTTCTTTCTTTTTGAATAATTTTTAAATTTTTAACAAATCTTATAAATGATTCTTTATTTTCTAAAATTTCTAAAATATCCATATCTGTTTTTATACTAGAATTTGGACTATTTGAAAGAAGCATTATTAAATCATCAAATGTAACATCAATTTTATGTTCAATTTTAAAATAATTTTGTATAATACTTAAATTAAAATTAATTTCTTCAATATTAAATGTATCAATTGTATAATCAAAACTTATATATTGTAAAGTTGATTTGATTGTATATATTTCATTATTTGTATTTTTAAATATTTCTAATAATTTAATCTTTTTATTTATAAGTATGTTTAATTCTCCATATGAAGAGGGTTTTTTCTTAGAAATTAAATGATTAATTGAATCTAAAGAACTTAATATATCTATATTATTATTTTCTAATTCATTTAAACGTCCTGTTAAAAGAACAATATTATTATTTGATTTAATTTCATCTACAATAGTATCATATATATCTGATAAATCATCCAGTCTATCTTCATTTAAAATTAAGTTTATTTCTTCAACATATTCGTGAATAATTTCTGGTAAATTATTATAAAAAAAATCATCTAACATTTCAAATAGATTTTCATATTCACTAATTAATTCTTCAATATATTCTAAAATATTTTGTGGATATTTTAGTAATTCATCAATTTGATCATATATATTTAATAAATTTTTAATATGATCATCAATGTTAATAGATTTTGATAAATTAAATAATTTGGATAATTCAGAAGTATCTTTTTTTAATTTAACTATTGTAATAATTTGAAGACTACTAACCAAACTTTGTTTATCTTTTAATATTTTTTCAATTGATTTATTATCATTCAAAATTAATTTATAAATTCTTTCTATTATAATTTGAATATATTTAATCCTTTTTTTAACTTCATTCATATTTTTTATTGATAATTCATTAATTGTATCATTGATTAAAGAAAAATGATTTTCTCTTGGTGAAATATTATTTACAAACATAAATTTATCAACTATATCTATTTCTGATATATAAGATTTGGTATGGGGAGTGATATTTAAATCTTCATTTTTATGTAATAAAAAGTATTCTATGACATTTTTATATTTTTGTTTATCATTTGTAGATTGACTTAAAACGTATCTTCTTAATGGTTTCGCATATATTTTAAAATATGCATCATTATTTAATTCTATAATTGAATCTAAATTCATTATCTTTATAAATATATATTTTTATGATTTTAAATCTAAAAAATTGATTTATAAATATACTATTATAATATGCTATATATTATAATATGATGGATCTATATTCTTTACAACATTCTCTAAGCGAGAACATTACAGGATTCTTATCAAATACAACAATCACAGGAAATAAACATTTTGATAAATTTCTAGGATTTCAAATTGCATTGCAATCAACAAGTATTTTAACATCATTGATAGGTTCAATATCTTTACTAGTATTATTTTTTGTTAAATTACCGTTGTATGTTCCACAATTTTGTAAATGGATTCATAATAAGAATTATATTATAATTGAAATTGAAGGTGGAAACAAGATGTATAGTTTACTAATTGGATATTTAAAAAATATTCATATTAAGGAAAAAAAACAAAGTATGAAAAACTCTATCTATATGTTGAATACACAAAATTCATTTGATTGGATTGAAACCTTAACTTTTATAAAGAAAAAATCAAAAGTTACATTTTTAGATAAAAAAGGATGTTCTGATAATAATGTTGCTCCAGCATATATGACACATAAAGTAATGTATGAAGGTACACAAGTTATGATTGAATATGATGTACACTCCCTTTCTAATCAATATGATTTTAATAAACCATTTTATATGTATTTTAATTGGTGGTATTGTAATAATGATTATATAATGAGATTTCTTAAAAATATTAAAAAAGAAATTGGTTCAGGTGATAAGAGTGATAAGAGTCGTCTTTTACTGAAGTATACAAAAATTTATAAAGATGATAATAATTATCTTGAATATACAAAAAAAACAATTCCTAAAAGGGAATTAAATACTGTTTATTTAAAGACAGATATTAAAAAGAAACTATTAGATGATATTGAAAAGTTTAGAGATATGGAAGGTTTTTATAAAGAACATTCTATATCTTACAAGAGAGGATACTTGTTAGTTGGTCCTCCAGGATCTGGTAAAACATCAATCATTAAAGCAATTGCGTCAAATTATGACTTTGATGTAATTGTTGTTAATTTAAATCAATTCACCGATGAAAATATTAATTTGATCTTTAATGATATGAATGATGATAAAACACGGATCTATCTATTTGATGATTTTGATAC
>Ga0114962_10000372_pt1 | contig 39477 bp, 37 predicted proteins | sample C_130820_MF_Meta_FD_87017 | JGI IMG/M metagenome (GOLD analysis project Ga0114962, IMG submission 87017) | Freshwater microbial communities from Lake Croche, Canada to study carbon cycling - C_130820_MF_MetaG | ecosystem: Environmental > Aquatic > Freshwater > Lake | place: Lake Croche, Canada...
ACAGAGAAGTTAAGCCCCGCACCGCTGATGATACTGGGATCAAACCCGGGAAAGTAAGTAAGCTCCAAATTATTAACATCAAGCCAATCCTCAACAGGGTTGGCTTTTTTTGTGGCTGGGAAAGAGAAAACTTGAAGAGAGAAAAGAGAAGACGGGAAAAGAGGAGATAGGAGAGAGAAAATGAGGAGAGAAGGGATTGTACCCAAAACCTCTGGGATAAACATTTTTAAATGAGGAGAGAGAAAATAAGAAGAGAGGAGACGGGATGAGGAGAGAAGGGATCATACCCAAAACCTGTGGGATAAACATTTTTAAATGATGAGAGAGAAAATCAGAAGAAAGTAGAGAGAAAGTAAAAATTTAAAAAAGAGAAGTATATAAGAATTTTGAAGGATGTGATTATTGTCTTGTTTCACAAAGGCACAGTCTTCTCTAGTTTCTCTAAACTTAAATTTCATAGTTATTTAAAACTCCCTACCTAAATTTATTACAAATCCTGATTTATTGCCATTGATAACAGGGAAACTGATTTTGCATACGATATTATAATAGGTGACTATATCAAATCCTAATCCATAACCGTAAATCCATTTGTTGGCTAATATGGTTTTGTAAGTCATTGATTTAGGTTGATTTACATAAGCAAAATCAAAAAATGCAGTAGGGTATATGGATAAGGGTAGCTGATTAAATTGCTTCCATGGAATTAATTTGATAGGTAATACTTTTGAAAATATTTCAAACTTCAAGGTGTTCCTTGATAAAAAATAACTATCGCCGTCTATCACATTTAATTCATATCCTCTTACTAATTCATTACCATAGCCTAATCCTCTCACATTTGAATAGGGAATTGTTTGGTCCTCTTGAGTATATTTTACTTTAATTTGATTTGTTAAATAAAACTTATTTTTCAAATCAAAGAAATAGGCAGCTGCAGCCAAAATCTCCCAATAGCTTACTTGATCTTGTCTGAGTAGTCCATATTTTACGAACCCAATATCTATTTTTTTTCCTCTTAATGGATAGGCCACATAATCTCTAAAATCATAAGAATAATTATATCCAAACTGAAAATAGTTTTGTTCATTCGTTTTTCCTTGTAGATAGTTGGGATTTAATTTAAGTATTGTGTCAGCTATTATCGTATGATTGTATTTAAATTCTAACGTTTGGAAATCATAGAATTTTAATCTTTTTCTTAAACTTACGCCTCCTGTCCACTTTTCTCTCATATTCGTATTTGAATTGATGTATTTTAAGGTGTCATTCTTTGAACTGTATGCTAAACTTTTAGTTGTTTGATAATTTAGATTTAAAGATATACCCAAGGTTTTTTTGATATCGGTGTAAGGATTTGTATAATTAAAGTCCAAACGTTCTGTAAATCCACTCTCAGCTCGTATTTGTATCTTTTCTGACATTCCTCTAAAGTTGTTATGAGTGAAATGTGCCCCATAGACAACTCGATCAAAATTGCGGCCTCTAGTCCACCAATCCGTAAGATTTCTTTCTGCTAATTGAAAAACTGGGTAGGCCAAAACGTACCATTGTTCCAAAAATTCAAATGTGATATTTAAAGTACCTTTGATTGTTTGGTGGTAGTCAACTTTCACCCAAATAAATAAATTGGTATTCATTAATTTCCTTCTATTAAACTCTAATCGTTTATCTAAGGATTTAATTTCTATAGAATCGTTAACAAAAATATCTAACTCTCTTCTTAATATAGAAGCCTTCGTTTTTTCATTTCCATTAAACTCAATACTTTCAATTTGAATTGTTTGACCTAATGCTACTATACCCAAGCATATAAATATACAAGCTATTATTATGAAATTTAAGGTATATCTACTCAATTGAATGTTCATTACTACAAGGTAATGAAATTATTTACTCTTAGGATTTATTAATGAAATATAATACTGTCATTTTGGTTGAACCATTGCTCTAATAGTTTCAGATACCGCTTTTCGATGTTAGGTCTTCTAATTTTTAGAGTAGGTGTAATACAATTATTTTCTATCGTCCACTCTTCAGACAAAACAATTATTTTAGCGATGTATTCATATTTTTTAAAATTCGGATTGATATTTTTTCTTAAATTATCTAATTCAATCGAAATTTCTGCTCTTGATTTTTCTTTTCCCTGCATATTTAAAATAATTAAAGCGATTGGTTGGGGTAAGTTAATTCCAATTACACAGATTTGCTCAATCCATGGATTTTGACTATAGTAGTTTTCAATAGGTGCTGGTGCAACATAATTTCCCTTGGATGTTTTAAAAATATCTTTTACTCTTCCACTAATACTTAAATAACCATCCTCATCCATATGTCCTACATCTCCTGTTTTTAACCATTTACCATTAAATAAGTCGGCGGTTAATTGAGGTTCCTTGTAATATCCTTTTGATAGATGTTCGCCATACATTTGAATTTCATTATCCTCCTCATTAATTCTTATTTGACATAAACTCCAAGGTTTTCCAACTGTCCCTAATTTAATTCTTTGGCTTGGCATTAATGTGTTGATTCCAAGATTTTCTGTCATACCATAAGCTTCTTGAATTTCCAAACCCAATTTTTGATACCAAGTTAGTAAATCAGTTGGCATGGGTGCTGCTCCGGTAATTAGCAATTTTGTTTTATCTAAACCCAAAGATTTTTTGATTATTTTTTTTAATAATAGATTTAAAATAGGGGTTTTTAATACTATTTTGACCGTTCTTTCTCCCCCTAATTTCTCAATTACTCCTTCTTTAAATTTGGCCCAAATTCTTGGAACGGCTAGAAAGTGAGTAGGTCTAGCAGCAAGTAAATTAACTTTAAAAGTAGTTAAATTTTCTACAAAATAAATAGTGCCACCAGCAGCTGTTGCTGCAAATTCTACAAAATTTCGCTCTGCAATGTGACATAGAGGTAAATAGGAAATAAATCGAGTATTCTTCATAGTTAAATAGGCCACTTCCTTCGCTGCATTGATAGCTAAAGGAATGGATTTGAAAGGAATCAATACCCCTTTAGGTGTTCCTGTTGTACCAGAAGTATAAACAATGGTTACAATATCTTCTTGTTCATATTTTGGAACTTTTTCCAAACGTGTCTCCTTTTTTAAAATATCATCCCAATGATCAATGCCTTCCTCTCTAATTTCATTAGTTGAAATAATTAGCACATTTTTAGGAATATAATTTTTGATTTCTTGCCAGTTATCTAGTTTTCCAACAAATAAAATTTGACAATCAGAGTGCAATAAAACTTCTTGTAATTGTTCGCCAGAAAGAGTTGGATAGAAGGGGACAGAAACGGCACCCGCCATTAAAATTGATAAATCAGCTAAAATCCAATGAGCACAGTTTTTGGATAAAATTCCAATATGTTTGAAGCCTTCGGCTAAATGAAACTGCAGAAAATGAGCTATTTTTTTTATTTGATCTTCCGAATCTGAATAACTAAAATCAATATATTCATTACCAACAGGTTGCTTCAAATAAATTGAATGAGGTGTTTCTTTTGACCAGTGAAGGAAGTTTTCTAATTGACTTTTATATTCTAAAATCATGAAGGTTGGGTGTATTATTTTGGAAAAATAAAAACAATTTCTTTTAAATCATATGTTTTTATTTCATTTTCTCTTTCCAATAATAGTAATCCTTGAGGATTTACTTGTATTATCTTACCATAAAAATTTATATTTTCAGCACAATAAATATGCCATTCTTGAAACCTTAGTAGGTTTTTGTGGTATTCTACATCAATTCCATCGAACGATTTTATCATAAATAATTGATAATATTTTTCAATACCAATGGATATATATTGATAAATCTCTTCTATTTCGAATCTAAATGGAGTTTTTATCCATTTTTTTATAGAAATCGCACGTAGATCTTCAAATTCCATTTGATTGATATTTAATCCTATACCAACGATGGAAAAAGCCCATTTACTTGATTGAATATTATTTTCAATTAAAATTCCTCCTAATTTTTGATTATCCAAATAAATATCATTTGGCCATTTGATGTATAACGGAAGCGTTTCACCTATTGTTATTTTTGCCCATTCTTGCAATCCAAATAAAATTCCGCATGCAATAGCTTTACTTAGATAAAATTGATTTTCTAAAAGTTGAAATGAGGGTTTTAATAAATATGAAACCAATAGGTTTTCATTCGGCTTACCTGACCATGTATTTCCCCTTTGGCCTCTTCCAGCCGTTTGATGCCCCGCAATCCAAGCAAATCCTTCCTCAATGTTATATTCCATCGACTCCTCTAAAGCTAGCAAATTCGTCGAGGAACAAGTTAGTAGATATTTTGACTTTTTACCAATGAACTCTGTCGGTGCTTGATATTTGTTCAATATTTATTTGTAATTTTAGGTTTAATAAAACAAAAATAAATTTTTATTCTTTAAAGAAAGAATTAAACGAATTTTAGATTAAAATAATTTATGGGGAAAAGTCCAAAGAATGCTGCCAAAGTAGAAATATCAGAAGAAATTGTGAATTGGGTAGTAAAAGGAATGCAAGAGAAAAAAGCACAAGAAATCATGGTCTTAGATTTACGAGAGGTAAATAATGCCTTTACGGATTTTTTCGTGATTTGTTCTGGTACATCAGACACACAAACTGATGCAATTGCAGAATCCGTCGATAAAGAGGTTTGGGAATCTGGCAAAATTCATGTGCATTCCGTTGAAGGAAAAGCAAATAGAGAATGGATTTTGATGGATTATTATGATGTTATCGTTCATGTATTTTTGAAAGATAAACGCTCATTTTTCAAACTGGAAGAGCTGTGGGGAGACGCGAAATTTACCGTTATTCCAGATTAAATTTGTTGATTTTTAAATATTTTTAATAAAGAAGAAACTAAAATGTTTGTAAAAAACGTTTTAAGCCCAAATCAAATATTCAATGGCAAAATTAAATAATTCAAAAGGACCTAAGCGCCCATCATTGCCTCCTCGTCTACCGAAAAAACCTGTTAATGGAATGCAAAGTTGGATGGTTGTTGTTATATTATTAGTAATTGGTAGCATGTTTTTCTTAACAAAACAAACAACTCTACAAAGTATTTCTCAAAAACAATTTGAATCGATGTTACTTCAGAAAGAGGTTTCAAATGTAACCATCGTAAATGATAAGCAGGTTGAAGTAACATTGAAATCTAATTTCATTTCCAAATATTTCAAAAATACACCTCAATCGGTTACTTCAACAAACAAAGGGCCAAATTTTGAATTTCAAATAATTTCAAAAGAAGGTTTTGAGCGTTTTTTGGAAGATAGACAAAAATCTTTTCCTAGAAACGAACAAATCATGGCAAATCCTGAAACTAGAACAGGTCCATTGGATTGGTTAGGAACATGGGGCTTTTTGATTTTAATGGGTTTGAGTTTCTATTTCTTGTTTTTTCGTATGGGAGGTGCAGGCGGTGGTGCTGGGGGGCAAATATTCAATATTGGGAGAAGTCGGGCTACTTTGATTGAAGGGGAATCTAAAGTTCGTGTTACTTTCAATGATGTGGCTGGATTAGATGAGGCAAAAGAAGAGATTCAAGAGATTGTTGAGTTTTTAAAATTCCCTAAAAAATTCACTGATTTAGGCGGTAAAATCCCTAAAGGAGCATTATTAGTAGGTCCTCCAGGTACAGGAAAGACCTTGTTAGCAAAGGCCGTAGCTGGTGAAGCAGGAGTTCCTTTTTTCTCTTTATCTGGATCTGATTTTGTAGAAATGTTTGTGGGAGTTGGTGCTGCCCGTGTTCGTGATTTGTTTAAGCAAGCCAAGGAAAAAGCTCCTTGTATAATATTTATAGATGAAATTGATGCAGTGGGTCGTTCTAGGGGTAGAGGTTCCATGCCAGGTGGAAACGACGAACGTGAAAATACATTAAACTCTTTATTGGTTGAAATGGACGGATTCGCTACAGATTCTGGTATCATCATTATGGCTGCCACCAATCGACCTGATGTGTTGGATCCAGCTTTACTCAGACCCGGTCGTTTTGACCGAACTATCTCCATTGATAAACCAGATATCATCGGCCGTGAGGCTATCTTTAAGGTGCATTTAAAACCATTGAAATTATCTGATGATGTTGATCCTAAAGAATTGTCTGCACAAACACCTGGTTTTGCAGGAGCTGAAATTGCCAATGTTTGTAATGAAGCAGCTTTAATTGCTGCAAGAAGAAATAAAACAGCAGTCGACATGTCTGATTTTCAAGAAGCCATGGATCGCGTTATTGGTGGATTGGAAAAGAAAAATAAGTTAATATCGCCTGAAGAAAAGAAAATTGTTGCCTTTCATGAGGCAGGTCATGCAATTGCTGGCTGGTTTTTAGAACATGCTAATCCTTTAGTGAAGGTGTCAATTGTTCCTCGTGGTGTGGCAGCTTTAGGTTACGCACAATATTTACCAAAGGAGCAATTTCTTTATCGTACGGAGCAATTGATTGACGAAATGTGTGTTACCTTAGGCGGTAGGGCAGCAGAAGAAATTGTTTTTGGAAAAATAACAACTGGTGCTCAAAATGACTTAGAACGGATCACTAAATTGGCCTATTCAATGGTGACTATTTATGGTATGAATGATAAATTAGGTAATATCTCCTATTTTGATTCAAAAGGTTCTGAATATCAATTTAATAAACCGTATTCTGAGCAAACTTCTAGAGAAATAGATGAAGAGGTTCGTAAAATAATTGCCGAAGCTTATAAAAGAACCAAAAAGCTTTTAATTGACAAGAAGGACAAGTTGACTATTTTAGCTGAGCAACTTTTGCAAAAAGAGGTCCTTTTTCAAAGTGATTTAGAGGAATTGGTCGGCCCAAGACCATTTGAGCAATTAACTTCTTATCAAGAATTCATCAAGGGTGAAACAGAAAAGAAGCGAAAGGATGCAAAAGATGTTAGAGATTTAGCAGAAAAGGAAGAAGCTTTGAAGGCGAAACCTAAAAGAAAACCAAAAGCTAAATCAGAAGATACAGATATTGAAGCTCCGCCAAATGGAGATACTTTAGCATAAATATTTAAATTTGTTTTTGGGTGAGTTCTCTCACCCTTTTTTTTGTTATGACCCAACAGATTGCTATTCCTTCTGGGAAAAAGGTTTATTTTGCTTCCGACTTTCATTTGGGATTTCCGAATGTGAATGAAAGTTTATTGAGAGAAAAAGAGCTGATTCGTTGGTTAAATAGTATTAAATCGGACGCTAAGGCTTTATTTTTAGTGGGCGATTTATTTGATTTCTGGTTCGAATATCGTCAAGTAGTGCCTAAAGGCTTTGTTCGCTTTATTGGTAAGTTAGCAGAATTGTCAGACGTTGGAGTGGAAATTCATCTGTTTGTTGGTAATCATGATTTATGGATGTGGGATTATTTTGAAAAGGAATTTTCTGCGCATATTTATCGTGAACCTACCCGTTTTCTATTTAAATTTCAAGATCATCAAGAAAATATCTTCGTAGGACATGGTGATGGCTTAGGACCCGGAGATAATGGTTTTAAAGTATTGAAAAAAGTATTTACGAGTTCCTTGGCGAAATTCTGTTTTCGTTGGTTACATCCTGATTTAGGTGTTAAATTAGCCCATTTATGGTCAAATACTCGTAAAACAACGGCCATCACTGAAGGATTTGTTCCTTTTAATTCAGAAACGGATTATATTTTATCGTATGTAAGAGATCAGTTGGAAATTCATCTTCGAAATAAGGAAATATTTACTTCTTATATTTTCGGCCATAGACACCATCCCATTGCATACCCTTTAAATGCTAGCTCCACTTACTATAACTTGGGAGATTGGTTTTCTCCTGATTTTAAAAATGCTTATTATTTAACTATCTCAGAAAATGAAAAAATATTTCAATCCTTTCAATAGAGTCATTTTTTTGGCCTTATTAACTGTCCTTTTTTTTCAAAAATCTTTTGCACAAGAGTCATATAAAACAATTCAATCCACAGAATTTTGGCGTCCAAGTGTTCACTTTTCACCTCAAAAAAATTGGACCAATGATCCCAACGGTTTAGTCTATTACAATGGATATTATCATTTGTTTTTCCAGCATAATCCAAAAGGAAATGAATGGGGAAATATGTCTTGGGGGCATGCACGAACAAAGGATTTAATGCATTGGGAAGAACTTCCGATAGCAATTCCTCATGGCAATGAATTTATTTTTTCTGGCTGTGTTGTTGTTGATAAAAATCATGTATCAGGTCTGGGAGATCCAAATAAGCCTTTATTTATTGCAATTTATACTGCAGATTTTCCAAACACCAAACAAGAGCAGCATTTAGCTTATTCTAATGATGAAGGTTCAACCTGGATAAAATATGCAGGAAATCCTATTTTGAATATTAATTACAAAGATTTTAGAGACCCAAATATTATTTGGCATGAAAAATCGAAACAGTTTATTATGTCAATTGCTAAACCAAGAGAATTTACAATTCAATTTTATGGGTCTTCGAATTTGATTAATTGGAATCATTTGAGTGATTTTGGTGGCCAAGGGGATGTCAATATGATTTGGGAGTGCCCTTCGCTGATGGAAGTACCCGTTGAAGGTAAAATAGGAGAAAAGAAATGGGTACTAAGTGTAAGCTCTCAAGGTCCAACAAATAAATTTGTTGGTATGCAGTATTTTATTGGAAATTTTGATGGGAAGAAGTTTGTAAACGATAATCAAAAAGACACTATATTATATACAGATTTTGGTAAGGATTTTTATGCGGCTATTCCGTTTTATAATGCACCTAAAAAAGAAAATCTTTGGTTAGGATGGGCTTTAAGTTGGCAATATGCCAAAGAACAACCGACCTTTCCATGGAAGGGTCAAATGACATCCATTAGAAAAGTCAGTTTGCAACCAACCTTAGATGGATTAAGATTAAAGCAAAAATTTCAACCAGATTTGGATCACAAGGCACCAGATTTTCAGATGAAAGATTTTACCATAAAAAACAATAAAAAATTAAACGGTATCAAATTTTTGTCTAATAAAACATATGTCATTGATTTGATTATTACCAATTCGAAATCTGATAAATGGGGCATTAATTTAACTAGTCTTAACAAGAAGGGAGTACAGATAGATGAAAAAACTTCCATCGGATTTGATGAAAAAGAGTTGAATTGGTATATAGATCGCACAAAATCAGGTTTGGATTTAGGAAATGGATTTTATTCGAATGATAAAGCCATTGCCATTAGTGGATTGCAAAAAAACATCCGTATTTTTGTTGATAAATCATTGATTGAGGTATTAGCTCAAGACGGTACTATTTCCATTACTTCTTTGCGTTTCCCTAAAGAATTAACAGAGGAGGTAGAATTTTTCTCCAACAACGGCGAAACAGAAATTAAACAAATACGAATTTGGGAATTGAAATAATTCGCCAATTGAAAAAATATAATTGTAAACCTAAAAACTATTTTATGTCACAATCTACAAGTCGTTTAGAAGTAATGAATGAGTTAGGTAAAAACATGGACGAATACATGAAAGAATATCTGAATCCAATTGATAGCAATTGGCAGCCTTCAGATATGTTGCCTGATTCCACTAAAGAGAATTTTCTGCAAGAAGTAAAATTGCTTCAAGAATCTGCCAAGGAGTTACCCTATGATTATTGGGCCGTATTGGTCGGCGATACAATTACAGAAGAGGCCTTACCAACGTATGAATCTTGGTTATTGGGCATGGATACCGTTAACCAATTGGATCAAGAAAATGGCTGGGTAAAATGGATTAGAAGTTGGACAGCAGAGGAAAATCGACATGGGAAATTATTAGGAACGTATCTGTATTTATCTGGAAAGGTTGATATGCGTGCAGTTGCAATTTCTACTCAATATTTAATTGCTGATGGCTTTGATATTGGGACATCTGCTGACCCATATAGGAATTTCGTATATACTTCATTTCAAGAACAAGCAACTAATATTTCTCACCGTAGAACGGCCACTTTAGCAAAGCAATTTGGTAACTCTAATTTGTCTAAGATGTGTGCTCAAATTGCGGCAGATGAACTTCGTCATGCAAGGGCATATAGAAAATTTGTGACAGAAATTTTCAAATTAGACCCCTCAGAAATGATGTTAGCCTTTGCAGATATGATGAAGAAAAAGATTGTTATGCCAGCTCATTTTTTACGTGAAATAAATGGTCAAAAAAGTTCTTTGTTTGAGCATTTTTCAGATGCGGCTCAAAGAATTGGTGTATATACCACTATGGATTATGTAACAATTATGCAAGGTTTGATCAAGGACTGGGAAATAGAGAAAATTGGTGGATTAAATGATGCAGCTGAAAAAGCAAGAGATTATGTTGCTAATCTACCAGCACGCTTAGAAAGGTTAGCTGACCGTGTTAAAGTGCCTGAATTAGCTTATCCTTTCACTTGGATAGCTTAGTTTATGAATAAAAAATTATCAATGGAGGAGCTGAATAGGCTCGATATTGACGGATATAAAACGGCAGAAAAATTCCCCTACATTATCGTATTAGATGATATTCGAAGTATGAATAATGTAGGTTCTGCATTTAGAACGGGAGATTCCTTCCGTTGCGAAAAAATTTACTTATGCGGAATTACTGCAAAACCGCCACATAGAGACATATCAAAAACAGCTTTAGGTGCTGACGAATCTGTGGAATGGGCATATTTTCCTGATTCAGAAACTTGTATTGCAGATTTAGTTCAAAATAATTATCAGATTATAATTGTTGAACAAGTTGAAAATTCCACTTCTTTGCTGGATTTTAAACCTGCCAACCATCAAAAATATGCCTTCATTTTCGGAAATGAAGTATTCGGTGTAAACGATCAGTTTATTCAACATTCCAAATTTTGTTTGGAAATCCCTCAATTTGGAACAAAACATTCATTGAATGTTTCCGTTAGTATGGGTATTGTTATTTGGGATTATATTTCTAAAATAATAAAATGGAGGTAATAGTTAATAGGTGAAAGTTAATAGGTGAAAGTTAATAGGTGAAAGGTAATAGGTAAAAGGTAATAGGTAATAGGTAAAAGTAATTGGTAATAGATTTTCTCTCTTCTCTTTTCTTTTCTTTTCTTTTCTTTTCTTTTCTCTCTCTTCTTCTTGTTTTCTCTTTTCCCGTTTTCTCTCTTCTCTCTTCACTTCTAAAACATCCTTTTTTTCATCCATTCATCATTAAAATTGTTAGCGTATTGTTCAAATGTTTATTTTTGTTCAACCAACAACCAAAATAGATGATACTCTCCATTCAACAAGTAACCAAACGCTATGAAAACCATCTAGCACTTAATCAAATTAATTTAGATATCCCTGAAGGTCAAATATTTGGCTTGCTAGGCCCCAACGGAGCGGGAAAGACCTCTTTGATTCGGATTATCAATCAAATTACAGCGCCCGATGAAGGCTTTGTTTATTTCAACGGAGAACCTTTATCTCAAAAGCATATTGAACAAATAGGGTATTTACCTGAAGAGAGAGGCTTGTATAAAAAAATGAAGGTGGGTGAGCAGTTGGTATATTTAGCTAGGTTAAAAGGTTTGACCAAAGAAGTGGCCATTGCAAGACTAAAGGATTGGTTTATTAAATTGGACATTAAAGATTGGTGGAATAAACCAGTGGAAGATCTTTCAAAAGGTATGCAACAAAAAACGCAGTTTATTTCCACCATCGTTCACCGCCCCAAATTGTTGATTTTGGATGAGCCATTTTCAGGATTTGATCCAATCAATGCCAATATGTTGAAGGATGAAATTTTACAATTAAAAGCCGAAGGAACTAGTATTTTATTTTCAACCCATAGAATGGAATCAGTTGAGGAATTATGCGATGGTATTGCATTGATTAATCATGCTGAAGTTGTGTTGGTTGGAAATAAAAATGAAATTCAGAACCAATTTAAAAAGAATGAATACCAAGTGGTTGTCGAAGGGGAATTTCCAGCGGATTGGACTAATTTTGCGGTATTACAGCGAGATAATCAAACTGTTAATATTAAATTGAATCCAAATGTAACTACTAATGTTGCTTTGACGGAGTTAATCACTCGAGTAAATGTGTTGGCATTCAAGGAAATTATTCCAACATTTAACGATATTTTTATACAAGTTGTAGGATCTTAAACAAAACTAGCCATGAACAAAATTTTATTAATCATATCGAGAGAATATTATACAAGAATACAGAAAAAATCATTTTGGATTGCTTCATTATTAACGCCATTGTTAATCACCGCGATTTATGCAATTCCTATTTGGCTTGCCACACGAGAAGCAGAGTTGAAAAAAATACAGGTCATTGACCAAAGCGCCTATTTTCAAAAGGATGATTTGAAATCTAATTCTATTCAATTTGATTTAGTAAAAGGTGGAGACGTTAATCAATACAAATCTAAACTGAATTCCACTGATTATGATGCACTTGTGGTTATTCCAAAAGATGTAATAACTAATCCAAAAGGTTTGCTTATGTACGCTGAAAAGACTTTAAGCTTGACTTTGAAGAGTGACATTGAAAATAAAATTCAGGAAAAAGTACGTCAAATCTTAATGAAAAATGCCGGCATTGAGGGAAAAGTATATGAAAGTACTCAAGTAAATGTAGAGGGCAATACAATGACATTGTCGAATTCTGGTGATGAAAAAAGCTCAAATAGTAGTGGGGTAATGATTTTAGCAGGTATTCTCGGTTTCTTGTTGTACTTCACGGTTTTTGTCTATGGAAGTCAGGTCATGAATGGCGTAATAGAAGAAAAAAGCAGTAGGATTATTGAAGTGATTGTTTCCTCCGTAAAACCTTATCAATTAATGTTGGGGAAAATTATTGGTGTAGGTTTGGTAGGATTAACGCAGTTTTTATTATGGATTGTTTTAACATTTGCTTTTAGCGGTGTTGCTTCCCAAATCTATGGAGATAATTTTAAGGAAAAAATTGTTCAAAATACCAATACACAATTGAATAATGATTCACAAAAAAAGGTGGATCAGATTCAAAATGATGACTCTTTTGATCCTATTAAGGTAATAAATGAAGTTGCTGAATCAACAAATATCCCTCTAATCATTGGGTCCTTCTTATTCTTTTATTTATTTGGCTATTTGTTATATAGCTCTTTGTTTGCTGCTATTGGGTCTGCAGTGGAAACTGCCGCAGAAGCACAGCAATTTACGTTGCCAGTCACCTTGCCCATCATTGTGTCCTTCATATTTGCTCAGTTTACCATTCAAGATCCTGATAGCACTATTGCATTTTGGGCATCGATAATTCCATTAACGTCACCCATAAATATGATGGTTCGTTTGCCTTATGGAGTGCCAACATGGGAATTAATTTTGTCTATGTTTTTATTGGTGTTGGGTTTTTTAGGAACATCTTGGATTTCATCTCGAATCTATCGAGTGGGCATCTTGATGTATGGCAAAAAAATGACATGGAAAGAAATAGGGAAGTGGGTATTTTATAAAATTTAATTAAAAAAAGGACCTTGAGTTGAAAGACAGAGGGTCCTTTGTTTAAGCCATAAATTTTGTTAATTGGTCAATGTCGAAACCCGCTTGGAATTGACCATTTTTTTCAATGATTGGCCGCTTTATAGCAGAGGTTTTCTCTGTTAAAAATGTAATAAGGTCTTTCAAATTACTTACAGATACTTTTAGTACATCGGACAGTTGTTTGAATGTTGTTCCTTGTTTGTTCAAAACAACTTGTTCTCCAAGTTGCTCTACAAATGTTTGAATCATTTCCTTGCTAATACCTTTTTTCTTGTAATCATGGAATTGAAAATTAATTTTATTTTCTTTCAACCAATCAAAGGTTTTTTTCATGGTATTACAATTGGAAATGCCGTAAACAGTTATCATATAAATTTATTTTTTGCTCAAATTAATTGAATTTTGGTCGTATTTTTGTGTTTTCTTTTACAAATTTAACAGAAAACCGACCTTATGGAATACAGAATTGAAAAAGATACAATGGGAAAGGTGCAAGTGCCTGCTCATGTCTATTGGGGAGCTCAAACTCAAAGATCAATAGAAAACTTTCCTATTGCTCAGGATATCAATAAAATGCCAAAAGAAATCATTCGTGCTTTTGCATTTTTGAAAAAAGCGGCAGCCATAACCAATTTTGAAGCCGGAGTTTTAGAAGAATCCAAGAAAAATTTGATTGCCCAAGTATGTGATGAGATTTTAGCAGGCCAATGGGCGGACCAATTTCCTTTGGTCGTTTGGCAAACTGGTTCAGGTACTCAATCGAACATGAACTGTAATGAAGTGATTGCCTATCGGGCACATGTGGTCCAAGGTGGTAATTTAATGGATGAGCAAAAGTTTGTACACCCCAATGATGACGTGAATAAATCTCAATCTTCGAACGATACTTTTCCAACGGCGATGCACATAGCGGCTTATGAAATATTGATGGAAACGACTATCCCGGGATTAAAAAAATTGAGAGATACCTTGGCTGCTAAAGCAAAGGAATTTAAAAATGTCGTTAAAATTGGTCGTACACACTTTATGGATGCTACCCCATTGACTTTAGGACAAGAATTTTCAGGTTATGCATCCCAATTGAACCACGGTTTAAAGGCCATTGAAAATACATTAGACCATTTATCTGAATTAGCCTTGGGGGGAACAGCAGTAGGTACGGGAATCAATACACCGAAAGGCTACGCAGAAAATGTAGCTAAACATATCGCAGGACTTACAGGATTGCCATTTAGGACCGCAGAAAACAAGTTTGAAGCATTGGCGGCACACGATGCAATTGTAGAGGCTCACGGGGCCTTAAAAACGGTTGCTGTTAGTTTGATGAAAATTGGGAACGATATTCGTATGCTTTCGTCTGGACCACGTTCAGGTATTAGTGAAATTTATATACCAGATAACGAGCCCGGCTCTTCAATTATGCCAGGCAAAGTGAATCCTACCCAATGTGAAGCTATGACCATGGTAGCGGCGCAGGTGATGGGTAATGATGTAACTATTGGAATTGGGGGATCAAACGGCCATTTTGAGTTAAACGTTTTTAAACCCGTGATGATTTATAATTTCTTGCATTCCGCTCGTTTGATTGGAGATGTTTGTGTGGCATTTAATGATAAATGTGCGGTTGGAATAGCTCCTTTGTACGATAATATCGCGAAGCACGTAAATAATTCACTAATGTTGGTAACGGCCTTAAATACAAAGATTGGGTATTATAAAGCAGCAGAAATTGCACAAACCGCTCACAAGAATGGTTCTACCTTAAAGGCAACGGCTGTTGCCTTAGGTTACCTAACTGCAGAGGAGTTTGATCAATGGGTAAAACCTGAGAATATGGTAGGTGATATTAATCTGTAAAGTGGTGTAGTTATTCGATTTCTTAAACGATTAAATAAAAAATGCCTCAAATTGTTAATTTGAGGCATTTTTTATGTCAAATAAGCTCTCTGATTTCTAAGGAGTAAAAAGCATTAGGAAAAGGGAAGGATTGGGCAATTTTTTTAGCCTCATCCATATGTTCAAGAATGAGTGTTACAATTTGACTAATTTCTCCGCCATCAATCTGGTTCAAAATTCTATTTTCAATTTTTCCGTTCAGGTTAAAGACCATTTGATTTGGCCCCATTTTTTGAAACAACATATCATGGTAAGTGTTTTTCAATCCTTTCAACCAATTTTTTATTTCTTCTAATTCAAGTTCAGATGCGATGATTTCCTGTTTGGAAATTCCGTTAATTGGACCGCGAATAATGAAAACAAAACGATTCATAAAATTGTATTTTTTTAATATTAAAATTCGCTTTGGAATTTATCAAATGGATTTTCTTTTTTGACACTTTTAGGCTCAGTGCTTTTGTCTTTGATTTTCATCTTACTTATTTCTTGAGTCGGTAAAAAAGGAATTAGCCACTTATTAAATTCCTTAAATGTCTCCTTGTTTAGCGAGTAATAAATAAAAACACCTTCTCGTCTCGTAGAAACAATTCTCGCTTCTTTTAGCACAGAAAGATGCCTAGATATGGTCGGTGCAGCATAGGTGAATTGCTCAAAAATGGTACTAGCTGCTAATTCTCCAGGTATTAATAATTCAATAATTTTTTTTCTGGATTCATCGCCAATCGCTTTAGCAATTAATTCAATCATATAATTACTTATCTATTTAGCTAATTTAGTGTAATTTTAGATAATTTCCAAAAGCTTCGTTTAAAACTCATCGGAACATTATTTAATTTGTTAATTAGCAAATAAAACAATTAATAAGCCTTACATCTAAGTTTATTTAGCTAAATAGATAATTAATATGCTTAAACAATTTTATTAATTAGCTTTTTTGCTTATTAATTTAAAATAAATTGTTGGTTTTTATAATAAAATATTGCATTCACTTTGAAATGTGAATTATTATAATCTAATTTCTTATCGTATTTTAATTAAAAGAAATGCTGGCACAATAGATTTTTCAATTGTGAATCATTGGTTTTCCGATAAAATAGATTTTGATTAAATGGGTTTATTTTTAATCGCGGACATACACGCGTTTAACCCTCTCGCTGATATTTGTCATGATCTCGTACGGAATTGTTTCTGCCTTTTTGGCTAGAGTTTCAATTTGTACTATTCCGCCAAAGGCGATCGCTTCATCTCCTACTTTTATTTCTTGAATATGACTGATATCTACCATACACATATCCATGCAAATGGCTCCAACGGTTGGACACAATTGTCCTTTAATTTCAAATTGACCATTGCCCATTCCTAGTTTTCTTGAATAGCCATCTGCATAACCTAATGCCAATGTGGCAATTGTTCCATTAGCTTTTAATTTTCCTTTTCTTCCGTATCCGATTGTTTCTCCCTTTTTAACCGCCTTTATTTGCGAAATAAAAGTTTTTAGCTTTAATACCGTTTCTAACGATTTTTTTTCTGTCTCATTATTACTGATACCATATAAACTGATACCCAATCTAACCATATCAAATCTTGATTTTGGGTGATTTTGGATAGCTGCAGAGTTAGCAATATGCATTAAAGGTTTATATCCTAGGCTTGCTTGAATATCTAAGTTCATTTTTTGGAATAAATGAATCTGTTTTTTCGTAAAATTGTTATGTTTTTCGCTGTCAGATCCGACCAAATGGCTTAAAATACTTACTACCCATAATTGAGGCATTTTACTTAAATATGCTTTTAGTTGTGGTATTTGTTCAGGTTCGAAACCTAAACGTTTCATTCCTGTATCTAATTTTAGGTGTATTTTGATGTTTTTACTCTGTGCATTGCTAAATTCATCTAGCGCCAACAAGGTTTCGAAATTGTAAATTTCAGGTTCCAATGCAAATTCTGAAAGTAATTCAAATTCTTGAATTTGAGGATTCATCACCATAATCGGTGTATATATACCGTTTTTTCTTAATTGTACGCCTTCATCTGTATATGCTACTGTTAAGTAATCAATTCCTTGGTTTTGTAAGACTGTTGCTACCTCAATTGCGCCAGTTCCATAAGCAAATGCCTTCACCATCCCCATTAGTTTTGTATTTGGCCCTATTTGTTCCTTGTAAAAGGTCAAATTATGTTGTAATGCATCTAAATTAATTTCTAATTGAGTGCAATGGGTTTTTGTTTCTAATATTTGAACTAACTTTTCAAAATTAAATTTCCTGGCTCCCTTAAGTAAAATGGCAGAATCATTGATTTGATTCATTAAGCCGGAATCTATTAGATCTTCACTTGTTCTAAATGTAGTTATTTGTTGAAACTGTTCACTATTTCGAATGATTTGAGATCCAATACCAAAGATTTGATCAATTTTTTGTTGACTTAATAGTGAATTTATTTCAGTAAATAGTTTTCCTTGTTCTATCCCTGTTTCTAACAGATCACTAAATATGATGACTTTTTTCTTTTTATTGCTATTCTTTAGTATTGGTAGTGCCAATTTCAATCCATCCAAATCGTTGTTATATGAATCGTCTATGATTTGATTGTTTCGTAGGCCTTCTTTGATTTCTAAGCGCATAGAAATAGGACGTAACGACAACACCTTGTTTTGTATTTCTACGACTTCTAATCCAAGATAATGGGCCATAACTAGACAATGGGTCAGGTTTTCTAAGGACGCCTCGTCGGTATATTCCGTTTTTATTTCTAAAAAACGATCAATTTGAGCTTCTTTCTTTAATATTATTTTGCAAAATGAGGTATCTTTTTGCCAAAAGGATAATATACCATTACCTGTGTCTTCTGTACTCCAAGGAATTAATTCACAAGTGGGGTTAATTTCTTGCATGAATCGAGCGATATTTGGGCCGTATTTTTCCGTATACCTGTATATTAGCTTTTCTGCATGTTTAAATAATTGTATTTTTTCTTTTAATTTGATAAGGTCTGTTTCAAAATTTTGACTGTGTGCCTCTCCAAAATGTGTTAAAATACCAAATTTGGGCTGAATGATGGTTTCTAATTTGACCATTTCATTCATTTTGGAAATACCAGCTTCAAAAATACCAATTTGATGATGCTCATTGATTTTTAAAATGGATAAGGGTACTCCAATTTGAGAATTATAACTTTTAGGACTTTTTACAACTTGGAATTTTTCAAAAATAATACTATTTAACCATTCTTTTACACTTGTTTTGCCATTTGATCCCGTAATTCCAATGACAAGTAAATGAAAATTGTTTCGGTGATTTCTTGCGATTTCTTGCAAGGTTTGAATACAATTTTCAACGACATAAATTTCTGTATTTTCCCATTTTTTTGCTTTTTCAGCAAGTAGATTGCTCCAACTTGCTTTCTCAACAATATATTCCCTTACACCTTTTAAATACAATGGTTCAATATGTTGATGTCCATCATGATTAATTCCCTTAATAGCAATAAATGCTGTATTTTGTGGATCATTGATTTGTCTACTATCCAAACTAACTTGATTCGCGGATAATTGGCTTGGATGTGAAAAATGAATCATATGAAAAAATAGAATATTGAACAAGCTAAAATACAAAAAGGCGAGGAATCTTTCCTCGCCTTTACTAATATATGCTAAAAATAATTAATTTAGTTTTCCAACGCAGCTACACCTGGTAATGTTTTACCTTCCATATATTCCAACAATGCCCCGCCACCTGTGGATACATAAGATACACGATCACCATAACCTGCGTTATTAACTGCAGATGCAGAATCACCACCACCTATTAAGGAAAATGCACCATTTTCTTCTGTTGCTTTTACCACAGCATCGGCAATTGCATTCGTTCCGATGGCAAAATTAGGGAATTCAAAAACTCCCATTGGACCATTCCAAAGGATTGTTTTTGATTCAGAAATGATTTTCTGGAATAATTCAATGGATTTAGGTCCAATGTCTAAGCCTTCCCATCCATCTGGAATATATCCAGTATCAACTGTCTGTCTATTCGCATTATTATTAAAATCATCTGCGCAAACATTGTCCAATGGCATATAAATATTTACACCTTTTGCTTTCGCTTTTTCAATCAAAATCTTTGCTAATTCTACTTTATCAGGCTCACAAATGGATTTTCCAATTTTACCTCCTTTAGCCAAAGTGAATGTATACGTCATTCCACCTCCAATAATTAAATTATCAACTTTGTCTAATAATTTTTCGATGATTAAAATTTTATCTGAAATTTTAGATCCTCCCATAATCGCTGTAAAAGGACGATCTGCATATTCAAGTATTTTCTGGGCATTATCAATCTCTGCTTGCATGACATATCCGCTCACTTTATCAGTAAAGAATTTTCCTATTACAGCAGTTGAGGCATGTGCTCTGTGCGCAGTACCGAAGGCATCATTTACCCAAACATTACCCAAAGAGGCTAATTTTTGAGCAAAAGCCTCATCACCTTTTTCTTCTTCTTTGTAAAAACGAAGATTTTCTAATAACAAAATTTCACCCTCTTTTAAATTATTTGCTAATTCAATTGCTTCATCTCCAATACAATCTGATGCAAATTGAACTTTTACTCCAAAAACAATCGAAAGCGGGGTCACTAAATGTTTTAATGAATATTTTTCAATAGGACCATCTTTTGGACGACCTAAATGTGACATTAAAATAACTGAACCTCCGTCTTTTAAGATTTTTTGAATCGTAGGAATCGTAGCTTTGATACGAGTATCGTCCGTAATTTCGAATCTATCATTCAATGGTACATTGAAATCAACACGAACTAGGGCTTTTTTGCCAGAAAAATTGAAATTGGAAACGGTTTGCATACTATTTTTGTTTCGTTATTAGGAATGACAAGCATGGCCTTTTATAAGGCTTGCAAATATACCTAAGTTTCTGAATATGTTGAAATAATCTAATTTTCTGTTTAAAATATGGAAATTTTTATTAAAATAATACAATTTCGAGTTAGAATTTATAAATTTACATCACATGCAGCAAGAAAATCCCATCGTTTTAAAGCCAACTTACTATTGGGATTATTTCCATTATATCACCGTTTATATTCAAAAACATTATCTACGTATACTTTCTGATTCAGAAAAGCTGTTTTTGTCCAATTTTCAATCTTTGTCTTTTGAAGGACAATGTTTGTTCATTCGCCTTGCTTCTAGAAGAACGACTTGGTTTCGGGTAGAATCTTTGACTTATCCTGAAATCATATCTTTGAGAGACGCGGTTTCCGAACTTATTAATCATGGATTTTTGAAGGTTTTTTCTAAAGATGATTTTGATCACTTGCCTATTTTGTTGACTACGTTCAATAAACAAGAATGCTTGCAACTTTCTACCACTCATTTAACCCATTTCAAAGGCTTGAAATCTATGAAAAAAGAGGAATTGGTGCAAACTATACTAGAAAACATGGCGACTTTTGATCTTTGGTTTGAAGTACAAAAGCTTTCCACATGTATCATTCAACCTTTGCAATTAACGACTTATTCCTTTTTGCAGTTCTTGTTTTTTGGTGGCAGAAATAAAGATTTGACAGACTTTGTGGTTCGCGATTTAGGGCATCGAACTTTTGTTGAAATGGAGGAGCAGCATTTTGTCCCTTATTTTAATTCTAGAAAGGAGGCCGTGGAAAAGTGGAATATCTCTGTTTGGCGCCAATGGCTTTATGAAATGATGCCTCAGGAGAATTCTACTGAAATGATTTTTCACTCATGGAAAAACGAAATACTACCTTTAAAAGACTCCTTGAGTGAATTGGCTACTTATTCTTTTGAAAAAACGCTTTTTGAAGTAGCTCGGTTTTTAGAGCGAAAAAACGAATTGGAAAAAGCTTTGGAAGTCTATCAACAAAGTCTTCAATCCAACGTAATAGAAAGAATTGTTCGGATTTATCAGAAAAATAAAAATTGGGACGAAGCTATTTATTGGGCAAGATTGGGTCTTGAATTAAGTTTGAATCCTAAAGAAATTCATTTTTTTACCGATTTTTTGGACAAATTAGAGTCAAAGAATTCGATCAAAAAAGTAACAAAATCATTAAAAGAAGCAGAAAAAATCACTATTTCTATTCAATGGAAATCGAATGTGGAACAAGGTGTGATGGATTATTTTCAGAGCAAAGGTTATTATTCGGCGTTTAGTGAGAACCGTGTTTGGAAAAATTTAGTTGGACTTTGGTTTTGGGACATTATTTTTGATTCCAAAGATTTGGCCTACCATCATCCTTTTCAATCTGCACCTAGCCATTATGCCAAAGAGGATTTCTTATTAAGCAAGAAAAATCAATTTTTAGAACTTTTGTCATTGATTGACAATAAATCCGAATTATTGTTGCATTTGAAATCCCAAGCAAAAAACAATCATTTAAAAATCAATCCATTAGTCGATTGGTTTAACATTGATTTTGAATTGTTGGAAAAGATCATTGGTGCCCTACCTAAGGAAGCTATTTTGGCAGTCGTCAATCAAATATGGATGAATTTATCAACGCATTCCAAAGGTTTTCCTGATTTATTTGTTCAAAAAGGGGAGGAATATGTATTTATTGAGGTGAAATCGCCTAATGATCATCTTTCAGCTATTCAATACTTTTGGCATGATTTCTTTAAGCAGGTTGGAATTGAATTTAAATTGATTCGGGTGGAATGGAAGGAAGAAGAGGTAAGAGGTAATAGGTAAGAGGTAAGAGGTGAAAGAGGTAAGAGGGAAGGTGTGAGGTAAAAGAGTGAATTAAGAATCGAAAATTAAAAATTCCCAAAATAATAACTAATAACTAAAAACTAATACCTCTTACCTATTACCTCTTACCTCTTTTACCTAAAAAATATATTCCTCATTCTTCTTGACTTCCTTTCAAAAAAAATATACATTTCAAACGAATCTACCACGTTCTTATATTTTGTTGCTTTTTAGATTCTTAAAGCATTTTTTCACCATTTAAATGTAAAGATTATGAAAGTTCAAGTACACGCCATTCACTTTAATGCGGACCGGAAATTATTGGAAAGCATTCAAACTAAGTTGAACAAATTAGATACTTTTTACGATCGAATAACGAGTGGAGAAGTTTTTCTAAAGATTGAACAAGGAATAGGGAAAGTGAAGGAGAAATTATTAGAAATTAAAATATCAGTACCTGGTGCTGTTTTGTTTGTTAAGGAGAAAGCAAAATCATTTGAAGAAGCATTAGATTTAGCTTTGAATGCAATTGCAGAACAAATAAAGCGATACAAGTCGAAAGCTAATCAAATCACGGCTAAAAATTCTAATCTTACTTTTTAGTAATACAATTGATTAAAAAGAAAAAAGACCATTTTGGTGTTCCAATGGTCTTTTTTTATTGAAAAATTTCCTAGTCTTTAATTTTATTTTTTATTTTTCCATTTTCCACCACCAACATAGAATCCTAAAGAAAGGGTTGAATAGCTATTTTTAATGCTTGACGTGCCATAAGTAGTTTCTGGCAATAAATTTAGTTCGCCACTTAATCTGAATTTTCCTGCTTCAAATCCTACTCGTACCAAACCTCCTAATTTATCTCCTATTTGAATAGGATTGCCTATTGTTTCTTTTATCAAATCAACACTGACAGTTCCTAAGTTGTACTGACCCAGACCGACTCCAATAAATGGAGCAAATGACCCTGATTTGTGAAAATAATAATCGCTTGTAAGTCCAACCAAAACGGTAGATTGAATATTAGCTGATTTTTTGTCTACTTCCTTGGCCATGGCAGATACGCCTAATTTAAGGCCGATGTTTAATTGATTACTCAGGTTAAACTTAGGTTCCAAGGCAACGCTTATACCACCACCACCAGAGATAGGGGAAGAAAAACCTAAAACATCAAAACCTAATCTGAATTTTTTATTTTGTTGTGCAAATGAAGTTTGAACAAGTGTAATGAGTGCAATTAAAATGATCGATTTTTTCATTGTGATTTTTATTAGTGGAAATTTTCAATGCACAAATCTACAATTTTTCATAAAAAAAGCTACCTTTTAAGTAGCTTTTTTTGATTTATAAATCGAAAGTTTTTTTGACAATATCTACATAGTCTAACTTTTCCCAAGTAAATAATTCAACTTCTTTGACAATGGTTTGGCCATTGTTTCCAAGGAATGTCTTCGTTACTATTTCATTTTTTCTTCCCATGTGCCCATATGCAGCTGTTTCAGAGTAGATGGGGTTTCTTAATTTCAAACGTTGCTCAATAAAATAGGGACGCATATCAAAGATGCTTTCCACTGCTTTTGCAATTTCACCGTCGGTTAAGTTGACTTTCGCTGTTCCGTACGTATCAATGAACAATCCACATGGTTTAGCTACACCAATTGCATAGGATACTTGAACCAATACTTGATCACATAATCCTGCTGCAACTAAATTTTTTGCAATGTGACGTGTTGCATAAGCTGCAGATCTATCCACTTTAGATGGGTCTTTTCCTGAAAATGCTCCTCCACCGTGTGCACCTTTACCGCCATATGTATCTACAATGATCTTACGCCCTGTTAATCCCGTATCTCCGTGCGGTCCACCAATTACAAATTTACCTGTTGGATTGATGTGATAAGTAATTTTATCGTTGAATAAAGCTTGAATTTCAGGCTTTAATTTGGCTTTTACTCTTGGTATAGCTATTTCAATGATATCCTTTCTGATTTTAGCCAACATCACGTCATCTGCATCGAAATCATCGTGCTGTGTAGAAACTACAATCGTGTCAATTCTTTGTGGTACATGTGAGTCACTGTATTCAATTGTGACTTGTGACTTAGCATCTGGGCGCAAATAGCCAATTACGTTTGGCTCATTGTTACGTATCAAAGATAATTCTTGAAGAATTTTATGTGCCAAATCCAAGGCAAGTGGCATATAGTTATCCGTTTCCGTTGTGGCATATCCAAACATCATTCCTTGATCTCCTGCTCCTTGGTCCTCAGGGTTAGAACGATCAACACCTTGATTGATATCAGCAGATTGCTCATGAATGGCAGAAAGAATACCGCAAGATCTTGCATCAAACATGTATTCTGATTTGTTGTAACCAATTTTGTCAATTACTTGTCGTGCAATAGATTGAACATCTAAATTGACATTGGTCTTTACTTCACCTGCCAATATTACCTGGCCTGTTGTTACTAAGGTCTCACAAGCTACTTTAGAGCTTGGGTCAAACGCCATGAAATGGTCGATTAACGCGTCTGAGATTTGATCTGCTACTTTATCTGGATGACCTTCTGAAACTGACTCAGAAGTGAATAAATATGCCATTGGCGAATTATTTTTTTATTTAAAAACGTACAAATTTAAGATTAATATTATCAATGAGCAAAACAAATTGAAGTTTGACTTACTATTTAAAAACTTCTGAAATTGCTGCTTTGAAAAATGGAGAAGTAGGAACACTTGACATGATTTTTAGATCTTCTAACCAATTCGTGTCTTCTTCCAGAAATTTAAGAATTAAAACAGGTGAATTGTTTTTAAATAATGCCTCAAAAATTTCATTTCCATGTACCTCTGATTCGGCTAAAACTTTTAAAAATATACGGTCTATCCAGCTTTTGAAAACACTTTTTTCAATTACTTTGGCTCGATAATTTTCTTGTTCTAAATTTTCTACCAGTTTTTTGCAAATTTTTTGAGTTCTAAAAAAACTATATCCTGATGTTGATTTAACAAATCCTCCAGAGGTTCCAATTTTAATCCATTTTTGATATAAATACTGCTTCTCATTTTTTAGCTCCATCATGGGAATGATACCATATTCCTCATCTACAACCTGATAATCTTCTTCTGATAATTCATAGAAAGCTGCCAAATAAGATCGAATTTTATCTCTGTAATATTCTTTATCTTTCAATGTTCCTGAAAAAAAAGTATGTTCAAACAAGGCTGTATGAGAATTGACAGGCAAAACATACATGAATTCGCAATCTCTTCCAGTAGCGACTCTGAAATCAAATAAATGTGCACTTTCAGGTTTGAAGGCGGGAAAATTACTTTCAATATTCCAACCCAAAAAATGTTGTTTGATATGCAAGGGATTGTCTAAGTCGATGGGAAAAGGAGTTATACTATCGAAAACTTTCTTTTTAGCTAAATAGCTTCCTTTGCTTGTCTCTACCTTTACACCAACACCTGCATACTGAATTTGCTGAACTTTTGCTTGCAAAAATTGGAAATTGGTATTTTTTACTAATTCGTTTTTGATATGACTATACCAATCTTCACTCTTGATTTTTTTGTACTTGTACGGTGTTATGTCAAATAAGTCACTTGGAGCAATTTTTGGGAAAATACTGATTCTAGACCATTCTTTTTCCGTAATCTTATCAAATTCTTCTTTTTCATCGGACCAATAACACCAAGTTTTATCATTGGCATTTTTTTGATGTTCATCAATGATTAAAACGCTTTCATTGCCTAATTTACTTTTACTTAAATAGTATGCGAGCGATAATCCCGCTAAGCCTGCACCTGCAATGATATACGCATACTCATTTTGATTGGGAGCTGGTAATCGCATAATATTAAATGTGTCTTTCTGCGTGATAACTTGATCTAACTAAAGCGCCAGATTCTACATAATTTAAGCCTCTTTTTAATCCTTCCTCTTTGTACATGGCGAAAGTATCTGGATGAATCCATTCAATGACCTCATGATGCATTTTGGTTGGTTGCAAATATTGACCCAATGTTAAAACATCTAAGCCGTTGGCTATTAAATCGTCCATCGCTTGTAAAACTTCGTCTTTTGTTTCTCCCAAACCTAACATGATACCCGATTTATTTCGCTTGCCATATTCTTTGGTTCTTTTAATTTGTTCCAAACTTCTTTCATATTTCGCTTGTGGGCGAACATATCGGTATAAACGGGCGACAGTCTCCATATTGTGTGAAACAACTTCCTGACCGCCTTCAATCATTCGGATCAAGGCGTCCCAATTAGCTTTCACATCTGGAATTAATGTTTCAATCGTTGTAGATGGAGATTCTTCTTTTACCGCGCGAACCGTTTGAAACCAAATTTCAGCACCTTTGTCTTTCAATTCATCTCGATTAACAGACGTAATAACTGCATGTTTAACTTTCATTAATCTGATTGCTTCTGCCACCCGACGCGGTTCATCCACATCATATTCTTGTGGCCTCCCAGTTGCCACTGCACAAAAGGTGCAAGAGCGAGTACAAACATTCCCTAAAATCATGAAAGTCGCTGTCCCTTCTCCCCAACATTCACCCATGTTTGGACAATTTCCTGATTGACAAATGGTATGTAGTTTATATTCGTCAACAATTTTACGAACATTGGTATATTTTTCACCAATAGGCAACTTCACACGTAACCAATCTGGTTTACGGTTGGTATTTGTACTGGGATTTATTTGAGGTAATTCAATCATGTTTTTGAGAAATAATTTTTATTTAGTTCTGCCAAATAAAAAAGTTAAATAACCTGTAGTATAAACAGGTCTTTGGGTACTTTGATTTAGCATTTCGATCGGATTATTGAAAATGTCAATGATAAATCCTGCCTCAATAGCCAAATAACTATTTTTTTCTGAATTAAATTCAATATTTAATGCCGACTTCAAGTGCCATCCGGGTACCAATTTGCTTTTGCCAATACTAGTAAACATTCCCGATTCTCTTACAACTCCAGCACTTGGGTATTTGTTATCTAACAACTCACGCATTGGAACAGAAATAGTGTTATTTCCATTGGGACCATTGGAACTAAAAGCAATATCAACCATGTATGGTGCTTGTAAACCCAAAGTAGGGCCTGTGGAAAAAATACCTTTCAATGCCGGGCCGCCTAGACTTGCCTTTTTTAGTAAAGTGATTTCTTTACCAAATTCGGGACGAAGCGTAAATAAATAATTCAGCTTACCTTCTGTATAGGTTTGACCATTGTAAGAATAGGGAGATGTAAATTCTCTGTAATCTTTGATATGTGCCAAATCAAGATTTAACACATTTAAATTTTGATTTCTTTTGCCCCAAATTTTTCGAATATTCATTCCTCCAATTAGGCCAGAATTTGTTGCTGTTGTTAAACCTATTGCCCAAGTATTGATTCGGTCTGTTTCCTTTTTTCCACTTGTTTTGATTGATTCAGGTCGAGAACTCGATTTTTTTATTGGCGTATTCGTTACCTTACTTTTAGAAGCTTTAGGAGCTTCTACCTGTATGGTTTTCCTTTGCCCATTCAATAGCAGTGGGAAAAATAACAAGAAAAGGTAAAAAAGGTTGCCAGTTTTCATACAATTAGTTCAAGTGTGGTTTGATTTCATCCATGGATATGTCCCAATGCGTGGCTGAATAAATGGATTCACCCTTTGAAATTACCAAAACTTGAGGGGATTGATGTTCTACCGCAAAAATTTCTGCAATTTTTTGGGAAATCGGACGGTAAGCAATCAAATCTAATAAGTAAGCTGGACTTTCCTCGGTATCCCAAGCTCTTTCTAAACGATTCAATGCCGTAGAAGAGATAGAGCAGCGGGTGCTATGCTTAAATATTACAATGGGCTTTTGATGTGAATCAGCGATGATTTCATCCAATTGTATTTCTTCTGTTAAATGATTCCAGTTCATAAGGATGATGCGGATATTGGTCTTATTTTGTAATTTTATTGATTCAATATCAAATTTAAGAAAAACTTGAGAGTTTGGCTTTATTCTTTTAGCTTGTTTTTATATCGGCAAACCCTTAGGCTTGTTTCAACGTTCCATGCGAAGGCAAAATTATGGTCGGATGGTCAAGATGATGTTTGGTTTGGATTGATCAAACATGTTCAGAATAATCAGAAACCTGTTTTTTGGATTCATGCTGCTTCTTTGGGTGAATTTGAGCAAGGGAGACCTGTGATCGAAGCTATCTCAAAAAAATATCCTAATTATTTTATTTTAATCACGTTTTTCTCTCCCTCTGGTTATGAAATTCGCAAAAATTATCCATTGGCTCATTATGTGAGCTACCTTCCTTTGGATAGTTCAGCTGCTGCAAAGAAATTTTTATCAATCGTACAGCCACAGTTTGCCATATTTGTTAAATACGAATTTTGGTACTTTTACTTGACCGAATTACAAAAACGACAAATCCCTACTATTATAATCTCAGCTATTTTTAGAGAAAAATCCCCATTTTTTAAATGGTATGGAGGAATTTTTCGCAAAATGTTGACAACCTTTTCCCAGATTTTTCTCCAAGATTCTCATTCCCAAGTTCTTTTAGAAAGTATTGGAATTAATCATTCGGTTGTTGCAGGTGATACTCGATTTGACCGAGTGAATCAATTATCTCAAAAAGTTGAATCCTGGGATTTGCTTGCAAACTTTTTGAATCATTCGGAATTCGTTGTGTTAGGTTCTGTTTGGGACGCTGATATGGAAATGCTGATTCCAATCATCAATGATCCCCAATGGGACATGAAATGGATCGTGGTTCCGCATGAAATTCACCCCGATGAATTAGAAAAGTGGGAAAGTCAAATTACCTTACAAACGGTTTATTCCAAAGGAGCTATTGAACAAGATTTTCCTAATGCCAAAGTAATGATTGTCAATGAAATAGGGAGATTGTCTTCTTTGTATCAAGGGGCAAAATTTGCCTACATTGGTGGTGGTTTTGGAGCAGGATTACACAATACATTGGAGGCAGCGGTTTTTGGGCCAGCTTTGTTTTTTGGCAATAAAAATTATACAAAATTCAAAGAAGCTTGCGATTTGAGAGATCTTGGAATAGCTTTTCCGGTAGAGAATGCCGTGGATTTGAAACAACATTTGGAACAGCTTAGTGAAAATATTGATAGCAGAGATTTAATAAAAAAGAAATCAAAGGCTTATATTCAAGAAAATATTGGCGCAACAGATCAAATTATGAACTTTATACAGACTAAGATATGAGCAATGATTTAATCAAAGGATTAATTATTCGATCTACGGGTTCTTGGTATGAAATACGTTCGGAAGTAGGAAAAGTTTATTCTGGTAGACTCAAAGGTAAGTTTAAATTAAATGGACCCAAGACTTCTAATCCCATTGCGGTAGGTGATTGGGTATATTTTTTTATCGAGGACGGAGCTGATGAAACCGTAATAATTCAAGAAATAGTGCCTCGAACGAATTATTTGATTCGGAAATCGGTGCATAAGACAGGGCAGGGACAATTATTGGCTGCTAATGTAGATCAAGCGATTTTTATCATGACCTATAAATTCCCGAAAACCTCTTTGGGCTTTTTGGATCGTTTTTTGGTGACAGCGGAGGCCTTTCGTATTCCTGTTCAAATTGTGTTTAATAAAATGGATTTGTTGACAGAGGAAGAAAAAGATCAGGTTTTCGAATGGGCTGGATTGTATCAAGAACTGGGTTATGGCATTTTATTTACCTCCATACCTAATAACGAAGGCATTGAAGAATTTAAAGAAATGTTTCAAGGGAAAGTTTCTTTGATGTCGGGGCATTCTGGGGTAGGAAAATCCAGTTTATTGAATATTGTTGCACCAGATTTGAACATTAAAACGAAAGCCATTTCTGATTTTGCTCAAAAAGGTGTTCATACCACCACTTATGCAACCATGTGGGAATTGGGCGAAAATACGTATTTGATTGATAGTCCAGGCATCAAAGAATTAGGTATTTTAGAGATTGAAAAAGATGAATTAGCGCATTATTTTCCTGAGATGCGGGCATTGTTAGGCGAATGTAAGTTCAATAATTGCATGCATTTGAGTGAGCCAGGTTGTGTGGTGAGGGCAGCGGTTGATGAGGGAGAAATTGCAGTTACGAGGTATATGAGTTATTTAAGTATGCTTGAAAATGATGATAATCGAAGATAAACTTATTATAAACTATGGAAAATTTACTTTGGGGTATTGATTTAGGAGGGACAAAAATTGAATGTGCCGTTCTAGACAAACAAGATCCGACTCGGGTGGTTATTCGAGAGCGGATTGATACGGAATCGGCAAAAGGTTATGATCATATTTTGCATCAGATCAAGCTCCTGGTTGATCGGGTAATTGAGAAATTGGGGAAACAACCTACTCAAATAGGGTTTGCTACTCCGGGAGTAATGAATCCGAGGACCTTGACCATGAAAAATTGCAATACAACTTGTTTGAATGGACAGTTTTTAGCGCGGGATTTGGAAAATATTTTAGGTGTGGAAGTGAAATTGGCGAACGATGCCAATTCATTTGCTTTGGCAGAGACATTGTTAGGAGCGGTAAAAGACATAGATCCCAATGCCGAATCAGCTTTTGGAGTCATTATGGGAACAGGCGTAGGCGGAGGCTTGGTGGTGCATGGCAAAATTGTGAACGGATTACACGGTATCGGTGGCGAGTGGGGGCATAATATATTGGAAGAAGGCGGGACGCCCTGCTATTGTGGAAAGGCAGGTTGTGTGGAAAATGTCATTTCAGGTCCTGCTTTGGAGGGATATTATGAAAATGCTTCTGGGCAAAAATTGAAATTGAAGGAAATATTGAAATTGGCGGAGGCCAAAACGGATTTCCATGCGGAAGCAACCGTTGAGCGCATGTTGGAGTATTTTGGTAGGGCTATTTCTACCATCATCAATGTCATTGATCCATCCGTGATAGTCATTGGCGGAGGCGTAGGCAATGTAGATTTATTGTACACAGAAGGTTACGAGCGAATAAAAAAATACATATTCAATTCAGGTGAAGTGCACACACACATTGTCAAACCCAAATTAGGCGATAGCGCTGGGGTATTTGGTGCGGCTATGTTGTTTGCGTAGGGGGGGGCAAGGCTAGTTGTATGATCTAAATTCATACGCTGCCTGTTAACAATTTAGTACAATGGATTTTCTTAAAAGTATAACTAAAAATAATCTTTGGGATATTTTTTGATATTCTCTCTTTTTTTTATCATAAAATCTGACTATTTTGGCACTTAAATTACTTTTTATACACTAAAAGTGACAATCTCATGGAAAATACCTTCGAAACTGAACCCAAAATATACGAGAATATCAAGCGAATCAGGGAAATGAAAAACATTTCTCGGCAGCAAATGGCATCGGATTTGGATCTTTCTTTGAGTGGCTATTCTAAGTTGGAAAGAGGCGAAATTGATGTCTCATTGAATAGAATCCAACAAATTGCAGGTATTTTGGGAGTTGAGCTTTCTCAATTGATGAACTTTGATGCTACCCAAATTTTCAATGTGAATAACAACAACGTGATTCAAGGAATTGGTACCAAAGCTAGTTCAGTGCATTACCACTCTGACGAATATTTGATCAAATATGTGAAGAAATTGGAAGAGGAAAATGAGCGGTTAAGGAAAGAATTGGGGATTTGATAGGTAAGATGTAAGATGTATGATGTAAGATGATGTATAATGTATGATGTACCTTTCATTAATTCACAATTCTTAATTCTCAATCAATCCTCTTTTTGGTAACCTTCGTAGTAGTAAGATTGCTCGATTCCTTTAAATATCATTTCGCGGTTTTCTGTATCCTCCGTCAAGTTGGCGATTAATAAAGTTCTTAATTCTAAATCGTTTATCGGACTGCGCTCCATAGCTTGTAGGTAAAGTGTTTTGTCGACAAACTGCCAATTGACTACTTTTTGAAGATTTTTTTTCAAGATTAAATCCAGCCATATTCTCATCGTTCTCCCATTTCCTTCTAAAAAAGGGTGAGCAATGTTCATTTCTACATACTTTGCGATGATTTGCTCAAAGGTATTTTCTGGCATTTCTTCTACTTTTCCTAAGACTTCCTTCAAATACAAAGCTGTTGCAAACCTAAATCCGCCTTTTGAAATATTTTGTGTACGGATTTTTCCAGCAAATTCGTAAAGCCCATCAAATAAATATAAATGAATTTGTTGTAAACCTTTGGTACTTCCAACTTCTATGCGTTCGATATTACTTGTTTCAAACAAGCGATAGGCTTTTTCCAAACTTTCTTTATCGATGTTTTTCATGTTCAGCGTTCTCTTTTGTTGGAGAAAATAATTCTCTTCTGTGATTTTTAAATTACATAAAAATACGAAAATAATTCTTTTTGTTTTAAAATTTAACCCAATATCATCATTAAGAATCAAACCTAAATTCGCGAATAAATTATGTAGAGATGCACGGTAGTGCGTCTCTACATAAATGAATATTAATAATAATGTATTGGCCGTGTGGGTCTAATGTTAAATGGTCGACCGTGTGGGTCTAATTTGTGGGTCGACCGCAAGGGTCGACCCTACGGTTATACTTTTAAAAAGATCTTCTTTTTGTAAAACACATAACAAATACTCCAACAAACCAAAACGAAGGCGATGGCATAAGCCAGAGCACCATTGTATTTTCCGAAAATTGGCTCAAAAATATGCCAATAGATCCAGTTACTAGCAGATGTGATTCCGTCTCCTTCCGCAATTTTGATCTTATTTAATTGAATGGCAAGTACCTCAGAAATCGCATAGGCCAAAATAGAATTCGTGCCAAAAACCAAGAAAAAAGTATTGGCAAAATGTTTTTCTTTGACTTCAATCCACCAATAGGTCAAGCTGATTAAGATAAAATCGATTCCAGCACAGATTAACACAAATGAACTTGTCCATAATTTTTTATTGATTGGGAAAGCCACATCCCACAAAAGTGCTATGGCAATTAATCCAATTCCAAAAGCAATTAATTTGGGTAAAATGGGAGCATTATTTGCACTTTGCTTTTCTAGATATAAACTCGTTTGATAGCCAAATAAGCAGGTTGCAAATGCCGGTAAGGTGCTTAAAAATCCTTCTGGATCAAAGGCGATTCCATCTCCATGATATAAATGGTCAGCACCAAATAAGAATAAATCCAATTTTCTAACTGCGTTCGTCGCCAATTCATACGCTGCACCAGGTTCACCAAAAAAGGCCATAATACCCCAATAAGCCAATAGAATCGCAATGTTTATCCTTGTTAACCACTTTTCAGGCACTTGTAATACCAAAAAGGAAATGGCGCAATAGGACAGGGCTATGCGTGGTAAGACATTGAGAAAACGTAATTTGGAAAGATCAAAATCCAGAAAAGGAAAATAGAAAATGATATAATTAATTAAAAAAAGCATCAAGGTTCTTTTGATGATTTTATTTCTCAAAATGGGTGTCAATGTGTAATTGAAGGATTTAAATGAAAATCGCATGGCCACACCTACCATGAATAAGAAGGTAGGAAAGACTAAATCTGTTGGCGTAAATCCATGCCAATGGGCGTGTTTCAGTGGCGCATAAGTGAATTCGCCATTTCCGGAGGTGTTGACTAAAATCATAGCGGCTAACGTTACGCCACGTAAAATATCAAGGGATAAGAATCTAGTTTTCATTGTAGGTTTAGTTGGATAAATAAATTGGTGTCACTTTTTGAAATAATTGAGATGTAAATCTAAAATAATATTTGCCAGTTTGCATCGGTCCGAAATATATTTCTTTAACATCACTGCTCCAATCAAACTGAAGAATTTCTTGTCCTTGTCCATTGAATAGCTGTACCTGAATGAATTCCTTGTTGTTTCTCTGCATAGATAATTTTTGTCCGACGGAAATGGGATTTGGAAATACATTAATTCCTTCAAAACTAGAAGGTTCCACACTCATTATCGGGTCGATAATAGCCAAAGCACGTTCGTAATTGGGAATTCCATAGCCCAAATTATTATCTGGTGACAAACTTAATGTTCCAGATTTCCGAATGCCATTCATGATTTGTTTTGCGGTTTTATTTGGAAATTTTTCAATTAATCCTGCCGTTAATCCTGCAATAAGAGGTGCCGAGAAGGAGGTTCCATTTCCTGTTGTTATGGTACTTGAGATAGACCCCAAAACCGTTGATTGTCCCATCGCAGCTACATCTGGCTTAATTCTTTGATCAAAACTAGGTCCGAATGAACTAAAACTGGCTTTTATCGCCTTGCTATCTACGGCGCCAACTGAAAGGATGTCTAATGCATCCGCAGGTGAAGAAATATACTTCCAAACTTTAGCACCTTCATTTCCTGCGCTGATAACACAAATGATGCCTTTTTCAGAGGCCCAATTAGCAGCTAAAGTACTAAGTACCGTTTTGCCGTCTAAGTTATTGTAGCTATGATTATAATAACTATTGTCAAAGGTCGAATATCCCAATGAAGAACTGATAATATCTGTACCAAGGCTATCTGCCCATTCTGCTCCTCTTAGCCAATTGACTTCTTCCACCGGAAATTCCGTCAATCCCTCTTCTGTTTGTGCCAATGCAAATGTTGCGTTAAAGGCAGTTCCGATTAGTTTATCAGGAACATAAGCTGCAATTGTACTCATAACATTCGTGCCATGGCTTCCTTCATTGTACACATTGTTTCTATTGGGACTAGTGCAAAGGGTTGCCAAAATTCTTTTTTGATCTCTTAGGCTTTGTAAATAATTAACCACATTTGCATTTAAGAATCCTTCATCTAATAAGGTTATGATAGTATTTTTGCCCGTTATCCCATTACTATGCATTTTATCCGTTCCTAATTGTAAGTTTTGAGTAATCGAATTTCCGTAGGAAATGTCTGCCAAGGTACTATTTGAAACAGGATTTTTAGGAATTGTTATTTTATTGCCTGATTTTACCGTCAATGAATCTAGCGCAAAAGGAAAATACATTCCTTTGACGTTTTTATTGGCTAAAATGGTTTTTATTTTATCTGGACTTGTTTGAATCAATACCGAATTAATCCATTTCAAAGGGTAAATGATTTTAATTCCTAAAGCGGATATTTCTTTCAAATAGGAATTATTAACAGGTAAATCTTGTTCTGTAAAAACGATATTGTTTTTTTTTCTTCGATCAATCGATTTTTGTGAAACGAAAGAAGAGGGATTTTGGATGGAAAAAGAGGAATTACTTTTGTCTTTGAATTGAATAAGGTATCGATAGGGGCCAATTTGGCCATTTGTAAGAGGGCTTATGCCGATAAGGAAACAAAATAGAACCAGTTTTTTCAAAACGAATCAATAATTTAACGTGTAAATTAAGTAAGATTGATTAGCAATACAATTATTGTGTATTTTTGTAGGAATTCTTTGCATCAATGAAACTATTTCAACGCATTTTCATTTTGTTTTTGGCGGTTTGGCTGTTAATAGGTCAAATTGGATTCGCATTTCAATCAAAGAAATGTTTGATTACTGGAAGCAAAAAATGGAATACATCTAATAAATTTTCTTGTTGTAAAAGGGACAATTCAACGCCAAGCAATAAACAATTAACTCTTTCTAAATCGTCTTGTTGTACTTACAATCAATATGTAGTTAAGTTTAATTTTTCGATTGAAAAAGTTAATGCTGATCACTTTTCCTTCTTTGAAGCCAGTCTTCCTGTTAATCATTTTTCTTTTTTTAGTAAAAAAATAGACCCAAAAAAAGCTCCTTTTTATGAGGAGCAATCCTTTCATCCGCCTCGTCATTCTGTTCGATTGGCCTTTCTGCAGTCGTATTTAATTTGATGTAAAGTGAATTTATTTTTCACTTTAAACAAATTATACATGAAATCATTTGTAAAATATACTTTTTGGGTGGGAATGCTTCTAAGTTTTGGGGTTTCCGGACAAACTATTTCTGGCCGCGTCATGAGTTTGGATGATGCTGGCAAAATGGAAGATTTAATAGGGTCTTCTGTTTATTTTCGACCTTTGAAAAAAGGAGTTTTAACAGATGCAAAAGGGGCTTTTCAGCTGGATATACAAGGCAAAATGGGTTGGTTAATTGTTAGCAATCAAGGTTTTAAACCTGATTCTGTCTTCGTTGATTCCAACAAGTTTTTACACATTCACCTCCGAGCTAATAATCAAGAATTACAAGATGTGAAAGTGTTCGCTAGGCCTGGTGGTCAGGATCAATTTTCTACGATTCACACCGAAATGTTAACGATAAAAACCTTGGCTAAGGCTGCTTGTTGCAATTTATCGGAAAGCTTTGAAACAAATGCTTCGGTGTCTGTTAACTTTTCAGATGCCGTCACAGGGGCTAAGCAAATACAATTATTGGGTTTGGCGGGAACTTATGTTCAAACGAATGTGGAGAATATACCTTCTATTCGTGGCTTAAAATCGACCTATGGATTGAATTATTTGCCCGGTACTTGGGTTGCATCCATTGATTTGGCAAAGGGGCAAAGTTCTGTCGTGAATGGTTATGAATCAATAACGGGCGCCATCAACGTGGAATTGGCGAAGCCTGATACTTCTGAAAAGTATTTTTTAAATACGTATGCTAATTCCCAAGGTAGATTTGAGATTAATCAGCAGGGAGCTTATAAATTGAATTCCAAATTATCTACGGGCATATTTACCCATTATTCCCAACAGGCCAGTAAATTAGATGGCAACAAAGATGGGTTTTTGGATTTACCTTTGTTTCAATTGATCAATGTGTTGAATCGCTGGAAATATGCTTCTGAGCATTGGATGGTTCAATGGGGTGGAGGTTATTTATTCGAGAATCGGGTGGGTGGACAAAATGGATTTGATCCAGAAAAAAGTCTAAGGTATCAAGTTTATGGCTTTGGCAGTCGAACTTCTCGCTGGGAATCATTTGCCAAAATTGCTCGTTTATTTCCCAACAAACCTTACAAAGGGATTGGTTTGATCTTGTCGAGTAGTAACCATGTGAATGATTCTTATTTTGGATTTAGGGAATATAGGGGAAGAGAGCAAACCGTTTACGCTAATTTGATTTATCAGTCGATCATCGACAATACCAATCATACCTGGAAGGCGGGCTCTAGTTTATTGTATGATTCGTACCAAGAATCTTATTTGGCAAAAGGTTTTGGCAGGACGGAATGGGTGCCAGGTGTTTTTGCGGAATATACCTATACTTTACCCAACAAACTCACGTTGATGCTCGGTAACCGATTAGATTGGCACAATTTGTATGGGGTACATTTTGTTCCTAGAGTTCATGCTAAATGGGATTTAAGCTCCAATTGGACGGCCAGGGCCTCTTACGGGAAAGGTTGGCGAAGAGTCAATTATTTAGCCGAAAACATGGGATTTTTGGTGAATCAAAGGACTTTGCAAATTGATGAGAACTCCGATCCCGTTGAAAAAGCGGAGAATTTTGGAATGACTTTAACGCATAATTTTACGTTATTCGGGCGTCCTGCCACTTTGGTATTGGATGCCTTTCAAACTAATTTTCAAAATCAATGGATGGTGGACATGGAAAATGCTTCAAGCATTTTAATGTATGCCAGTCCGGGTGTTTCGTTTGCAAAGAGTTTTCAAGCGGAATTGAATTATTCTCCATTCAAAAGATTTGAAATCAAAACTGCCTATCGTTTTCAAGATGTTCAGGCTGATTACAAGACATTAGAAGGCACTTTAAGTAGATTACCGAAAGCTTTTGTCAATCGGGATCGGATATTGGTTAATTTGGCATATGCAACGCCATACGATATATGGAAGTTTGATTTGACTTGGCAATGGAATGGAGATCGAAGGATTCCGAATGTGGATGCAGGGCACGTACATACGAGTTTGAGTAGTTTGAATCAAAAAATAGCCCCTGCCTTTTCAACAGTTTATGCACAAGTCAGCAAACAATTTAAAAAGTGGGATATGTACGTAGGTGGAGAAAATCTGTTTAATTTTACGCAAGTGAATCCTATACATCATGCCAATGATCCTTTTTCTGCTAATTTTGATGCCTCAATGGTTTGGGGTCCGATTGTGGGAAGGATGATTTATGTGGGGATGAGATACAAAATTCAATAAACAATTTAAATATATTCATATGAAAAAGGTCGTTTTAATTTCTGCAATTATTTTTGGTACGTTCGGAGCTTTTGCACAACATGATCATGCACAAGCGAAGCAAGAGAAAAAAGCAGGTAAATCTGAAAAAAAAGAAGCTTATCAGTGTCCAATGAAGTGCGAAGGGGATAAAACATATGCAAAAAAAGGAAAATGTCCTGCATGTACCATGGACTTGAAATTAGTTGTTGCAAAGAAATAATTTAACGGATTTTATTATGAAAAAGTTGATTTTACTAGCATTGTTATCAATACCGACCTTATTATTGGCAGGTCCAAAGGAGGTCTTGAAAGTTAAAACTTCCGCTATTTGTGAGATGTGCAAAGCAAAAATTGAAAAGAATTTAGCATTGACCAAAGGTGTCAAAAGTGCTAATTTGAATTTAGATGATAAGATTGTAACGGTGGAATATAATTCTACCAAAACAGATGCTTCTGCCATCAGAAAAGCAATTGCTGAAGTGGGATATGACGCTGATGACGTTCCTGCAGACAAAGCTGGGTATGATAAGTTGTCTGATTGTTGCAAAAAGAAGTAATTGATGTAAGATGTATGATGTATGACGTAAGATGTAAGGTATGAATTAAGATAGAAGAGAGAATTCACCCTCTCATAATCTCTAACGTCATACATCTTACGTCATACATCTTACTTATTACCTAATTTCAATTTTTCATCGAGAGCGCAATTCTTTTTCGTGCTTCGTCGATTTCAGTAACTTTTACTGTGACTTTTTGTTGCACTTTCACTACCTCGTTGGGGTCTTTTACGAATTTATTGGCTAATTGGCTTACGTGAACGAGGCCATCCTGGTGGACTCCGATGTCCACAAATGCACCAAAATTGGTGATGTTGGTGACGATTCCTGGAAGTTTCATACCAATACGTAAATCTTTGATTTCATTGACACCTTCCGTAAAAGAAAAGGCCTCAAATTGCTCCCTTGGATCACGTCCTGGCTTTGCCAATTCTTGCATGATATCATTTAAAGTGGGTAATCCCACTTCTTGACTTACGTAGTAGCTTAATTTTATTTGTTTTCGATAGGTGTCAGAAGCAAGCAAGTCGCTTACTTTGCAACCTACATCCTTGGCCATTTTTTCCACCAATTCATATCTTTCCGGGTGAACAGCGCTTGCATCCAATGGGTTAGTTGAATTTCGGATGCGTAAAAAAGCAGCAGCTTGCTCAAATGCTTTATCTCCTAGTC
>Ga0114962_10000373_pt1 | contig 39469 bp, 39 predicted proteins | sample C_130820_MF_Meta_FD_87017 | JGI IMG/M metagenome (GOLD analysis project Ga0114962, IMG submission 87017) | Freshwater microbial communities from Lake Croche, Canada to study carbon cycling - C_130820_MF_MetaG | ecosystem: Environmental > Aquatic > Freshwater > Lake | place: Lake Croche, Canada...
ACTCACTTTTTAATTAATCGATATACTTTATAGATTCTAAAAACAGCATAAATAGACAAAAGTATCGTAAGTACAATTCTTTTGGTACCTAATAAACGATCTGAAAATAATTCTGTAGCACTCAAATAATAAACCAACACTAGACAAATCAGTATGGTAGTTGACGATAATAGCGCATTAATGTACTTCATAACTTTGAAAAAAAAATCCCCAAACAATTGCTCGCTTGGGGATAGATAAGATTTCTATTTACTTATTCTCCAATTAAGATTGGAAGACTAAATCTGGAACGAACTGCTTTACCGTTGTTTTTACCTGGTTTCCAACGAGGCATAGAACGAACAACTCGAATTGCTTCTTTATTTGCTTCTGGAGATAAACCTCTCGCAACATCAACATTTGAAATAGAACCATCAAGTTCTACTACGAATCGAACAATAATTTTACCTTCCACATCTGCAGCAGCATCCGGATTAAAGTGCGTACTTACGAAATCACTTGGTCTTCCACCAGGAAATTCAGCATCTTCTTCCACTGCTTCATATATTTGCTCAACCTTTGGTGCTTCAACAACTGTTTCAGCTGGACCAACTACTGCATTAAATGAATCATCGCTTCCTTCTTGATCTTTTGTTGATACAGTAGTACTTTCAACCTCTTGTTGGGTTTTTGGTTCTGTATCTACTTCCACATCTACAATTACTGGAGGAGGAAATGCTACTAACTTTTCAACCTCTGGTACTGGCGGTTCTGGTGGTGGAGGTGGTAATTCCTCATCTGGTTTAGCAGGGGGAATAGTAGTAACATCCACTGGTTTAATTTCCACGATATCTTCTGGAATACTTTTAATATAATTAAATATACCGAAGGATAAACCAAGTGTAGCTACGAAACTCACTAAAATAATTACCATACGCTTGTCGTAATCTCTACGCATCGTATAAGCACCGTATTCTTTATTTCTGTCAGCAAAAACGATCTCGTTTCGGTCTGCAGAAGTTACTTGTTGCCAATTTCTCGCCGAGAAATAGTCGTATAGAGATATACCTGCTACGATCAATGCAACTATTAATACTACTGTCATTCGCTTTTAGAGTTTAGCTTTTAATAATTCTGCTTCACTTTTCATTAATTCTAACGGAGCAACCACACCAATTTGAGCGATTTTAACTTCATCTACTAAATCAATAAAGTTTTCACATGTTGTTTTGTCGTCTGTTTTTATTAACACTTTTAAAGCTTCTTTTTTAGACATAAATTGATTCAACATTCTTTCGTAAGTTGTATCCGCAATTTGTTTACGTTTTAGCTTTTCATCTAGTACTATTTTTTCTTTTATTACAAACGCATTTTTGTCTGCTAAAAGTTTGCGTAAACCTTTAGGATCCGAAGGACTAAAGTTTGTTTCTTCTAGGATAGTAACTGGTTTACCTTCTGCATTTCCTGGAGCATAAAATTGACCGGTATAATAAAAAACTTTATCTTTCGTCAATAAGAAAGTAATACCATTATTAATTGGCAATGGTTTTTCAAGTGGTTTATCTTCAATTTTTGCTGGGTAAGTTAAACTCATTACTTTTGGTTTACTAAAGGTAGTTGTCATTACGAAGAACGTAAGCAACAAGAAACCTAAATCCACCATTGGAGTCATATCGATTCGCGTGGAACCTTTCTTGGGTCTTTTCTTACCGCCTTTGTCGTGGCCGCCGCCACCTTCTGCTATTTCTGCCATGTTAGTAAGTTTTTATTTAGGAGCTTTCTCCGCAGATGTAATAAAGTTCAAGTTATTTAAATTCAAATCTCTGAAGATATCAATCACTTGTTGTGCAAATATATATGCGGCTTTACCATCTACTTTTAAAATGAACTTTGGTTTAAAATCATTTGCATTTGGTTTGTCACCTTTCATTTCTGCTTCTAAGAATTTTGTTTGCCCAGTATTAAGTGCAGCAATATTCCCGTAATAGATCCAATCTTTTAATTCATTTTTCAATGAATCTGTAGGAATTCCAATAGTATTAAATCGTTTACGTTCTTCACTGGTTAAATCCAAGTACTGAGGTAATTCTTTCATAGAACAACCAAAACTAGTCATGATTGTAAACTTTTTGTTTTGTTCTTCTGTAAGACCTACTTTGTATTTGGAAGCCATGTTTTGTAACATTTCAGTTCTAGCATCCGCGTGGCTTAAATTTAAAAACACACGTCCACCTTTATCAATTGTCACTGTCAAGTTGTTTTCAGGAATAATTTTTTCACTGATACTTGATGGAGTTGTTACATCTACTGGATCTGTTTCTCTTGGAATAGCAGCAAGCATAAAGAAAGTCACAAGCAAGAATGCCAAGTCAACCATCGGCGTCATGTCGATCGATGGTGAATGTTTTGGTACTTTAATTTTAGGCATTGTTTGTTGTTTTTAAATTGCTAACTATTCTTATTTCTTTTTCGTTTTTGCGCTGAAATTTTGAGCAATTGAGTGACTTGCTTCATCCATACTATAAGTCAACGTATCGATTTTAGTAGAGAAGAAGTTATATGCAATAATTGCTAATGTAGAAGCCAAGATACCTAAGAAAGTATTTACAAGTGCTTCAGAAATACCTGTCGCTAACTCTGCTGGATCTGGAGCACCACCTGCCATTGCAGCAAAGGCTTTAATCATCCCTAATACTGTACCGATCAAACCAATTAAAGTAGAAACGGAAGCAGAAGTAGAAAGAATACTTAAGTTTTTAGAAAGCATTGGTAATTCTAAAGCTGTAGCTTCTTCTAATTCAGACTTAATAGCCTCCACTTTTTGTTCGTTATCTAAGGTCTCATCTGCAGAAACAGAGTCAAATTTTGTTAAACCAGAACGAACAACGTTTGCTAAAGAACCTCTTTGTGCATCACACGCTTCGATTGCTTCATTGATTTGATTATTATCTAATTTTTCACGAATATCCTCTACGAATTTATCCGTTCTTCCTTTTCCTTTTCCTTTTGCAAGAGTAATGAAACGCTCAATAGAGAAAATCAAAACGATTAAGTTCATTGCGATCAAGAAAGGAACTATAAATCCACCTTTGTGCGCAATCCCTAAGAAATTTCCTTCTAATGGTTCAGCTGACGGGTCATTGTCTACGAAATTCGCAGGATTACCAAGTACGTATACGTACAAAATAATACCAATTAAAATACATAAGGCAACCGTAACTGTTGCAACTAATGAAGTAAATCCTCCTGATGTCTTTTGTTTTGTGCTCATCACTTTTAAATTTTAATTTAAATTTTTAATTTTTTTCAATTTATGGTTACAAACATACATAAAACTTTTTTATTGTTCAAATTACAAAATAAATTTCCTACTTTTTTGATAGACTATATTACTTTTAATCGATTATATAAATGATTATCAGTATTTTAATTCACTTAATTAGGTTAAAAAAAACTTGAAAATTGTATGAAAAGACTTAAAAAAATTAAGTTTTCATAAATAAAGTCAAAAAGTTTAATGATTTCTTAATATAACGAAATTCGCTAGGAAATAGTATGTAAATTCACTGGTAATGTTATTTAAAATTACTTAAGCATTAATTTCGCAACATACTTACCAATAATGTCAAATTCTAGATTGACATAGTCACCAACTTTTAATTGGTGAAAATTGGTGTGTTCAAATGTATATGGAATGATACAAACAGAAAACCTATCTAGTTTTGAATCAACTACGGTTAAACTTACTCCATTTATCGTGATAGAGCCTTTATCTACCGTTACGTGTGAAGCTTGATAATCAAATGTATATTTCCAACTTCCATCTTGATCTTCGACAGATGTACATACGCCTTTTGTATCCACGTGCCCTTGTACAATGTGACCATCTAAACGACCATTAAGTTGCATACAACGTTCAACATTCACTTTTGAAGCTACATCCCAATAGCTGATGTTTGTTTTTTGGATTGTTTCTTGAATTGCTGTAACTGTATAGGAGTTATTTTCAATAGCTACTACGGTTAAACAAATACCATTATGCGCAACACTTTGATCTATTTTAAGTTCATTAACAAAATCTGCCTTTAGAGTAATATGCAGATTTTCATTTTCTTTAACCACTTTTTGGATTGTTGCTAATTGTTCAATTATTCCTGTAAACATATTTAATGAAGAGTTACGAGTTACGAGTTAAGTTTAGATAACTATCTAGAAATAAGTTAAAAATATATTTAGCGTGTTATCCAACTGCTTGGATTCATACGATTTATTTGACCATTTGAGACTTGATGAATTTCAAAATGAGCTACCGATAGTGCTTCTCCATCGATTGATAAAAGTGAACCTACTGCTTGTTTTGTTTTAATTTTTGTACCAACACTAACATATACTTCTTGTAAATTAGAGTAAACTGTTCTATAATTTCCGTGTTTAATAATTACAATTTTTCCTGCGCCAGGAATAGAGAGTACACTTGTGACCTCGCCATCAAAAACAGAGCGAACATTTGCGTTACGGTGTGTACTTATATCCACACCATTATTATTTGTATATATTTCTTTCAGTTTTGGATGAAGTTGACGGCCATATCCCTCGGTGATTGTTCCTCTTTCTACTGGCCAAGGCAACCTTCCTCTATTGCTTTCAAAATTTTGATTTAACTCCACTTCTCTAGTTTCAGAAATCGTGATGGTTCTTTTTGGAGTTTCATTCGTTGTTGGAGTTATCGTTGTATTGGTTTTATCACTGGAAGTCGTTTTAGCATTTGATGTATTTGAAGCAGTGATATTTGTAGTATTTTTTTGTGTATTTTTTCTTTCATTTGATTTTCTTCTTGCCTCTTCTGCTGCTAATTCGGTACTAATCGCCTCTTTAATTCGTTGTTTTAGAATTATTTTTTTGTTTTCAATTAATTTCATTTCAACAGCAAGTTTGTTTTCTGCTTTTTTAAGTTTATCGTAATTTTTTTCTTGCTCTTTTTTATCAACCAATAAATCTTCTTTTTCTAGTTTCTTTTGTTCTGCTATATAAATTTTACTTTGTTTCTCTTTTTCCAAGGTGGTTTTTTCGTTTGAAATAAGTCGCTGGTGTTGTAAAATTATTTGCTTTTGTTTGCGTTGTAATTCTGCTATTTTAATAAGGTATTTTTTTCGTTTTACCGCTTCATTGTAGTTTTTTGCAGCGAATACATACATCCATTGCCCTTCCTTGCTTCTGTGTTTGTAAGCATACAATAATAATTGTTTATATTGAAAAACTAAAAGTTCAAGCTTTTCTTCGAGTTCAATAATTTGTTGTTGTTTTTCGTCTATTTTTAGTTCCGTTGACCGTATTTGGCTATCAAAATTCTTCAATAACTCTTCCCGATAGTTTACTTGATTTTCCAGAACACGCAATTCACTTAAAGTTGCTTGCGTATTTGATTTAGCCTTCTTAAGTAAGCCTTTCGTTATTGTAATGCTTTTTTCTAAACGTTCTTGTTCTTTGCGTAGCTTTTCGCTATTTTTTTGACTAAAACTAATAATAGGTAATCCTATCAAGCAAGTCAAAAGAAACAATTTAATTACAAGCTTCATAATTTTCCGGTATCTTAAAATAAATTTCTTGTGCTTGATTCACTTCTATTTTTTCATAGTTGAGTGTAATAAAAATATTGTTTTTCTTAGTAGAAATATGAATTTCTACTTCTTGTGGCACCAAATAATTTTCAGTATATTTTTTAGATTTATAGTTTATTACAATATATGTAGAGTCTTTATTGTTTTCTATTTCTACCTTTTTAATCCCTAAACTGTCATTGGTGAAATGATATTTTAAAATAAAGTCGTCAAAATTCTTACGTTCCATTTTTTTAATTTCTCTTTTTCTATGGGAAGAAACAATATAGGTATATGGGTCGTGTATTTGATAATATTTTTGTTGCGGATGGTACCCTAATGGATTACCCAAAAGTAATTCTTGTATATTTTTCAGGTCAAAATCCACTCCAAATTCTTGTTTTAACAACTTTAAGTTTGTTTTCATAAAACAGCGCTCTTTTTTATTTGTGAATTGCAATGAATCTTTCGTGATTATTGAATTTACTAGAGGGATTCCTGCGTACGTAATCATTGCAGTAATAGCACTATCGTTAATGATTCGTACAGAAGTTTTAAAAGAGAGTTCTTGGTTGGTATCTTTGTAGGAAGTAGAAATTTTGGAATAAAATGTATGAGGCGCCTTTTTTGAAAGGCTATCTATTATACTTACTAAATCCGCAGTTCTTTTGCGTTCCACTTTTATTAATGGAATTTCGCCCACGATTTTTTTTGCACATGAAGTAATTCCAACACATACACACACCAAGATGATTAATGTATTAAAAAACTGCCTCATAATACTGTTTTTTTTCAATTTTTTTTGGTAATACGGAATTTTTAGATCCTTTTTCTAAAGCTAATTTCCAATATATTACTGCTTCACTACTATTTCCTAATTTGAATTGACAGTCTCCGATATGCTCTAAAATAAGGGGTTCTTTTTGTGTGTGTTTTTGTGCTTGTTGAAACGTCGATAATGCCAGTGCAAATTTTCCTTGTTGAAAAAGTATCCAACCATAGGTATCTAAAAAATGGGAATCATTAGGGGAAAGCGTTAAAACTTCTTTAATCATTCGTTCTGCTTTATCCAATTCGATTTTCTCATTTGCGAGATAATATGCGTAATTATTCAAATTTAACTGATTTGTTGGAGCGAGTTCAATTGCTTTAGCATAACTTTCATTTGCTTCCACTTTCTGTTTATTCTTAAAATAAGCTTGTCCTAATTGTGCGTAAAATTCTGCTTTTAACTCTACATTTTTACCTGCATATTCTTTGCCTATTTCTAATAAATCGATTGCTTCCGTGTATTTTTTTAATTGATTTGCACTGACACCGGCTAATAAATACAACTTATTTTTTGTCGGAAAAAGTTCGATTGCTTTTTTGCAATCCAAAAATAACTGTTGGTAATGATGGAACTCATATTCCATGATAACCACTTCCTCCCAAATGGAATAATGGCTTGGATCTAATTCAATCGCTTTATGGTATGCGGCTAACGCAGAAGAGTCATTTCCGTTTTTACTTTGAATATCTCCTAACAATGTAAAAACCTTTGCTTCGGTTGGATGGTCCAACGTAAGTTGATTTGCTAATGTCAGTACTTGTGGGTCTACTGTAACTTGTTTATCTAGAAAATAAGTAATCGATTTAGTTTTTGTTTGTAGGGAAACTTCTGGACATTGAAAGGCTAATATTAATTCTGCATAGGTATTTATTTTATCCCCTCTTTCTAAATAATATTGTGCTAAGGTTAAATGCACATTTCCATTTTTCGGATCTGATTTGGATAATTTAAATAATAGTTTGACTGCAGCATCATCATTTTTTGTCTCAAAATAAAAATCAATCATTTGGGCTAACAACTCATTTTCAGAAGGGAATTTCTCGATAGCTTTTAGCAGAATTTGTTCAGCTTCTTTATCCTCGTGTAAATAGCGTTTAATTTTATATTTTTCAATAGCGATCTCTGGAGTTTCTCCCAACGTAGTTTCTAATTGTTCCATGGTTTCGAATGCTTCTTTTAGTTTATTTGATTTTAATAAACATTCGGAATAATTAATCAACCAATCTGGATTACGGGGATTAATTTTTAACAGTTTTTGATAGTTTTGACTAGCAAGTTTATAATTACCTGTTGCTAAATACTTTATCGCTAGATCTTGTGTGTAATATTCATTTTTAGGGTCTAATTCTGCCGCTTTTTCAAGCGCTGTAATAGACTTTTCTTTTTGATTGACATACCCATATAATTCCGATAAAGCAAAAAATGCAGCATCATCATTTTTGTTCTGGGATATACATGCTTCAAAAATAGTTATTGCATTTTCATATTGTCTACGTTCTTTGGTTCTCACTCCCTCGTGAAATAATTCGGTATAACGCGGGGAAAAGGCGATTTTTTGTGGCACAGCTTTATTGGAAGTGCCACATGCACTCATCAGTAATCCAACAACTAGTAAAAGTAGAAAATACTTCATTAAGCGATGGTTGAAAAATCTCCTAAACTAATATCCGCAATATTCCCTTGATATTTCGCTTGGTTTCCAATCATTGAATCTTGCAACAATGCATTTTTGACTGAAGATTTATTTTGAATAATTGAATTTTTTATGATCGAATTTTCGATGGTAGAACCCTCTCCAATGGAAACATGAGGGCCAACAATCGAATTTACAATTTTGACATTTTCACCGATATAGCAAGGTGGAATAATTACAGCATTTTCAGAAATTACGTTTTCAGAAATCGTAGCTCTGCCTTTTTCCAAATCATATTCCAGGACACGTTGGTTCGTATGCACGGTTACTTCTTTATTTCCACAATCCAGCCATTCTTCTACTTTTCCTGGTTTGAATTTATTTCCAGCCTCCGTTAAACGGCGAAGAGCATCTGGCAATTGGTATTCCCCACTTTTAATAATAGAATTATCGAGTAAAAATTCGATCTCTTTTTTTAGGTCTTCCCCATTTTTAAAATAATAGATGCCAATCATTGCTAAATCAGAAACGAAAGTTTGAGGTTTCTCAACGAAATCGATTATTTCGTTATTTTCATTTAATTGAATAACCCCAAAAGCAGAAGGATCATCTATTTGTTTTACCCATAAAATTCCATCTACTGTCGCGTCTAATTTAAAATCAGCTTTAAAAAGTGTATCTGCGAAAGCAACCACTACAGGTCCTTCCAGTAATTCTTTTGCGCAATAAACAGCATGAGCAGTTCCTAATGGTTGTTCTTGGTAGTGTATTGAACCTTTAGCACCTAATTTTTCAGCAACTTGAATCAATTCTTGTTCAACTTCAGCTCCAAAATCACCAATAACAAATGCTATTTCGTCAATTTTGTCTGAACAAATAGATGCAATATCCTCCACTAGTCTATGTACAATTGGCTTACCCCCAACTGGAATAAGTGGTTTTGGTATTGTTAAAGTATGTGGGCGTAGGCGACTTCCGCGTCCGGCCATAGGTACGATAATTTTCATAGTATTGTTATTTTTTTCCAGTACTTCCGAAACCTCCTAGTCCTCTTTCAGTTTCATTAAGAGATTCTGTTTCAAACCAGACAGCTTGTTCTACTTTTGCAAATATTAGTTGCGCGATACGATCTCCGGAATTAATTTCGAAATTTTCAGAGGAATGATTTATAAGAATTACACCTATTTCACCACGATAATCGGCGTCGATAGTACCTGGAGAATTTAATACGGTGATTCCATTTTTAAGCGCTAATCCTGAACGAGGTCTTACTTGAGCTTCATACCCTTCTGGAATTTCCAAGAATAGACCTGTTTTAATTAATTTTCTTTCGCCCGGACTTAGAGTAAGTTTTTCTTCTATAAAAGCGCGTATATCCAAACCTGCTGAAGCAGCTGTTTCGTAGGATGGTAGTGCATTATTTGATTTATTTATGATTGCAACTTTCATGAATTGAAATACGTTGATGTAAGAAATTAAACATGTAGGTTCTTTCCACTTTCTAATACAGCATCTTTCATGGATTGCATGTAATTTTCAAGTGTTCTGAGTAAATTTTCATCGCTTGTTGCAATTATTTTTGCTGCAAGAATTCCAGCATTTTTTGCCGCGTTTAGAGCAACAGTTGCTACTGGAATACCGTTTGGCATTTGAAGTATCGACAGAATACTATCCCAACCATCGATTGAATTACTCGACTTAATCGGGACCCCTATTACAGGAAGTGGTGTTAGAGAAGCGGTCATACCAGGTAGATGTGCTGCTCCACCTGCACCTGCTATAACCACTTTTATACCACGTTTGTGCGCGTTTTTTGCATATTCCACCATTAATTCAGGAGTACGATGGGCTGAAACAACATTAATTTCGTAATCTATACCAAATTCTTTCAAAATATGTGCTGCATCTTGCATAATCGGTAAATCCGATTTGCTCCCCATAATAATTCCAACTTTAGCCATTCTTGTATTTTTTAACAAATGTAATTACTTTCAAACGTGTTTACTCCATCTTAAGCGGAAGTTCTGAAAAGAAAAATGTTAGTATAATCGAAATTAATCTAATTTAACAACCTTTTAATAAAATTACGTCTACTATTAAATTAGTGATTATATTCAATAAAAATTTTAGATTCTATATGAAAAAGACACTTTTGTTCCTTTTGTTTTCCTTGATTATTAACGTTTATTATGGACAATTATTCCCATGTGGACAACATACCTATTTAAATGAACAATTAAAAAATCCAACATTTAAAGCACAATATGATTTAGAACAAAAGATTCAGCAACAAGTTTTGGAGGATATGTTAAAAAATCCGAATCAAAAACGTGGTACTATTTATAAAATACCAGTAGTTTTTCATGTATTGCATTCGAATGGGGTTGAGAACATTTCGAAAGAACAAATTGTAAATCAGATGACTATATTAAATAGAGATTACCGCTTATTAAACACAGATGCTGCAGATGTTCACCCAGACTTTAAGGGAAAGCCTGCAGATGTTCAAATAGAATTTGTTTTAGCTACAAAAGCACCAAATGGAACTTGTTTTTCAGGAATCACGAGAACATATACAGCAACAGCAACAACGGATGGAATAGAACAAGTAAATTTAATTAAGGCAGGAAACGATATTTACCAAGGAGAATGGGCAGGAAATAAATATCTAAATATTTTCACAAGTGCTGGACTTAATGGACCCGCAGGATATACTTTTAAACCATTTGGGAATGGTAATGCTATGACAAATGGCATCTTTTTATTACATAATTATGTTGGTAGCATCGGTACAAGTAATGTTTTCACGAGTCGTGCGTTAACCCATGAAGTTGGACATTGGTTGAATTTAGACCACACTTGGGGTCCAAATAATAACCCTGGAGATACAACTAGTTGTGGGACAGACGATGAGGTTGCAGATACACCGAATTGCATCGGTGACAAAGGAAATTGTAATTTAGATGATAACTATTGTGGTCCACGAGCTAATGTAGAAAATTACATGGAATATTCTTATTGTAGTAAAATGTTTACGCAAGGGCAAGTAGATCGTATGAGAGCTGCTTTATTATCAACAGTTGGTGGTAGAAATAAGATTATTACTACTCAAAATTTAACAAATGTTGGTGCTAATAGTTTATCTGTTTGTAAGGCAGATTTCACTAGCAATAATTCTCAATGTTGTGAGGGAGGACAAGTTTCATTTACTGATGCTTCCTATAATACTCCTGTGTCCTGGTTATGGAATTTTCCTGGGGGCACACCTAGTAGTTCAACTGTTCAGAATCCAACTGTAACATATTCTACTAAAGGTAAATACAATGTAACATTGACCGTTTCTGATGGGACAAATACAAAAACAACTACTAAAACTAGCTTTGTTAACGTTATTAGTGATCGTAGAATATTGCCATTTATAGAAACATTTTCATCCTATTCTTCCCTTTCAAATGCAAGTTTTTGGAATAGTTCAAACGTTGGTAACAACCAAAGTTTTCAAATTTATACCGGTGCAGGTTATTCGGATAATTCTTGTTTAAAATTAGCGAATTTCATAGAAAATACTGTAAGTAGCGATGAACTTACTTCCAATGCTATCGATTTATCTAAAATAACCAATCAAAGTTTAATTACACTTACTTTTCGTTACGCATATCGGAAAAAAAACAGTGCTAATTCCGAAGTATTACGCGTATCCATGTCGGGAGATTGTGGTTCAAACTGGAATATTCGAAAAACATTGTCAGGCGCAAATTTATCGAGTTTAGTAAGTACTTCCGATTGGACTCCATCTTCGATTTCTGATTGGACGACCGTTCATGTCACCAACATAAATAGTACGTATTGGAACTCAAATACAAGAATTCGTTTTTCATTTGATGGAAGCGGCGGTAATAATTTCTTTTTGGACGACATAAACGTTTATCCTTCAGGTCCTTCAACAACATTGTTTTTAGGCATCGACGAATTGAAAAATTCAAGCGAAATTTCAGTTTTTCCAAATCCTACTGATGAGGAATTATCGTTAGAATTTCATCTAAATTCTCAACAAATTGTAGAATATGAAATCGTTGATATTTTAGGCAAAAGCATTTTTAATAATTCTATTCAAGCTGCTGGCGGCAATAATTTAATTGTTATTCCAACCAATAATTTAGGGGTTGGGAGCTATTTTATTAAATTAAATTTTGGCGGGGAAGCGGTGATGAAATATTTTCAGGTAGGAAGGGAGTAGATGTCCTTCGACAAGTTTAGGAACCGAAGAGGCGAACAAATCATGATGAATGAGGAGATTGGAGCGAAGAGTGACGAATGAAGCGTAAAGCATTGCTAAAAAGGGAGGCAAAGCATTGCGTCTTTACGATAGCTTATCGGAAAGAATTCGCATTTCGATGGTTGGGGAAATTTTTTCGTAAACGATATTATAGACCGCTTCGAGGATCGGCATTTCTACTTGGAACTTTTTATTAATTTCCATTAGACATTTAACAGCGTAATAACCTTCTGCAATCATTTCCATTTCTAATTGCGCGCTTTTCACGGAGTATCCTTTTCCAATCATAAATCCAAACGAACGATTTCGAGAGAATTTCGAGTAAGCTGTAACCAATAAATCTCCTAAATAGGCACTCGATTTTACATCTCTGTGAATTGGACTTACAACATCGATGAAATTTTCAATTTCTTGTATCGCATTCGAGATTAATACAGATTGAAAATTATCTCCATATCCTAAACCGGAACAAATACCAGAAGCAACCGCATATACATTTTTGAGTACCGCAGAAAATTCTGTTCCAAAAAGATCATCCGAAATAGTAGTTTTAATATAACGACATGCTAATGCATGCGCCATTGTACTGGCTATCAACTCATCCTGACAAGCAATTGTAAGATACGATAAACGTTCCAATGCAACTTCTTCTGCATGACAAGGACCACAAATAATCCCGATTTTATGGTAAGGAACATCGAACGTTTTATGAATAAAACGTGCAGGAATTGCATTGTATTCAGGAACAATCCCTTTAACTGCTGAAAAAACCACTTTTCCTTCGAAAAGAGATTTATCGACGTTTTCAAATAATTTTGTTAAAAATGCGGAAGGAGTAGCAATTATGATGTATTGAGCTTCTTTTAAAATTTGTTCCAAATTACTAGAGACCACAAGTTTTTGCGTATCAAATTCAACAGACTGAAGGTATTTTGGATTGTGTTTGAATTGTAAGATATGATTCACTTGTTCATCTGATCGAACAAACCAATATACTTTATTGAGGTTATTACATAGGATTTTAACTTGCGCAGTTGCCCAACTTCCACCACCAATAACTGCTATTTTTTTGTCTTTTACCATAGTAAGTCTGCTACAAATTTAAACTTTTTATTTAAATGGGAAGTGTAAATTAAATATGGAGTCCAAATACAAAAGCGTATATTAGCATTAGTAAACAACTTTTTCACTTTGAAAAATAAGATTCTTCTATGAAAAATTTAAAAATTTCCTCTTTTTCAGAATATCAAAAGCAGTATGAATTTAGTATCACAAATCCTGAATTATTTTGGGATGGTGTAGCATCTACATTCTTATGGAAGAAAAAATGGGATAAAACATTATCTTGGAATTTTAAAGAACCAAGTGTTCATTGGTTTGAGGGTGCCACATTGAATATTACTGAAAATATATTTGAGCGAAATTTATCTGCTAAAAAAAATGCTCTAGCATTAGTTTGGGAAGCAAATGACCCTAACTCCGACAATCGAGCTTATACCTACGAAGAACTTTACCATGCTGTTAATCAATGTGCGAATGGATTAAAAGCGTTAGGTGTAAGTAAAGGAGATCGTGTTTGCATCTATTTGCCAATGGTTCCAGAATTAACCATTGCTCTACTTGCTTGTGCTCGAATTGGCGCTGTACATTCGGTTGTTTTCGCTGGTTTTTCAGCAACATCTTTAGCGGACAGAATTATCGATGCAGAAGCGAAACTTGTAATTACTGCCGACGGATTAAACAGAGGACCTAAACAAATGGCTTTGAAAGAGGTAGTGGACGAGGCGATTCTCTCAACTACTAGTGTAGAAAAAGTTTTAGTGTTACATGTTACAAATACATCCTGTCATATGGATGAAAAGCGTGATTATTGGTGGGATGAATTAATTCCAACACAAGACATTCTTTGTCCAGCTACAGAAATGGATAGTGAGGACAATTTATTTATATTATATACTTCTGGTTCCACTGGGAAACCAAAAGGAGTTGTTCATACCTGTGGAGGATATATGGTATATACCGCTTACACATTTATGAATGTATACCAATATGAAGATGGAGATATTCATTGGTGTACAGCAGATATTGGTTGGATCACCGGTCATTCCTATATCGTTTATGGTCCATTATTATGTGGTGCAACAACGGTCATGTTTGAAGGAATACCTACATATCCAAATGCAGGTAGGTTTTGGGAAATTGTAGACAAATATAAAGTCACTCAATTTTTAACTGCACCAACCGCCATACGTTCCTTAATGGCATTTGGAGAAGCACCTATTCAGCAATACGATTTAAGTTCCTTAAAAATCATTGGAACGGTTGGAGAACCGATCAATGAAGAAGCATGGCATTGGTACCAAGATAATGTAGGAAAAAGGAAATGTCCAGTTGTAGACAACTGGTGGCAAACAGAAACTGGTGGCATTATGATTTCAGGGATTGGCGGCATTTCACCACAAAAACCAACATTTGCTGGTTACCCGTTGCCGGGGATTCAACCCGTTTTGTTAAATCAAGACGGGGAAGAGATAACTGAAAACGAGCAAGAGGGATATTTGTGTATGAAAGCACCCTGGCCTTCAATTATTCGTACCACTTATGGAAATCACTCCCGTTGTAAAGAAGCTTATTTTTCGAATTTTGAAGGGTACTATTTTACTGGAGATGGTGCAAAACGCGATAAAGATGGTATGTACCGAATTATAGGACGTATCGATGATGTAATCAATGTTTCAGGACATCGTTTTGGCACAGCAGAAATTGAGAATGCTATCAATGAAAATGCGCTCATCATAGAATCAGCAGTAGTTGGTTACCCACATCCAATTAAAGGGCAATCGATATACGCATTCGTTGTTTGCGAACATACGATCGATGACTTAGAAGCAGCACGAAAAGATATACTAGTAACGGTAACCAATGAAATTGGTAAAATAGCACTTCCAGAGAAGATTCAATTTGTCAGTGGATTACCTAAAACACGTTCGGGTAAAATTATGCGTAGAATTTTACGTAAGGTTGCGGAAGGCGATTTAGAGAATTTAGGAGATATTTCTACATTGCTGGATCCTAGCATTGTAACGGAAATTGTAAATAACAGACTTTAGCTAAATTGATGTGCTGTTAAAAATTGCTAATAAAAAACCCTACAAGTTTAATTATTGTACATTTGTATATGTTCATTTAAGTTAGACCTATGAAAAGATGTACAATAGCGCGAATATTAAGTATTATGATTTGTTTCATTTACTTATCTTCTCCTATTTTTGCATTCAACTTAAGTGCTAAAAATCATCCTACTAAATTTGAGCAAAAACTAATTTTTCAAAGTGTAAAAAAAGATATTCCTACTTTATATGATGAATTAGAAGATTCTGAAGAGGAAACAGATTTTATTTCTCTTTATCTTTTTGACTCCGAGGATTTTTTTGTTGTCAAATCTCTTTTTGGAGAAATCCCTTCCGACAATTATCCAAAAGTTCAAACTACTTCATTGGATATACATCTTCCACTTTGGTTAGATTTCCGACATATCATCCAGTAGTAAGAATATCCATTAACTTCTAGATTTTCTATAACTATCTAGATTTATATTCTTTACATAAAAGAAAATCAATTCTTCAAGTCAATTGTGGTACGTTTTGTTACCAATAAATATCAAAAATTATTTATTATGAAAAAGTTAGTAAAAAACATTGCTATGTTTAGTGCATTAGCAATAGCAATATCAAGTTGTGCAGTAATTCGTCCAGGCGAGATTGGATTTAAACAACGATTAGGAAAATTGGTTGGTGATCCAACTACACAAGGTTTAAAAGGTTATAATCCCTTCATAAGTACTGTGATTCGAATGAATGTTCGTACTGTAGAAGTTGTAAATAGTTTAATACTTCCTACTCGAGAAGGATTAAATGTACAAGCGGATATAGCATTATTATATCACATTGATCCTGCAAAAGCGCAAGAAATCTACACAAAATTTGGCAGAAATTACCAAGAAGTAATCGTATTGAGTAATTTCCGAGCAACAGCTAGAGAAATAAGTGCGCGCTATGAAACGAAAGAATTATACGCTACAGAAAGACAAAAAGTAGAAAATGCTATTAAAGATGAATTAGTAGCACATATTTCACAACACGGATTTATTGTAGATGCTGTTTTATTAAAAGATTTTGTACTACCTACACAAATGGTACAAGCCATTCAAGATAAAGTGAATGCTGAACAATCCGCTTTAAAAATGAATTATATCATTCAACAACAAAAAAAGGAAGCTGAACGATTAATTATTGAAGCAGAAGCAATTAAAAAAGCGCAAGATATAATTAATTCATCACTAACAGATAAGCTTTTACAATACAACAATATCGAAATGTTGAAAAGTTTAGTAAACTCTCCGAATGCTAAAATCATAATTACAGATGGGAAAACCGTACCGATGATAACTACTGATGGGAAATAAAAAGAAATGAAAAGTCACAAAAAAAGGGAATCGAATGAATCCCTTTTTTTGTGACTTTATTTTACTTCTTCAATTTCTAGTCCTAAATCAAGTACATTATACAACACCTTTTTGGTTATTCCTTGTTCGAAAACAAAGGTATATATTCCAGGTTTTGAAAGTTTGCGGTTACGAAACACTAAACGATTTTCAACGATAGAACCTGTTTTTTTACCTAACCATCTTCCTTTTTCGTCGGTAATTTTGATTTCAAAAGGTTCTCTAGCGTATGCTTTATCTGGCGATTTAGAATTTAAATATACCCAAACATTACTATAGCCATAATTAGTTGAATTTCTTAAGGTCAAGATAAAATTATAGGCTTTTGATGTATCCTTAATTTCCACTTTGAACGACGGACTATTTTTTCTAGCCCACGTATTATTTTTAAAAGAAAAAGACTGCTGAAAATAAGGTTGCTCTTGACATGCTGACAGCACCAACAGACCTATTAAAGCAATAATTATTCGATTACGCATTTGATTCCGTTTTAGGACCTTGAGATACGTTTTCACCGTCTCTTCTAGGTGGTTTTCTACGTTTTTTCTTTTTAAAAGCAGGCTTATCACCTTGTGAAGTTGTAGCTTGCTTATCTTGAACTAGTGATGAAGTCGCTTCCGCTTTATCTTCTGCCGGTTTTGCTAATTTTACTGGTGTTTGTTGTGCATTTGGAGTTGGACGGTTTGGTTTTTTATTTTTCTTTTTATTGAAATTATTATCAAATCGATTCAAGCTATCTTGACCAACCACATTATCATAAGCAGGTTCTACGACAACGATTTCCACTTTCGCAAAATCTTTTAGGGATACTGGTTTTTCCTTACGTGCATTCATTTCCATAATTTCTTTTACACGTTCTGGTGTTAGCGCAACAAATTCGCCACCATCTTGTGTAAAAAACATTAAACGCTTGAACACATCTGTTTTCACGTGAAAAGAAGTCCCTTTTTCCGTAAATAACTTTGTTTCAGCAGCAGGAAATGCTTTTAATGCATCTAAATAACTATCTAATTCATAGTTTAGGCAGCATTTCAACTTACCACATTGACCCGCTAATTTCTGTGGATTTAAGGACAATTGTTGGTAACGTGCAGCAGAAGTGGATACTGATCTAAAATCGGTTAACCACGTAGAGCAGCATAATTCACGACCGCAAGAACCGATACCACCCAAACGCGATGCTTCTTGGCGTGAACCAATTTGACGCATTTCTACACGGATTTTGAATTTATCAGCCATGTCTTTGATTAACTGCCGAAAATCTACACGATCATCCGAAGTGTAGTAAAAAGTGGCTTTCGTTAAATCTCCTTGGTATTCAACATCGGAAATTTTCATATCTAGATTTAGATTTACAGCTAGTGTTCTAGATTGGTACATTACCTCTTTCTCTAACTCTCTAGACTGCATCCATTTCTGAACATCTTCTTGTGTAGCGATTCTGTATATCGCTGGAGTTTCTAAATTTTTTGGATTAGAAACTTTCTTTTTGACTTGTATTCTGGCTAATTCACCAACAATAGAAACTACCCCAACATCGTATCCAGGGCTTGCTTCTACCACAACCACATCTCCTACTTGTAAGGAGAAGTTTTTACCGTTACGATAAAATGCTTTTCTACTATTTTTGAATCTTACTTCAACTATATCGTAGGCTTTTTGACCAACTGGTAATTGCATATTAGCCAACCAATCAAAAACCCCTAATTTATTGCATCCTCCAGAACTACAGGTCCCATTATTTTGACAGCCTCCAGGTGTTCCACCACCCGTGCTACAATTGGAACATCCCATATTTTCTTTTTTTGAGATACAAATATACGATTTATTTGGAAAAATTGTTTTGCCAAAAAGGACTTTACACTAAGTTGTTTTTACGTAATGGCTTTTCTAATTTCCAAGCCAAGCCCACAAAGGCTAGAATAAAGAGGTTATGGACAATGAATTTCAACCAAGTGGTTTGGATATCCATGGTATAACACAAAAGGAAAAATAGCAAACTTAAAATCATGTAGAAGAAGAACTTACGCAAGTTGTAATGGATCGGATAATACTTTTGGCCCAAATAATACGAAACAATCATCTGCGCGGTATAAACAATTAAAGTTGCCCAAGCGCACGCCCAATATCCATAATATGGAATAAAAATAACATTCAATAAAACCGTTAATGTAGCTCCACCGATGGCAATATAGGCGCCAAATTTAGTTTGTCCGGAAAGTTTGTACCAAATACTTTGGTTGTAATAAATCCCTAGAAAAACATTGGCTAACAACAATATAGGAACTACTCCTAGCCCTTCCCAATAACTTTCATTTTGGATAAAATGCTTGAAGATATCAATATTTAAGGTCACCACTAAAAAGACTAAACATACCGTCGCCACAAAATAATTCATCACCCTACTGTAAATTTTATCTTTTTCTTGATTTTTCATTTGAGAGAAAAAGAAGGGCTCAGCCGCATAGCGATAAGCCTGCAAAAGAATAGAAACCAACATCGCTAATTTATAGACTGCACTGTAAATACCAACTTGTGCTTTTGCGTATTCGAGTGTTTGACCTGATTCAAACAGCAATCGTTTTAATAAAGCGCGATCTAAAGTCTCATTAATAATACCAGCAAATCCACCAAACACCAATGGTAAAGCGTATACCACCATTTCTTTCGCCAACTCTGGGTTAAATTTCAAACGTAGGTTTAGAAAATGTTTATATAATAATAGTGGTTTTACCAAGGAAGAAACGAGGTTGGCTAGTAGAATGTACAACACGCCTTGTTCGGGACGTGACTTATCAAAAATGAGTAACATTAAGACCAAATTCAACCCAATATTTACAAAAATGGACGCTAATTGGATTCCAACGAATTTTTTCGCTTGTTCTTCCGCCCTTAATTTTGCGAGTGGTAAACTTGCAATTGCATCGATACAAACTACCGCTATTAAAAGTACAACGTATTCATTATGATCGGGATATAATAAAAAATTCGCGATGTTTTGATTAAAAAACAAACTCACCAAAAAGAAGAAAATATTGATTCCAATAACTGTCAAAAAGCTATTTTGAAACACTTCATTTTTATCTTCTTTTACTTGAATAAAACGGAAGAACGAAGTTTCCATTCCAAAAGTTAATAATACCACCAAAAATGCAACGTATGCATACAATTCAGAAACTACGCCATAATCGGAAGGATTGGCAAATGCACTGGTGTACAAGGGTACCAATAAATAATTTAGGAGTCGACCAACAATACTGGACAACCCGTAAATAGCAGATTGGGAAAGTAATTTCTTAAGCGGATTCAAACTAGTTGGTAAAGGTAGGTTTTCTTTTTTCTAAAAATGCAGTTGTTCCTTCTACGAAATCTTTAGTTCCGAAACAATTACCAAATTCTTCAATTTCTGTAGCAAAACCATTCACATTGGATTTTGTACTTGCATTAACTGCACGAATAGCACTGGAAATCGCTATTGGCGAATTAGCAGCGATTTTAGTCGCGATTTTTTCAACCACGGGAATTAACTCCTCTTGTGCACATACGGAATTTACCAAGCCCCAAGACAATGCTTCCGAAGCAGAGATCATTCCCGCAGTAAATATCATTTCATTCGCTTTGCCTTTACCGACAAGTTGTGCCAATCGTTGTGTTCCACCATACCCTGGTATAACTCCTAAACTCACTTCTGGCAAACCTAATTTAGCATTTTCAGAAGCAACACGTATGTGCGAAGCCATTGCTAATTCCAGACCGCCACCTAGAGCAAAACCATTAACCGCAGCGATAATTGGTTTACGACTATTTTCAATTAGGTCGAACAATTTTTCTTGTCCTTCTTTTGCTAAATTTTTTCCTTCTTCCGGAGAAAAGTCCGAAAACTCTTTTATGTCAGCACCTGCAACAAAGGATTTTTCACCAGCACCAGTTAATGCGACTACACGAATTGTCGTGTCGTTGTTCGCTGCTGTAATTGCTTCGTGTAATTCTTGAATCGTTTGCTTATTTAACGCATTTAATTGAGCTGGACGATTTATTGTAATCCACTGAATAGATTCTTTTTGCGTAACAAGTAAATTAGTGTATTCCATACTATTTAGGATTTATTTTTTTGACGAAAATATTTGTAAATTTTTACTGCCATCATGAGTAAAATTCCAACTAAAAAGAACCCAACAGTCCCTTTTACCCAATCCAGCGTTGTTTGTAATTCAACTAAAAATACAATTGCAACTAAAAACAACGTTGCTAATTCATTCCATAATCTGAGTTGTGTAGAAGTCCACCGAATTTCATCCCGTTTGAGTTGATTCATGATGCGGTGACAAATTAAATGATAGACAAGTAACAAAACAACGAATGTTAGTTTGATGTGCATCCAAGGTAAAGTCAGTAAATACGTATTTTTCAACAACATCCAAACACCAAATACGACCGTTAAAACCATAGCTGGAGTGGTAATTATAAACCACAATTTCTTCTGCATGATTTTGTATTGATCCCCTAGAATCTTTGATTCAAGCTCTGGCATATATTTGGTCTCCGTATGGTAAATAAATAAACGTACCATGTAGAACAAACCAGCGAACCAGCTTACAACAAAAATGATATGCAGTGCTTTAATTGCGTTGTAATCCATAAATGAGTGACGTGAAACTAGTGACGAGTGATGATTAAACTTTCATCCCTTTTACAATACGATCTTTTCTTCTAGTTTTTTGTAATTTTTTGATAGAAACAAGCAAACATGCATTTGCAGAACTGGAAGTGGCATAATATATTTCATTTCCATAAGATACCTCTGCACCTTTATCGTAATCCCATTTTGCGACGAAATAAAAACGATCATTGGATTGTCCTTCTCGAAGACCGAATTTGATAATACGACCAGAGCCTAACTCAAAACGCACATTAATATCTCCGTTTGTATCATAACTTTCAAAAATACATTTTGTTAGAGTTGGTATAATAATGCGATTTTCTTCTTTACTTTTAGAAGTAACCAAAGTACCATCGTCTGTTTTTGCTTTTCCTCCATTGGTAACAACGCGCTCTAATACTATAGCGGAAGATGTGTAAAACTGCACTTTTTTCATTGCATCTGGCGTAGTAAGTCCATATTCTTTTTTGATTTCTGCTGTAAATGGTTGGCGAATAGCACAACTCATTGCTAGAAAAAATAGTGATAGATAAACTAAAAATTTCATAGGAATTATTTTGCGTTACTACAAATGTATAAAATCTATGTAATCAACGGGAAGTAATGAAAAAAAGAAAGCATGAAATATGTATTTTTGTCAAAAAAAACAAGATGGCGCTTCATATCGAAAAATTTACGTTCAACCCATTTCAAGAAAATTCCTATGTGGTTTCTGCACCGGATAAATCAGCGGTGATAATCGATCCAGGATGTGTATCTTCTACTGAAAAACAAGCACTTTCCGCTTATATTTCTGCAAACAACTTGGAAGTAAAAGCTTTATTAAGTACGCATTGTCATATAGATCACGTACTCGGAAATGCATATGTATTAAGAACCTACCCGGTAGATTATTACATGCATACATTAGATTTACCCGTGTTGGCTGCTGCAGAACGTTCTGCGGAAGTGTATGGAATTGAAGGGTTTGAACCTTCTCCACAACCAACCCATTTCTTAGAAGATAATCAGATTTTAAAATTTGGAGAAATTACGTTGGAAGTAATCTTTGGTCCTGGACATGCACCTGGACACGTTGCATTCTATTCCCCTACAGACGCATTAGTAATCTCAGGTGATATCTTGTTCCAAGGTAGCTTTGGTCGCGTTGATCTTCTAGGTGGAGATATCGAAATATTAAAGAAAACAATCAAAGAACGCTTTTTCACCTTACCAGAAGAAACCGTTATTTATTGTGGACATGGTCCAAATACAAGCATTGGAAAAGAAAAAATATCCAACTATATTTTACAGTTTTAATACCCAGCTATGTATAAATTCATTTTATTCAGCACACTATTATTAAGCAACTTACTACTAATTAGTTGCGGAGGTAAACCAGCGAATAAACATACGACAATTTCCAAAAAAGAAAACTTAGATAGTTTACTTAAATTGGACCCTAATAATGTGGATTTATTAGTTAAACGCGGAAATAAATTCCTGGCAACTTACAAATTTTACGATGCATTAACGGATGGAGCTAAAGCATTTCGACTTGATTCAACTAATTTAGAAGCGCGTTTTTTATATGCGAATGCATTGAATAATCGAGCAGAACGTACACAGGTAGATATCGAAAACGCCAAACAACATTTCATTTACCTCATCCAACGTCAACCTGGAAATAAAAAAATCTATGTGAGTTTAGCATCTTCGTATACGCAACAAGGGGATTTTGAGAAATCCTTTCAATACATCAACGAAGCATTACGCATCGACAAAAAATACCGAGATGCTTATATACTGAAAGGAACAAATTATTTAAGTCTCGGAAATCGTAAGTTAGCGAAATCCTCGTATGAAACAGCAGTACAACAAGATACCAAGTTTTTTGAAGGATATTTGTATTTAGGGTACTTATATTCCGAAGATAACGACCCATTGGCAGTAGAATATTTCCGAACCGCAGCAACCTTGCGACCAACCTCTACTGATGCCTTGTATGGAGTTGCTTATAATTTTCAAATTCATGGAAAACTAGAAGAGGCATTAAAAGCATACCGCGAATTATTGCAGGTAGATCAAAAATTCTATTTGGCATTATTTAATGAAGGATATATCAAACAATTCGAACAAAATCAACTAGATAGTGCGATTTACTACTATACAAGTGCAATTGAACTACAACCTAAATTTGTTAAGGGTTGGCATAATCTAGGATTATGTTATGCTTCTCAGGGGAGAAAACCGGAAGCTTTAAATGCTTTTGCAACTGCCTTAAAGCACAACCCGAAATTTGAAATTTCACGTATCGAAGCCAATAAATTAAAATGAATCGACAATCTAAAATAACACAACTTATTGGAGATTTAGCAATCCCCTTAATCGGTTATTATTTCTGGGGATGGAACATGTTATTCATCTTGTTTTTCTACATTTTGGATGTAGGGGTTTCTACTGCATTTACTTTTGTAAAAACTAAGTCTATCAATAAATTTCAGCAAACAAACTATTATCCTTGGAAACATATCCTTCTCATATTTCTTGGGTATTTTCTAACTTTTTACTTGGTCTATTTTTTGATTCAAAACATTAGCCCTAAAGTCACTATTTCGCATGAAATTCTTCGCTTTTTATTAGTGAAAGATATGGGGCTCCCACAAGTAGTTTTATTATTTCCTTTACTTATTCTTGGTGGTTATATGCAATACAAAATTTCGTTTTTAATACCACGTGCTTTCGAAACCACAAAAATTGATTCCTTGTGGCACGAGCATGTAAAAGTGTTTTTATTGATCGTTGGCGTTATCGCCTTGTTATTAGGATTGTCGATTTGGATCGTATTTCCAGCATGGGTGTATGTCTGGGGAATGGTGTTAGGAAGTTCGGGATACAGATACTACGCGAGGTAAGAGTGACGAGTAATAGCAGAATAACTACCCCTTCTTAACCCTCAGCAAATTCCCATAAAACAACTCTTTTCCAAGTTTTGTTTTACCCCACAATTCATTTGCTTCAATGTTTCGTTTATCGAAAAACTTAGTTGTTTCCCGAACTACATCTTGTAAGGTGATTTTTGGAGAATAGGTATTGAGAATTAATGTCCCTTTTTCTGAAAGTAATTGGTACGCAGTTTCTAATAAGGCAGGTAATTTTTGTTCCAATATCCATTTTTCGCCTTTTGCTCCGAAACCAAAAGCAGGTGGATCCATCAAAATTACATCGTACTTTTTACCACGCTTAACTTCCTTTTGTGCAAAAGTTAACGCGTCCTCATGCATCCAACGAATATCCGAAAGTTGATTTAGTTCCATGTTTTCCTTCGCCCAATTTATTAATTGCTTAACGGAATCTACATGCGTTACGGATGCTCCTGTATTTCGTGCAACCACCGAGGCGATGCCTGTATATGCAAAAAGGTTTAAAAAGGTCTTAGACGGATCTAAATTGGCGTTTAGAAAATCCCAATTGACCACTTGTTCAGGGAAAATACCTACATGTTTAAAGGAAGTAAGTTCTAGTTTGAATTGCAAATCCTTATAAGCAATGTTCCAACTGTCGTTTTGAAGCGTGTTTCTTCGCTTCCATAAACCTTTAGTCGTAGATTTTTCGATAAATGCACAATCCGCTTTTTTCTCCCATTCTACAAAGGTGGTGTCGGACTTGAAATACGCTTGTAATTCAGGTCGAATAGTGGTTACCGAACCAAATCGTTCTAATTTTTTACCCCCACCAGCATCCAGAAGTTCGTAGGAATCCCACGCTTGGGTAAACAGTTTGGTGGCTATAGACACTGTTTATTTCTTAGCGCGTGGCATTTTTTGACGACCTTTTGTCATCTGAGCCATACGCATTTGATTTTTAGATGGTACAGCAGAAGAAAGTTGTCCTTTCATCATCGTAATTTGCTCTTTCAAAATTCCATTCTCATCCATTTTCTTTGCTTCATTCAACAAAGTTACCGCTTCTTGTTTTCTTCCTGTTTGCGCACAAATACCGGATAAATGTAAACGAGCAACCGCATTATCTTGTTTGGTTCTCAATCCCATTTGTACCGCTTGACGCAACATTTGTTCTGTTTTCCCAAAACCTAATTCTTGTGTACCTAACATCGCTTTTAAATACAATACGTAGGCATGTTGTTTTTTTGGCAATAAATCAGGTCGAGAAATTTTGTTTAAATATCCATGTGCTTTTTCATGGTTTCCAACACGCATTTGGTTTAAGGCTAAAATCATGTACTGATTTCTGAAGAAGGATAAAATGATTAAAGCAGAAACAAAAATCATTACAATTCCCCATCCCCAATGACCTGTAGCGAATGAGTAAATTAATAAAAACAAAGAGAAAGCTGATAAAACACAGCGAATAACAAAACCTAACATAGTATAATTAATTAATCAATAGTGGCAATACATTTCAATTCAATCGCTATTGGCGTTGGCAAGGAATTGATTTCGCACGTGGTACGACATGGTAAGTTATCCTTGAAATACTCCGCATACAAACGGTTGTATGTGTGGAAATCGCGTTTCATATTTACCAAGAAAACAGTAACATCTACTAAATTTTCCCAGCTAGAACCAGACTCTTCTAAAATCACACGTACGTTATCAAAAACACTTCGACATTGAGCTTCAAAATCAAACTCTAAAAAGTTTCCGTTTTTATCCAATTTTAATCCTGGAACTTCAGAATCTGTTGCATCGGAACCCGCTGTACGAGGTCCAACCCCAGATAAAAACAATAAATTACCTACGCGTCGTGCGTGAGGATATAAACCAACTGGTTTTGGTGCTTTGCTAGTAGAAATACGAGAATTATCAGACATGAGTGCTATTTTGATGTGCAAATATAAGAAATCTATTCCCAAATACTTTCAATCACTTCCAAGGAATTTGTGGGATTAAAATTAGGAATATGGTGCTTGAAATACACCAAAAGCAATTGAAGAACTTGTTTTCGAAGATCTTTTGGAATAGAAAAATTTAATAACACTTCTTTTGGCAATGCTAAAAGGGAACCTAACACATCGACATCTAGACCTGATTTATAGGAGAAATTGGAAGGGATATACGGAAGAAACTCGCCATTCTCTACATCGAAATAGGGAGTATTTTCTTCTGTTTTTAACGGATAAAACCCCAGTTGTTGCGAAACTTCTAACAGCCAAAAGATTGGATAATTTGCCAAGGTATCATTCGCATCTAACCACGCTAATTCTTCTTCTAAAAAAGTATAAAGGTGTTTATCTATCACTCCCTCGTGTAGTACGTTTGCTAAAATTTCTACTTGATAAAAAACAACAGTAGATTTTACGGGGTCAAAAGGTATCGTTCCAAACGACTGATATAAAATTGCATCCGTCATTTTAGCGAGTTGACTTTCGTCTTTTTGGTAATAGGAAAATTCGATGGGTGATAAAGGCAATAGTACAACCCCTTTCTTCTTCTTTGCACCTTGAAATAAAAACGATTTTAGTCCTTCGTTTTCCGTAAAACAATGAACAATCAGACTGGTTTCGGAATAGGAAAAACGTTGTATGATTAATCCTCTAGCAGTTTTCTTCATATTAGTTAATCACCACAAATTCACCTACTTTTCTACCTTCCCCTTCATTTGGTGCAGTCCAAATATAATACACGCCAGCTTTTATGCGTTCACCATTTAAAGTTTTGCCATCCCAATGCGCTGTTCCACCATTAGAAGTGGTTTTATAAACCAAATTTCCTCCGGCATCTGTAAAACGCACATCGGAGTCGTAAGCAATTCCTTGAATAGTAACACCATAACTATGTTCCGGTTTTAAAGGATTTGGAAATACTAAGGTGTTTACGTAGGAATTATCTCCTTGTGTTGCATCCGTTCTGTATGATACCAACCCTTCTTCCGTAATTATGAATAATTCCCCTGTTTGGTGATTTAACTTTAAGTCAAGTATTGCATTGGAAATCAATGGACTATTATCTTTAGAATAACTTGCAAGAATTTCAGAACCATCTGGTGAAAGTAAAAATAAACCTGCACTCGCTGTAGCAATCCATTTTCGATTTCCACCATCCACTTCAATATCTGTGATTGCTGTTTTTCCTAACATATATTCTACATTCCCTTCAAAACGTAATTTGATACGTTGTGCAGCAAAAGATTTTTGTTCTTTAGAAAGTATAGAACCAGCGTTATATAAAATACAGAAACCATTGTCTGTTCCAATCCATAATTGATTATTAAAATCCATTGCTAAAGCAGTTACTTCTTTGGAAGGCAAAGCACCACTCGTTAACCCATCATTAACCACACGAAATAAATCGTCAGATACATCGTCATAGGTACCTCCATCCGAAAACCCAACCAATCCTGTTCCATATACGGTAAACCATTTGTTATTTTGGTTGTCGATAATTAATTTTCGATTAAACACATTTTTAGATGCTCCACCTGTTTCAAATGTGTACCATTTCCCAGATTTATCAAGCATTTTCAACGGTGTATTGGTGAAGGCATTTAATACCCATAAATTTTCATCGAGATCATATTTTACATCGGAAACACAGGTCCAACCATTATCTCCTAAAGCATATTTTTGCAAGGGAGAATTAGTGAAGGTGTATGTGGTATCGATTTCTTTTCCTGTATTAATTATAGATAAAGGAACCTCTGAAAAAGAACCAAAAGCAATTTGATTTGGGTGGATGGGATTGATTGCTACGGAAGAAATATCCCAAATATTTTTATTGAACCAACGTTTTTGGTTCCATTGATTGTACATTCTCCAGGTTTCATTTTCGAAGGTATAAGCACCTGTTCTGTTGAAGGAAACTGCAGCTTTTTGTAAAATACCTCCCGAGAAAGCCATCTTACCTTGTTGACAATCCGCTGAGAAAAAACTTCTTTTTCCTGGCCCAGTCATTGCAATATGGGAATTATGGTAGTTGTCTTGCCACTTAACAAGTCCATTTTCATTATCCGCAATCCAATACGAACCTGCTCCAAATGCTATTTTTTGTGGTCTTGTAGTAGGATTAAATGTGTAATTATACAATATTTCTGTGCGATGAAAAGATGTGTCATAAAAACAAACATTATTATAAATACATACGGTGAACTGCGACTTTTGGGATTGAATAGCTGCTATTTCTACATCGTTCGAAAATAAGCTACTATTCATCTCCACAAGTTTGTTTTTTTGCAAAGAAAAAATAGAATCCTTCCCATAAACTGGGTGAATGGATGCTACATACAAGGAATTTAAAAAAGGAGTAATGTATTTAAAAACAGAAACATCTCGTTTTTTTACGCGTGAATCTGTCTTCCAATTCAAGGGATTCGCAATGAGCGGATTTTTGGATGAAATAACAAACAAATTGGTGTCGCTTACTACGTAAATCGAATCATTATAAAAGGTAAAATCGTTTAATTTCCTTCCATTTAGAGGTGGATAATACGTATCAAGCACCTCCATTCGTACCGGGTCAATTTTTAGTATTCCGAAAAGTGTTGCTGCGAATAAGTATTTACCTTTGGAAATAAATTTTACAATTTTTTTGTCTCCCATAATACTTGCCAATTTCAAAGACGGGAAATTATACACGATAGATCCATCTAATTTATCCATGTTACCATTGGCATACCCAATCCAAAAAGCATTCGAAGTAGAATCATAAACTACGCTGGTCACTAAAACTTCTGAGAGGTGATTGATTTTATTCCATTCCGTCGTTTCATGGTAGGTATTATCATATTCTAACACTCCATTTTCAAAAGCAGCAAGTACTTTATTATTTCCAAAACACACATCGATTGCATTTGCTGCATTTACGTGCAAGCGCCACTGTCCAGTAGCAATTTGAGCAGAAAAATTAGTGACAATAAATACTAATAGCAGTGTAAATAATGATTTCATAGTAGATAACAATTCAGTTCGAAACGAATGGGAATCAAATTTATTTTAAATTTTTCGCATTGTACTATATTAACGAATTTATTTACCTTTGCCTGAGAAAAATATTCTTCTTTTGAATCGTAACCGATGACAACCGGGAATTGAATGTAGAAAATGGCTCCGTGGTGCATCCCGATAGCTATCGGGAGTATAGCGCATAGAGATAATGGCTCCGTGGCGTATCCCGATAGCTATCGGGAGTATAACGCATAGAGATAATGGCTCCGTGGCGCAATTGTATAGCGCATCAGATTTCGGCTCTGAGGGTTGGGGGTTAGAATCCCTCCGGGGTCACAAAATTGGGGGTTAGTCCCGAAAGCTTTCGGGACCCTCCGGGGTCACAAAAAAAGGTGAAAAATTTAAATTTTCACCTTTTTATTTTTTTATACTAAAACGCAAGACAATACGGCTTTACATTTATACTGTCGCTCGGCACTCTCATCTCATCACTCGATTACTTTCCTTTCAAATCCATTGCTTTTAAGGTATTAATCATCAACGACGCTATTGTCATTGGACCAACACCACCTGGAACTGGAGAAATATAAGCACATTTTGGTGCAACCTCATCAAACTTCACATCACCAGCTAATCTCCAACCACTTTTTTTGGTTTCGTCTTCGATACGCGAGGTGCCTACATCAATTACTACCGCTCCTGGTTTGATCATATCCGCAGTCACAAATTCTGGTTGACCAAGCGCTGCAATTAATATATCTGCATTAAGACAAATTTCACGCAAGTTTTGTGTATGCGAATGTGTTAATGTTACCGTACAATTTCCTGGATTTGTGTTTCGAGTTAGCATAATACTCAATGGGGTTCCAACAATGTTTGATCGTCCAATAATAACGCAATGTTTCCCTTCTGTTTGGATACCATTTCTGTGCATTAACTCCAAAATTCCAGCTGGTGTTGCAGATAAAAACCCTGGTAAATTAAGCACCATATTCCCGACATTAAATGGATGAAAACCATCTACATCTTTCTTTGGATCAATAGCTAAGGTAACTTTCATTTCATCGATATGTGCTGGAAGGGGCAACTGAACAATAAATCCATCAATACTGGTATCTTCATTTAACTGTTGTACACGACGTAATAACGTTTCTTCAGAAACAGAATCGTCGTATCGAATCAGGGTGCTTTCAAAACCACATTCTTCACATGCTTTCACTTTCGCAGCTACATATGTCATCGAACCACCGTCTGTACCAACTAAAATTGCAGCAAGATGCGGGATTTTTTTTCCTGCAGACTTTCTGTCTTTCACTGCTTGCGCAAGTTCTTGCTTAATAGCAATAGCAGTAGCTTTTCCGTCGAGTAGTTTCATGTGGGTCCGTTTTGTGGCGCAAAGATACGATTTTAAGTGGGGTAACACATTCAATTTTATCGTATTTTTGTTACTCAATAACTCCTTACATGTTCAAAAAACTAACTATCAATTTTTTTAAACTACTACTTTTTTGGATATTACTATTTGATTTTCAACGCATCACTTTTTCCTTATTTCATTGGCGAAAATTCCAAAGTTCTACTTTTTTAGAATGGCTTCAATCATTTGTATTTTCGATTCGTTTAGACCTTGGAATGGCCGGAGCTTTGTGTATTTTACCAATTCTTTTTTTGAGTTTAAAACTAATCTCCAATAAACGTTGGATTTCAAAAACTTTTTATGGCATTCTAGTTTTTGAAATTAGTATTGTTTGCCTAATACACAGCGGAGAAATAAATGTTTATGATGAATGGAACCACAAACTAACTTCCCGCGTATTTAAACATTTGTCCAACCCTGACGAGGTGTTCAGAACAGCCGCTTGGTCAAGTACGTTTTGGTATATTTTCTTTTTTTGTCTAGAAATATTTGTCGCATGGAAAGGGATGCGCTGGTTATTCAAACTCGAACCCATGCAATTACCCAAACATTGGTCCCTAAGAATCCTTGCGTTTTTTAGTGCTTTTATCCTTTTTGGAGGAACAAGTTTCGTTTTACTCCGGGGAGGGTTCCAACAAATTCCACTCAATATTAATGCAGCTATTTATTCTACTAATCCATTAAACAATGACTTATCCATCAATTCTACCTACAACTTTGCGAAAAGTTATTTACTCTACAATCGTACAGATATAGATGTATTCCTACCCAAGATGGATACGGTGGTTTCCAAAAAACTAGTTGCAAAACTATATACCTTTCCCAAAAAACATACTAAGTATTTCCTAACAACACAAAAACCAAATATTGTATTCGTAGTATTAGAAGGTTGGTCTGCTAATGCCGTTGGGTGTTTAAGCGATACAAAAGGTGCAACACCAAATTTTGATAAACTTGCTAACGAAGGCTTATTATTCACCAATGTGCGCGCAGCTAGTGGTACTTCTGAAATTGGTAACTCAACAATTTTCAGTGGTTTCCCAGCAATTCCAGAAGTTTCTATCACCATGCAACCAGAAAAGCACCGAAAAATCCGAAGTATCAACCAAGACTTAAAAAAACGTGGATATACGAGTTCGTACCTTTTTGGAGGAGATTTAAAATATGGAAATATAGGAGGATATTTAATGGATCATGGTTTTGATAACGTAATTGATGAAAATAATTTACCTAACATTCCGCGTGGTAAGTTAAATTATTACGATCCTGACGTTTATCGCTTCTTTTTAAAAGAAATAAAAAATGCAAAACAACCATTTCTACAATGTGTATTTACAGGAAGTTCGCATGCACCTTACGATCATCCAAAACACGGCAAACAAAAATTCGAAGGAGTGGAAGCGGATTATATGAACTCCTTGATTTATTGTGATAAGGCAATCGGTCAATTTATCCGAAAAGCAAAGAAATTACCAAGTTATAAAAACACTTTATTTGTTTTTGTTGCGGACCATGGTCACGGTACTCCCTTTAATGACAGTCCACATGTAGGTCCTTTTTTTCGAATTCCATTACTATTTTTTGGGGAGGTAATTAAACCTGAATATAAACATCAGAAAATAAACACTTTAGGCTCTCAAACAGACATAGCAGCTACCCTACTCTACCAGTTAGGAATCGATGCAAAAAATTATCCTTGGAGTAAAGATTTAATGAATCCAAATGTGCCAGAATTTGCTATTCATACCATTAACAAAGGATATGGTTGGGTGACTTCTAAAGGGAATATGACATTTCAAATGCAGAGTAATATTTACATAGAAGATGTATTTGATTCAAAAATCCGAAATGAAGAAATCAATAAAGGAAACGCATTATTAAATGAAGTGTATCGTTATTACAAGAACCTATAGCTAAAACACTTACAAACAATAGAATATAGACAATCTGTTATTATTTTCATTCTTAGTCGAAGGAATGGTCTTTAATCTTTTTATCTTTATTCCTCATTTACATCCATGGAAAAGAAAATCAACATACGTAATTTAACTTTAGCAGAAGTACAAACTGCCTTTGTCGACATGGGAGAAAAAGCATTTCGTGCAAAACAGGTCTACGAATGGTTATGGAAAAAAAATGCTGGACAATTTAGCGAAATGTCGAACCTTAGCATTGCACTTCGAGAAAAATTAGAAACTTCGTTTTTCATTGATAAAATCACCCTAGACGATCAACAAATAAGTTCTGATAAAACCATAAAATGTGCGTTTGAAGTAGAACCTAACAAAGTAGTAGAAGGGGTATTAATACCTACTGCAACACGAACAACAGCATGTATTTCTTCCCAAGTTGGCTGTAGTTTAGCATGTACATTTTGTGCAACAGGAAAACTAAAATTACTTCGAAACTTAACAGCAGGTGAGATTGTTGACCAAGTGGTATATTTAAAAAATCAAGCAGAATCTCGCTATGGACAAACACTTTCCAATATTGTTTATATGGGTATGGGAGAACCATTATTGAATTACAAAAATGTGTTACGTTCTACTGAACTATTAACTTCAGAAGAAGGGCTTGGAATGTCTCCAAAACGCATTACTGTTTCAACAGCAGGTATTGCAAAAATGATTAAACAATTGGGAGATGATGAAGTAAAATTCAATTTAGCCTTGTCCCTGCATGCTGCAAATGATGAAAAACGAAATAAGATCATGGAAATTAATGCATCTAATAATTTAGAAACATTAAAAGAAGCGCTCATTTATTTCCATGAAAAAACAGGCACACGCGTTACCTTTGAATATATTATTTTTAAAGACTTTAATGATACCTTGATGGACGCAAAAGAACTTGCAGAATTCTGTAAATGTGTCCCTTGTAAAATAAATATCATTGAATACAACCCGATTGATGGAGAAAACTTTCAGAAAGCAGATGAAAAAGCGACGAATGCTTTCGCAGAATTTCTAGAAGCACGAAATCTAATTGTCAATGTTAGAAGAAGTCGGGGAAAAGATATCGATGCTGCATGCGGACAATTAGCTAATAAAAATAAGACAATCGCGCAAGAAGAAAGAATACTTAAAAAATGATTCAACGCTATATAGCTCCTAAAATTAAAGAACACTTAGCCTCCCACAATATTCTTTTATTGTTAGGAACACGTGGTGTCCAAAAATTTAATTTAGTTGCTAGTTGTATTGAAAATCAAGATGCTATACTAGCTATTGACGCATCGAAAAAGAAAGTTCGAAAAGAAATCGAAGCGTTAAAAGTGGAAGGTTATCTTTCCTATTTTGGAAACAAAAAATACATCCTCATTCGGGATGCGCAGTACTTGGCTAATTTGCAAGAAATCATCGAGGAAGTGTTGGATAAAAATGTGGCAATTAACCTCGTGTTATTATGTTCCTATGAACCAATTCTTGACCCTGTGTTGCGTGACGTTCTTCAAATGGAAGGATTAGAAATTCAAATCTTCCCTTTACTATTCCAAGAAATCGCCAACCAACAAGGAATCGTAGAATTCGACAAACGATTAGAAAAACGTATCGTATTTGGAAATTATCCAAGTGTAGTAACAGACCCTGAATCCGCAGAAACATTTTTGAATCAACTAGTCAAAGATGCTATTTTCACGCAATTGAACCCGAATGAACGTATCAACAAAGGAGCTAAACTATTAAAAATGTTGCAGATACTAGCTTTTGAAATCGGTCAAGCTATCTCCTACAACGATGTTGGTGTACGTTGTGGTTTAGACAATGAAACCGTTGAACGTTACATAGAATTACTAGAAAAAGCATATTTGCTTAAAAAAATACCGTGTTATTTTAACAATAACACCTACGAATTGAAGAAAACACACACGGTTTACTTTCTAGACAATGGAATTCGAAATGCCATTATTAAAAATTTTCATGGCTTAGAATTACGCAATGATATCGATGCTTTGTGGAAAAATTGGTTAATTGCTGAGCGTATTAAATGGAACGACTATAACGGCTTAAAAGCAAACTATTACTTTTGGAAAACGCATACGAAACAACAAATGGATTTCATCGAAGAACGTGATGGTAAATTAATGGCCTACAAATCGTTATGGGATAAACGAAAAAAACCAAAATTCCCAGCAAGCTTCAAAAAATATTACCCAGAGGCAGGTTTATTTGCATTAAACAGAACAACATATTGGGGGTTTTTAAGTAAAAAATAAGGTATGAATTCAGGCGTTTCAGTACGATTAATAATAGCGGTATACAAAAACACCACGTTTCTAAAAAAGGTTTTAGACTCCGTAGAACAACAAACCTACCGTAATTTTAATGTTTCAATTGTCGAAGACGGAAATTCCGAAGTGATGCGTAATTTCATCGCCCAAATCGCATATTCATTTCCCGTAACACACTATACACAAGAAGACATTGGTTTCCGAAAAAACAAAATTCTAAATGTTGCTCTTCGCGATGCACACGAAGATTTATGTGTTTTTATTGATGGTGATTGTGTTTTGCATCCTACATATTTGAAAACGTATGTTAAGTATTTTGATGCTAACACTGTTTTATATGCAAAACGCACAAATTTAGATGCAAAAACATCCGAAAAATTGCTAGGTTCCAATGCCATTCTTCCCGCTAAATGGGATATGATTTTAAATGGCAGTACCCGTGTGGAAGATAGTTTCAGTCTACCCTGGAAACCAGTTAAATTTAAGAATAATCCAAATATCCTTGGATGTAACATGGCGATCCCACTACATATAATACACACAGTAAACGGATTTGATGAAGATTATGAAATTACGGGGTATGGGGAGGATTGTGACATCGAATGGCGAATGAAAAAAGCAGGTTTTAAATTCATGGATTTAAAATTTCACGTGATTCAATTTCATTTATACCATGAAAGACCAAAACGCGAAGATCAAACCGCTATAAGTAGAAAAATGTATCACGAGAAAATGGAACTAGGAGAAGTATTTTGTAAAAATGGCTTGTTGAAATCATTTTGAAAGTATAATTATTCAATAATGTAAATTTTTTACCTTTACAGCTACTTCATAAAAGCAATAAAGTATGTCAAAATTTGATACCAAAGAAGATTTATTAGTTTCAATTCAATTGTTGTTTAACAATATGAAAATCGGAAAACTAAGCGAAGAGGATATGGAAACATTGGTGAATAGCACCCGTGAACTTCACGAACGCGCACTTATTCTTCGTTACAAAGCTTATGAACATAAAATTTATGGAGAAACTGCTACAGAAACTAACGATGTAATACTTCCAGAAACTGTGCAAGAACACATACTTGTTGAACCAACAATTCCAACTATTGAACTAGAAAAGAAAGATATTATTATCGAAACTAAACAGGTAGAAACACCTGCTTTTGACATGTCTTTTTCCTTGTTTGACCAATTAGAAGAACCACAAAAAGATGAAGAAGTAACTCTACCAGCTGAAACTAACTTTGAAACACCTAAACAAGAAGTAGATGATTTTACAGTTTCAGAAGCGTTAGAAAGTGTGGAAATAATACCTTCCAATGAAACAATTACACCTGTAGTAGAAACTACTTCCACGCCAAAAGATTTGTTTGACAAAATGTTAGAACAAGACAATTCACTTGGCGCAAAATTAATGTTCTCCAAAATTGAGTCGTTACAAACTGCTTTTGGGTTAAACGAAAAACTTCAAATTATCCGTGAATTATTCAACGGTTCTAGCGAGGAGTTCACACAAGGAATACAAATATTAGATGTTCAACCTAACTTTGAACAAGCAAAAACGATACTAAGTAACTTTACCCTCGAATATGCTTGGGAATTAGACACGCCAATCGCGATTGAATTCGTACAAAAAATTGCCCGTAGATATGCGTAAATGGCGTTTGTTTTTTTGTTTTCTATTTCTAATTCAGACACTATTTGCACAATTAGAAGAAACAAAAAGAATTACGCAACGTTTATGTTCTAAAGAACTCCAAGGAAGAGGTTACGTAAACCATGGTGACTCCTTGGCTGCACGTTTTTTAGAAAAAGAATTCTCACAAATTGGTCTTCAAGTTCTACAAGAGCACGAATCATATTTTCAGTCTTTCACGCATAAAGTTGTTACCTTTCCTAGAGAAATGACCGTTATTATCAATTCCGACTCACTGACTCCAGGGATCGATTTTATGGTAGACCCTAATTCTGGTTCCAGTAATGAAATATGGAGTTATCGAATTTTAACTATCGATGAATTATTTGATGTGGAATTAAAAAACAGATATCTAGATTCCAAACGAAAAATGGCTGCGAATATCACCGGTTGTGTAATCGATATTCGAAATATTTCCGGTGATTCACTCAGAAAAATTCGCTTAGAAATCATCCCTACTTTAGCACAACAACTTCACCTATTGGTGATAACCGATGAAAAATTTACTTTTTCAGTTGGAAACGAACCTTACTCCTATAGTTTAGTATATCTGAAAACGCAAAAATTCACTAACATTTCCTCGATAAAAACCCATATTCAATCTCGCTTTAACGAAAATTACCTTTCTTCCAATGTTATTGGAACTATTCCTGCCGTAAAAAAAACAAAAAAAACCATTGTAATTACTGCGCATTATGATCATTTGGGGAAAATGGGGGAAAACACTTATTTTCCTGGGGCTAATGACAATGCTTCTGGTGTTGCAATGCTTCTGGAACTTGCGCGTTATTACTCGAAAAACCCAACAAAATATAATCTCGTTTTTATTGCTTTTGCAGGAGAAGAAGCTGGTTTACTAGGTTCAGCCTATTTTGTGCAATATCCTTGGTTAAAATTAGAAAACATTGATTTTTTACTAAACCTCGATATTATGGGGAGTGGTGAAGAAGGAATAACGGTGGTGAATGCGACAAAACATCCAGAACATTTTCAAAAATTGGTAGATATCAATACGAAAGAAAACTATGTCCCTATCGTAAAAGCAAGAGGTTCTGCAGCGAATTCGGATCACTACTGGTTTTCCGAACGTGGTGTTCCAGCATTTTTCATCTACACCATGGGACCAAATAAAAATTACCACGACATTTTTGACACCTACGAAAACCTAAGTTTTTCAAAGTTCATTCCTATTTCAGAATTACTCAAAAAATTCATTAATGGATTATAGAGCTATTTTCTTGAAATTACGATTTCTTTGTGCCTCTGAATGTAGAAGAAAAGCTATACTTTTAACATTCTTACTTTCAACTTTGGACTTTGGACTTTCAACTACCTACGCACAATCAACATTCTTTACAACTTCGGATTCGCTAAACTGCAAAAGAAGTATAGGAATTAATACCTTATACGCAGGAGTTTGGTCGAGTAGTTTAGTAATGTTAAATCAAACGTGGTACAAAGAATATCCAAAATCATCTTTTCACACTTTTAATGATGCCGGTGAATGGATGCAAATGGATAAATTCGGACATGCCTATACGAGTTACCAGATTAGTAAATCGCTGACTTCGTTGTACCGCTGGACAGGGATGCAACCAAAAAAAGCAGTAATCGCTGGAACTATAGTTACGCTAGGGTATCAAGCATCGATAGAATATTTAGATGGTCGAAGTGCTGCTTGGGGATTTTCTTGGAGTGATATTGCAGCTAATACAAGCGGCGGTTTATTGTTTGGTATCCAACAGTATTTTTGGAACCAACAGTATATTCTTTTTAAAGAAAGTTATTCCAATAGCCCCTATGCAAAATTACGCCCAAACATTCTTGGAAACAACCTAGCAGAACGCTATTTAAAAGATTATAATGGGCAAACGTATTGGCTGAGTTTTGCACCGAAAAATATTTTGCCCAATTCTAAAATTCCAAATTGGTTACTACTTTCTGTTGGGTATAGTGTAGACGCAAAATTAATAGGAGATAAAAACACATACATATCTGTAAATAATGATATATATAAGGCTTCTAGAGAGTTTTTAGTTTCATTTGATATTGACCTAAGTAAACTTCCGATCAAACGCAGATGGATTAAAAATATACTACGTCCGATAAATGCGATAAAAATTCCTCTTCCTGCCTTAAGATGGAAGAACGGAATCTGTTACGGACACGGAATGTACTTTTAGTTACGAGGTAAGAGTTAAGAGCGACGTTTGTAGACTTTACAAGACTCGTCACACGTCTCTCAATTTATCCCTGAGGTTAGTTTACCTTGAGCTTGTCGAAAGGAAGGGTCACTTAGTTAGTACTTTCGGAATTCTAAAGTAATCTGAATCGCGTTTAGGTGCATTTTTTAATGCTTCCTCATGGGTTAATGAATCTACTGCAACATCTTCACGAAGTACATTTACCTCATCAGACATGAAAATTAATGGTTCAACCCCTTCTGTATCTACTTCGGATAATTTATCCATAAACGTAATAATACGTTCCATATCTTGTTTGATTGCTTGTTTGGCTTCTCCAGTAAATTCTAATCGTGCCAAATGAGCAATGTGATCAACTGTTTTTTCATCGATATGCATAGGATCTTATTTTTTACAAATATAATTCGAATTTCGCTTTGTTCTAAACTTTTAAAAAACCTTTACTTTGTTCAATTACGATTTACTAAATAATGGGGCATTAATAGTTTCAAAAGATTTTAATTTGAGGACATCAAGTTCCGTGTTAGCCACTGTTAATGCATTTATTGCTTCGTGAAT
>Ga0114962_10000374_pt1 | contig 39469 bp, 60 predicted proteins | sample C_130820_MF_Meta_FD_87017 | JGI IMG/M metagenome (GOLD analysis project Ga0114962, IMG submission 87017) | Freshwater microbial communities from Lake Croche, Canada to study carbon cycling - C_130820_MF_MetaG | ecosystem: Environmental > Aquatic > Freshwater > Lake | place: Lake Croche, Canada...
AGTAGTTACTCTCAATGGATTTACATAAAAACCTGAACTTGTTGTATTTAAAACAGTTCCACTTGCATTTAAACTTATACTATTTTGATTAGTTGCATTTGCAAGAGTTCCAATTGAGATACTGTACGTTCCTTGTGTTGATACACCTGCTTGATAACCAATCGCAACTGACCCAATTTGTTGACTATTTTGACCTGCGTTACTACCAATAGCAACTGCGTTTTGCGATTGTCTATACTTTCCAGATTGATATCCAATTGCAACTGAATATGGACCTTGAGTTGTGTGTCCAGCATTATTACCAATTGCAATTGCATTTGTACCTTGTGTTGATGCACCTGCTAGATAACCTACTGATATTGCACCAAATCTTTGATAAGTACTTCCTGCATTATATCCTATACTTACTGAACTTGACGCAGGTGAATATTGTCCAGCACCGTATCCAATATCAACTGAATAAATTGGAATATTTACAGTTGATCCACCACCTGAGTCAGATCCCATGCTTACTGAATAATTAGAACTACTCCCAGGAACCCAATTTCCAAGTGGTCCTGATGGATTAACTACACTCGGGTCCCAATATAAATAATTTCCAAATTGAGATCCACTTGGTAAACCTGTTCCACCTCCACCTCCTCCAGGGGTATATTGAGAATATGATACTTCAAATGTATTTAAATCATATTGTAAAAGAAATGGAGATATTTGATTGGTACCCAAAGATATTGGATTGACGTATAAACCACTTGACAAAGGATTTAAAATACCCCCATTTGCATTTAAAATAATACTATTTGCTGGTTGATCACTCACACCTGCCTGATAACCTATTGCAATTGCATTTGTACCTTGTCCAGTAAATCCAGCTTGATAACCAATAGATACAGCACCAAGTCCTTGTAATTTTTGACCTGAATTACTTCCTATTGCAACTGAATTCATACCTTGATTTGTTTGTCCAGCTAAATAACCAATTGCAACTGAATTTAAACCTTGAGTTGTTTGGCCAGCATAACTACCTATTGCAACTGAATTTGTTCCTTGAAAGTTTTGACCACTTTGATAACCAATTGAAACTGAATTTAAATATTGATTTGTTTGCCCAGATTGATACCCAATAGAAATTGAATTATCGTCTTGATTATATTGTCCAGCCTGGTATCCGAGTGCAACTGAACCAATTCCTTGACCAGCTGTATTACTTTCTATAGTAATATTTTCTGGAAAAGTACCTAAATAACGTCCTTGTCCAGCCTGGTATCCAATTGCAACTGAACTATTCCCCTGAGATACCATTCCAGCATAACTACCTATAGCAATTGAGCTACTATTTTGAGCTGCATAACCAGAAAAATATCCAAATGCGATACTATCACTTAGCTGTGGTTTAAAATCTGGATCACCTGAAATTATTGACCCATGTCCAGAATAATATCCAATACTTAAGCTATTTATACCTTGATCTTGAAATCCAGCTAAACTTCCTATGGCAATTGCATTTATATTTTGTCCAGTGTATCCTGCCGATATACCAACTGATATACTATTATCTGATTGATTATATTGTCCCGCAAAGTTTCCCATAGCAACGGAATTATTTCCTTGTGTAAATTCACCAGCGTTACTTCCAATCGCAACTGAATTTGTACCTTGAAATTGTTTACCTGCTTGATATCCAATTGCAATACTATTTGTACCTTGATTTGTTTGACCAGCATATGCACCAATAGATATGCTATTATCTGGTTGATTATATTGTCCCGCAGAGTATCCCACTGCAATTGTATTATGACCTTGTAAAGTATAACCTGCATTAACGCCATGTGCAATACTACCAGTACCTTGAAACCAATAACCAGCTGACACGCCAATTGCAATAGAACTTGTACCTTGAAATTGGTATCCTGCATTATTTCCAATTGCAATAGTTTCATTATTTTGTCTATCATATCCTGCATTCTTTCCAATTGCGATTGCTCCATCCGATCCATTTGTATATTGAGAATTATAACCAATTGCAATTGCATAACTACCTTGAAACCAATAACCTGCATTGTCACCAATAGAGACTGAACTTTCTCCTTGCCATGGGTTCTCATTAACTCCAGTACCAGGTATTGTATTTCCACATGCATTATTTCCAATAGCGATACTATTGGCCCCCTGTGAAACCACGGCAGCATTGTATCCAATTGCTATAGAATTTTGTTGCTGATTTGTTTGAGCTGCATATGTTCCAAATGCTATACTATTCGTTCCTTGATTTAGCTGACCTGCATTGATACCAATTGAAATTGCATTGGTGCCTTGAAGAGATTGTCCTGCATAAAATCCCATAGCTATGGCACCAGTTCCTTGTGCTGCTCTATTATCAGGATCACCTGATCCATCTATAGCCCCGTATCCTGCATTATTACCAATTGCTATACAATTTCCACCTTGGTAATTTTGTCCTGCTTGTAATCCAATAGCAATTGAACTTGTTCCCTGACCAGCATAACCAGCAGAATCTCCAATGGCAATTGCTTCAGCATATTGTGGATTATTTGTTATATTAGAACTAGTTGGTGCATTATTATAAAATCCAAATCCAGCATTAAGACCTATAGCAATTGCATTAACACTTTGTGTATTTTGACCAGCATTAGATCCAATTGCAATAGCACCAGAACTTTGATTAGTCGCACCTGCTATGTATCCAATAGCAATTGATTTTTCTCCTTGTGTTAAATTACCAGCTTCAAAACCAATAGCAACTGCACAAGTTCCTTGATCATAATGTCCTGTGGCTATTCCAATAGCAACTGCACCTATACCTTGAGTAAATTCAGCAGCATTAATACCAATAGCAACCGAATTTCCTCCTTGATATAAAGCTCCAGAATTCCAACCAATAGCAACTGAATCATTACTTTGATTAGTTTGACCACTTTGATAACCAATTGCAACTGAATTATATCCTTGTGTAAATTGTCCCGCATTATAACCTATCGCAGTTGAATTTGCATTTTGATTAATTTGCCCGGCATTTGATCCAATTGCAACTGAATTTGCAAAATAGTTATCATTATATGACCCACCTTGTTCGATACTACCAGCATTACTTCCAATACTTACACAATTTATTTTTTGATTAATTTGTCCGGCATTTGACCCAATTGCTACTGAATTACCTCCAGGTACTTCTCCGCCAAGATTATCATAATTGATACCTTGATTTAAACTACCCGCTTGGTAACCAATACTTACTGAACTAATATGTTGATTTGTTTGTCCTGAGTTGGCCCCAATTGAGACACATAACCCTCCATTAATAAGTCCTCCTTGCTGTGAAGCCTGTATTCCTTGATTTACATTACCAGATAAATACCCCAATGCAATACTATTTTGATTTTGATTTATTTGTCCAGCACCTGATCCAAATGCAGCACAATTTGTTTGTTGGCCATAATTTCCTGCAAAACTTCCAAAAGCAACTGAATTCGTTCCTTGATTTCCCTGACCTGATTGATATCCTATAGCAATTGAATTATTTCCTTGATTTGTCTGAGCTGCTTGGAAACCTACCGCAATTGAATAATCTTTTTGATTAATTTCTGCTGCATAATCACCAAACGCTATTGAACCAAAACCTTGATTTAATCTACCAGCGACTCCTCCAATTGCTATGGCACCAGTACTTTGATTAGTTTGTGCAGCGTAATTACCTATTGCAATTGCAGAATATCCTTGTGTAAATGTCCCAGCATTAAAACCTATAGCAATTGCACCAGTACTTTGTTCAGTTTGTCCAGCGTGCATACCAATTGCAATCGCTCCTTCATTTTGAGTCCCTTGTCCTGCATATTGTCCAATTGCTATAGCCCCTGTTTTTTGGTAGAATTGTCCTGCTTTATACCCCATTGCAATTGCATATTCAGAATTATAAAATTGCGCAGGTTGGTATCCAATAGCAATACTATAACTACTTTGTCCAAATTGGCCAGCTTGATATCCAATACTTACAGGGTCAACATTAATAATTAATTTCCCAGTAATCGTTAAGTTAGCTGCATATAAATCATATATATTTACCGACATTTAATAGTTAGCGTTATTTTTTTTTAATAAGATTTAAAATTAAATAATGTTGATTATTAAATGGAACATAGTACGATATTTTCCAAGCTTATATTTAAATATCCCGATAGAGTTCCAGTAATAATACAGAAAGCAACAAATTGTAAAGAACTTTTAGATAATAATAAATATTTAATTCCAAAATTTCTAAATGTTTCTGAAGTAATTTATATAATTAGAAAAAAAATAAAAATAAATGAAAACCATGCTATTTTTATTTTTGTTGGTAAAGGTAGTTCTGCGACGTTAGTACCTTGTAATATGAATATGTTAGATGTTTACAATACATATAAAAATGATGACGGTATTTTATATATAACTTATACTATTGAAAATACATTTGGTTAATCAATTGGATCAATTTCAACTTTTTTTTCTTTTTTTCGTTTAACTTTAATAACCTCTGGTTCAGGTTCAACTTCAATAACCTGTTCAACTTCCGGTTCTTCTTCAGATTCTTCTTCATCTGAATCTAATTCTTCTTCAGAATCTTCCTCTGAATCAAGCTCAAATTCAGATTCAATATTTTCCCAGACTCTTAATTTAATATGTTTATCAGATCCAGATTCATCGAGCTCTTTAATTCTACAATAAATTTTAAGCACCTCTATATTAAACTCAGAAAGTTCCTCGATACTTCCAACATTTCCAAGATCAAGGAGTTCTTCCATCATTCCTAATAATACTGAATCGTAATTTCTAGCAAGTTTAATAACTTTTTTAGATGAAATTTTAAGATTTTCATAATCAAGATCGTAATTTTTTCCAATTAATTTAATAGTTTGTTTTACAAGTTTTTCGGCTGAAGTTTCGCTCATTTTAATTTAATTTAATTTTTTTTTTAAGTTATTTTAACGAATTGTTTAAATTTCTAAGTTATTTATTAACGTTTCTACTTTTATAGAAGATTTGATAAAATTAATAATATCATTGGGGTTTATAAAAGTATTCCCATCTAAAATAATATTATTGTGAACACTGTTATTTATCCACCTTTCATGATAATTATGACATTCTGTTAAATAACTTAATGGAATATTTTCACCTTTTCGGTTACGATGAAGTACACGACTTTCACAAATTTCCGGAGTTGTTTTAATATAAATAATTCCGTCAATATTAATATTAAATTCATTAAACCATCTAAGATAAATAGAATATTCAATATCTTCAATTTTTCCAGAATCATAAAGCATACTTGCAAATATCTCTCGGTCAGTGTAAAGACATCTTTCTGTTATAATTATACTATTTTTTGAATTATTTTTTATTGCCATTTTAATTTGAGAAAGTCTTGTTATATATGCCATCATCTGGAATGAAAAAGCATATTTTTTAGGGTCTGCATAATATTTTTCTAAAATAGTAACTCCAGATGAATCTTTTATTTCATTCCATACATCAACAGGTTCAGGCAAAAATATTAAATTATAATTTTCGATTGTAATATTAGAATTAATTAAGTGATTTATAATAGTTGATTTTCCTGAGCCAATATTTCCATCGATACTAAATATAAACGGGCTCATGTCGTCTTACCTTTATAAGTTACATTCCTTTAAATTCTTTTTCTTTTGGAAGTATGAACATAATCTGGATCTAATTTTGGATTATCACTTTCAGACCAGGATTCAGAACTACTTTCAGATTCAGAACTACTTTCTGATTTAGAATTTTTTTCAGAAAGTAACTTTTTTTTAAAAAAAAATGATAATAAATTAAATGATAATAAATCTTTTGTAATTAATAATAAATCTTTTGTAATTGATATTACTCCATAAGTGGTAAAAAATAAAATAAAATGACCACAATAAAGGTCCATCTTGTTTTATTTTTTAATTATATATTTATTTAAGTTAAATTACATTTTTTTTTAAATTTTTACACATTCATATTTATTTTAATATTATTAGTATCAATATAAGTAGGAATATATTCATCTTTTTTTAAAAAATTTTTTATTTTTGTTGATAAATACTGATAAAGTGTGTATATCATTTTTAATTTATTTACTTTATTTTTTCCGTAAAGGAAAATGGTAACTTTGTAATAAGTGGTACTGGATCAAATGATCCAAATTTTATAAATCCAGGTGCAATAGTAGTTTTATCCATTTTAATTAATTTATCGCATTTGTCTTTAAATCTTTCTTCTTTTTACATAAAAATTATTTAAAAAATCTTCGTCATCTATAAAGTCACGATGTCTTTCTTTACGAATTTTTTCAACAATAGGTATAAAAATTGTGTATGCATTTAATACAATTTTAAGTTTTTTAATTGGGTCGTTTATATTAAGTGATTTTTCAAAATTATCAAAAATAATATTAGCATCACTTTGTAGTTCAGGACCTTGGTCGCTCCAGTCAATTTTTTCAATATATTTCTGTGTAGTTTTATCAATTTGTTCCATGAATTTTTTTAATGATTCTAAAAATTTTGGATAATTTATTATTTCAGCATTTTCAAGTGTATCATCAATAAATCGTAATTTTGAGAAATTTGTTTTAAGTATATCCCATTCTTCATTTGGATCAGTTTCATTTAAATTTTCAAATTTATTAATAACATCGTCAAGTGAATTATCAAAGGAAATAAATGATTCTTTACTTTGATCGGAAACTGCAAATTTTGCCAAACATTCTAAAAGTTCGTCCATAATTTTGCGATTTAAAACCCCTAAAGGGGACACCAAAGTGTTTTTTAAATTTTTTTTTGTTTTTTTAAAGGCTGGGGTAAGTCCTGTTCCATATGAGACACTCCATTTTCAATTTCTATACTATTAAAATCCCAACGTTGTTGAGCGCATCTTTTAGTTTTTACAGAATGACAACATGGACAAAGTACTTGTAAATTACTTAATTCATTTGTACCTCCATGTTTAACTTCGATAATATGATCAATTTCTTTACCACTTTCATCAAATAATCCATTGTTACATTTCCATAGAGGACATATATAACCTTTACACCCAGTTGCAGGATTAAATGGACTATTATCACATTGATCTCGTGTTAACAAAACTCTTTTGATTTGAACATTAATAGTAGTTCTCATTACTGCTTCGCTTTTTAAACCCTACTGGGAATGCCAAAGCATTTTTATTCAATTTTTAAAAATTGTTACGTTCGTTTTCTGGAATTTTATCAATGTTATCCCAGAAAAAATCATTATTTATTTTATACATTCCTTTCCAGTAAGTATAGTATTCTTCATTAATTATATTTTTACCATTAAATTCAATTTTACCACAAAAATCTTGAGAGATTTCATCATATTCAAGAGTTAACTGGAGATCAAATATTCTGCTGATTTTTTTGCAAAAATTTATACAAGGAGTCCATGCTGTATTAAAAACAATATATAATTCTGAACAATCATCAAAATTATTTACATCAAACTCAACTTCGTCCATTGGTACATCCCATTTAGTTCCAAATTCTTTATGATAATCAGTTACATCTGGAATAAATCTATCAAATAACATTTTTTCATTGGTTTCATTTAATTTATCTAAAATTTCCTTAAATGATTTATTTTTTATTATAATTTTATTTTGGCACCAGTCAGGCATATTGCTTTGTAAATCCCAAAAGGAACACCAAAGTGTTTTTATACATTTTATACAAAATTATTTTTGTACAAAATTATTGTACAAAATTGTAATTGCAATTATCAATAATATTATATTATTAGCTGGTGGCGGTAAATTTGGATAAACTAACATTTAATATAAACTAACATTTAATATAAACTAACATTTAATATTTTTATTTTTAAAACCCATAAGGGGAATCCGAAGATTTTTTTTAAAAAGTTTAGATTTGTTGTATTTGTTTGATATATTTATTTAGTTTAGAGAGTTTATTTGCCATAATAATTAGTTTAACCTTAAGATCGGTATTTTCATTAATTAATTGTTGTTTTGACATTTTTTCACGATCCATTTTAAAGTTTTAAACCCACAAGGGAACCCTAAGGTTTTTAAAAAGTACAATTTTATATTTTTTTTATGTAATGTTTAACGATATCATAATTCATTTTATTGTATTTAATGTGATAGTAAAGATTTGATTTAATATATTTACATAAAATTATAGAAAAATCAGTTTCTATAAAAATAGTAAGTATATCATCTCCAAGTGAAAAATTAAAAACATCCTCAATTTTATTAAGTTTTGCAAATAATCTTAAATATAATACACCATCATTAGATCCAAATTGAATTATATTTTCATATGGGATAAATAAATTATTTACGATCATTCCATTATCATATAATATCAAATCGTTAGTACATGATGATTTATATAATGTTTTATTATTACCAAGGATAATAGTTTGAACTTTAAAATTTTTAGAAAATAAAAATAAATTATTTTTAGGTAAAAAATGAAATACAAATTTTATATAACAAGAAAATAAATAATAATTTAAATATAATAACAAGTGTAGTAAACTTTGTTCTTTATTTATTTTTTTAATTGCATTTATAATAATTTGTTTTTCGTTAATTGTAATTTGTTTTTCGTTAATTGTATTTTCCATTTCTTCAATGTTTATAATTATATAACTATTCTTTCTTTGCATACATATTTAAACTATTTTTTAATTCCCAAAGGATTTAAATAAAAAAAAATCTGGTTATTTTGTTGAGATAATAGCTTTTATATTTAAACTTACCTAAAATTTAAGTATTTTTATTTTTTGTAAAAATTAAAGTTCAAATAAAATTCTTGATGGATGATAAAAATATTCAGCTAAACCATGTAATACAAGATCATTTCTAATTCTAGCTGTTTTAATGCGATAACGTTTCCAATAACGTTGAATTATTGAAACTTTAGATATAAAATATTCACAATAAATTATATATTCAATGTGGTTAACTTTTTTTATACTAACAGCATTTAATTTTTTTAAGAAAATGTAAAAGTTATATATGGTACTATTATAACCTTTACCGTTTCTTGATACAATTAATTTATTATTTTCATAACAAGCTAAATATATTTGACGATCATTTTCATAAATGTGGAAAATAACATTATTTAAAAGTAATTTATCAATTTCTTTTAAAATATAAATTGTTTTCATTTAAAAAAAATTGTTTATTTAACCTTTTCAGGAATGCCAAAGCATTTTTAAGTTAACTTTAATTTTATTATATCATCGGAATCAATACAATAAATAAAATTATATTCTTCAAATATTTCATCAAATATTTCTTTTCTTAAATCTGAACAATCCGTTATACAATTTATAAAATTAATTAATTTCCTTTTTGCTCTTTTACTTTTAAAACCCCAAAGGGAACCCGAAGGTTTTTATCGCTTGCGCTTTTAAATTTTAATCTAACGAATTTAAAACGCTGATTACTTTAAATAATAACCATTAATATGCTTTGAAGTATAACAAGATGAAGCATAATGCCCTTCTCTTCCACAGCGAAAACAACAATTATCATCGCTGTCATCACTATCATCACTATCATCACTATCATCACTATCATCACTGTGGTAAATAATTTGTTTTTTATTTTTTGAATTACAATATTTTTCGTGATATTCACATTTTTTTTCTTCTATAAACTCTTTTTCACAATAATCACACTCCCATACTTTTTCATATTTTTTTTGACAATCTTTTGCAAAATGTCCCTCTTTTCCACAAATAAAACATTTATCATTTGTTCCATTACTCATTTGGTATAAAATATCTTTTTGAGATTTGGTTAATTTTATAGAAACAAATGATCCACCACGAACATTATTTATCCCATGTTTATCCATAAAAATTCTTGTATATTTATCTTCATCATAATCATCACAATTAGGTTTAATTTCTAAAACTTTTAATGGTTTATATATTTTAGTCCATGCTGAACCATTTGAATTAAAATGGGTTTCTAACCTAAATTGTGGATTATTTGTTTTTCCAATATAATATTTCCCTTTTTCTAATTGAAGTATGTATATGAAAACCATTAATTTATTTAATTCATTTTTAAACTTTACGGCATTTCTATTTAACCCTTTCGGGTACTGCCGAGACAGATTTAAAATGATTTATTACTAGGTTTTGAATCATAATTTATTTTAACATTTAAAGGTGCATATCCACCTTGACATAGTAAATCACACACTATATTAGTTGTTTCATAATCCGGTTTAGATGCATAGTTAGAAACATAAATATTTACTATATCTATTTCGCTTAATGTATAAATACTGTATTTATTATTTATATGACAAATTGCTCCATCATCCATTAATCCAAGATGTATATATGCTTTTCCTATATTATTAAAACATGAAATAGTACATGAACTAATCTCTGGAAACATTTGTACAGAATTAGAAAATGTCATTAAAACAATTTTTCTAAATGTAATCATATTAATTGATTCACGCGAAGTTAATTTAAATTTTTCAGTAAAAACACAATCATTACTTTCTTCAAACTTATAAGTTTTTAATGCGCTGTAAAAATCTACCATTTTTACTTTTTTAAACCCCGAAAGGAATCCCGAAGGATTTTTAAAAAAATATTTTTTTAAAGTACTTTTACTTTTTTTATTTTATACATAATAATTCGATTTTCAAATAAATAACATTGATAATTTTCACTTTGTTTTAATTTAAAAAATAAATTATAATTTTTAAATTTAACTTCAACTTTAACTTTGAGTTCAGATTTATATGGTTTAAAAGCAGACATTTTATTTTAATTCTTTTACCCCCTTTCAGGGACCTCAAAAGGATTTTAAGTTTTACGTTTTTTTAATGGACTTTCTTTAGTAAATAAATTGATTGTTTCAACAATTTTTTGATTTATATCACTTAAATTTTGATTTATATTATCAATATTGTAAGTATAATCAGGATCATTTATTATAGTTTGAATAAGGTTTATTTTATTTACTAAACAAGCTAAATCAATCATTTTTTTACTTTTAAACCCAGAAAGAAATGCCTAAGCATTTTATTTAAACTTCTTTGGAATTTTTAAGGTATTTTATTTTTTTGTCTTGTTTTTTAAAACCCCGAAGGGAATCCCAAAGGATTTTTAAAAAGAAATTTTTAAGTATAAAGACGAGAACTTGTATTTAATTCAACCTTGAGCTCTCCATTGGCAAACTTAGAAAATAGTTTACTCTTTTCTATGATGTTATCAAAAAGATACTTTGTAAAAAACTTTTCCATAATATTAATAGTAACTTCAATTTCAGAAATATTTTTATAAAAAGTTTCAAAATCAGCTGCGTAATCTGGAAAAAAACGTACAAACATATCTTTAATTTGATCTTTTGTTGCAAATTTAAATTCAATAAAATAATTAATGCGTCTTTTAACTGCATGATCAAGCTCTTGGAGTTTATTTGTAGTCATAAAAACAACAGTGTTTTCAGGAGTGTTAACACCATCTAAAATATTAATAAAACCTGAAAAAGTAAGTTCGGTTTTTTGCCTTCGATCTTCTCCAAATAAAGCATCAACATCTTCAAGGCATACAAAACTATTATCAGGAACGCGTTCAAGTAATTTTAAAAGACAATCATAATCAGTATCAGCATTTATCGTAATATAAGCTAAATTTTTATTAAAATAACCTGCAAGTGTTTTGATAAGTGTTGTTTTACCAGTTCCAGGAACACCGTATAACATATACATTCTTGTATGATTGATGTTTAAACTACGATAACGTTCAATTATTTCAGATTTAAAAAAAGTTGTTATATCATTTAATAATTCACTTTTAACGACACCAGGAAGATAAACAGTATCTATGTCGCGCTTGAGAAGTATTGTACTTTCGCCCCACATACTATGACATGTTTTATATATAATTTGTTTTTCATTAAAACTATTTTTTACAATATAATCAATTGCGGTTGAAATAAATTCAGTTACCGTTAAACCTGTAATAATAAGTTCTGAATATTTAGTAAATGAATAAACTTTCTGTGTATATACTTCTTTCGTTTTAATTTCAAAATGTAAATCAAGGTATTCAAATTCCGGTTCATCAATTAAATAAAAAACTTGTGAAGTATTTTTACAATATTCATCAAATTTTCTTAAAAAAGAATTATCAAGTTTGTAATGAAGGTATTTTAAAATAAATTTATATTCAGATTGATACGATAAAAATGTTACTTTCATTTAACTTTTTAAACCCCGTAAGGAACCTCGAAAGGTTTTTTAAAATTTAAAATTTATGGATAAATAAAACTTTCGTCAGCAATTTTGTTATTTGCATTTATACTAACAGTCCCGATTAAACTATTAGGGCCAAGTTCGTTATAAAATTTATCATACCAAAGATCATTTGTTACAATTTTCCACCCATTAGTCATAGTTATTATCATCTCTGATCCCCCACAACCTTTAAACATATTATTTCGGCGACCATTTTTAAAAATAAAACATTTATGATAACCACCTTCAACTTTAACAAAAAATTCAAAATCATTTAATCTTTTTTAAACCCCGTAGGGAAACCCGAAAGTCAAAATGGATTTTTTTTAAGTTTTTTAAACTGATTTGAGATAATGCTTGATTTCAGGATACTTTTTATTCATTAATTTAACCCATTCTTTACCAATTGAATAAGTAACTGGGCTTCCATTACCACTTGTAAAATTTGAATTCCAGTGAATTTTAAACATTTTTAAATCCACAAAGACAAGCCAAAAACTTTAAATTTATTGATATTTTATTACAAATTCATGCCAGCCAAATAAATGAATATATTGAAAACATTTTATATTAATTTCATATGAATTTTTTTTATGACAATAGCAGCGTATATGTTTAATAGAATTCCAAAATTCGGGAGTTGTATATTGTGGATTTTCAATAAGACACCATAGATTTAAACTATTAAAAAAAATGTAATCATTTATTAAAGATATTCTGAAATATGTATTTTTTATAAATGAAAAATCCCATTTTTCTGGAAAAATTCCATCAAACTTAATAATATCACCAATAGTTTTATCAAAACTTACTTCACTCATTCTTTTTTAAACCCTTTCGGGAACACCAAAGTGTTTTTAAAGTGAAAAGATACTAAAATATTAAAATTTAAATCCAGCTGCTGGACTTGGTGTTGGAATTGGTATTGGAATGGGAATTGGTGCTGAAATTGTATTATTTTTTTTAGGTTCTATTTTTTCTTTATAAGCAAAATGTTTCATCATAATTTTATTAAGTTCATTGGTTTTTTGTTCGACTGCTATTATTTTATCATTTATTACACTTAATCTAAAAATCATATTATCATGTTTTTCACTTAAAAGTATCCGATTTGTTTCTATTTTTAAATTAATCGCATTTATGTTTTCAAGAATATTAGATACCATTTCATTTTTTATTTTAGCGTCATCTTTGAGTGTTTGTAATTCTTTAATTGTATTTTCACAAAACTCAGCCATAAATTCTTGAGTAATGTTTCTATACATTTAAAGTTACTTTAAACCCCGAAGGGAACCCGAAGGTTTTTAAAATTTTTTAAATAGAATTTTTTCTTTTTTTTAAATTAACCCATTCTTTTTTAAATGGATTATAGTTAGATCCAGTAGGTTCAATTGGTTCATAAACATATTTAATTATTTTAATAGTTAATTTTGGAAATTCCATTTTAAACCCTTTCGGGAACACCAAAGTGTTTTTTTAATTTTTTATCTTAGATCTATAAATTTCCAAGAACTAAATTCAATTTTTATTTTTTCAATAATTTCATCGGATTTTGATTTTGGAAACATCCATGCTTTTTTCAATACCAGCCATTTTGCACCAAGAGTTTTAAGAGTATTTCTAAAATTAGGATCAATATAATATCTAATTAAAATTGAATTTTTATATTCTTCTATCAACCATTCATTTTCTTTTAATTTAATATCGTTATTTTCGGAAACAGTTTGGTTGACTTTTTGTTCAAGTTCTTTAAATTTTTGTTCAAGATCTTTAACTTTTTGTTCGAGTTCTTCAACTTTTTGTTCCATTACCGTTTTTAAAACCCCGAAGGGAACCCGAAGGTCGAAAAAAACGTAGTTTTTTTTGCCGCTTAATTTAAGGTTTTTTAAAGTTTTAAATTTTTAACCGTAACGTGAGCGCATAAGACAGTAATCACCCCACAATCATCCATCATTGCTTTAGCAGCAGCGTCAAGTCCTTTTGTAGCCATTACAACCGCCATTGCTTTATTTGCATCATCCATTCCATCTGCTTTGGCATAATTTTCTACACGAGTTTTATCAGCTTCAATAAGTTTTGTGGTTTTAATAACGTTATTCATGATTGTATTTTATTTTTTATTTAAAACTAGATGGAACAAATGGATCATGTATAAACATAAATTTTTTTGGTGTATGTATTGTTTCTTGGTCTCTTGGGACATAATCTTCATCGATACTTTCATCAAGGTAACTAAGATATTTTTCAGAAAAACTTATAGAAAAAGCGCCATTTTCATTTATATTGGATAAAAAAAGAGAATCATAACAATTAAAATCATTTAATTTATTAATTTCATCATTACTTAATATTGGAAATTGATAAACTACATCAGTGTATTTATTTTCTTTTTTTGATAATCTATAGAGTAAAAGTATTTGTTCTTCAAATTTCCAATAATTAGCATCTTTCATTGTTTCCCATAATTTTTCGTCGATTGTGATAAATAAAGTATTCATTACCGCTTCGCTTTAAAACCCCAAAGGGAACCCGAAGGTCAAAAAAACATAGTTTTTTTTTGGTTATTTTTTTAAAGATGTAGTTCGATAAAATTCATGAGTTCTTGGCGTAATTTTTTCTTAAATATTTCAAGTTCGGAAAGTTGAACTGGTTCTTCTTGTAAAACTACATCTTCTTCATAATAATCATCATATATATTTTGAATATATTCAATTGATAAATTAATAGTCATTGTTCTAGCCAAACCAGTTCCACTTGATCGAGGTTCAATATAATTATTTATAGAATATGTATGAAGTCTATGACGCTCAGATGTACTAACATAAGAAGGTAATATAATAGAAACATATTTATATTCTTTTAGTATAGTTTTAATACTACTACGAACCAAGTTAAATATTTCTTTATCAAACCCATTACGGTTTTTGAGCATATTAACTTGCATATGTTCCCATTCTCCCATAACCAACATAGTAGTGTAAGTAGCCATTTTAAACTTTTAGTTCTTTTTAATTGCCTTTTTGCCACCCAAAGGTCTTATGTAATTTTAGTTTTTGTAATTTTTATAATTTTTATTCAAAAAAATAATAAGTATTATTTTTTAAAGTATATTCGTAAATTTCTAAATTTGAACATTTTAAATAAATTATTTTTTTAGTTTGGGGTAATTTTTTAATAATTGAAAAACATTTCTTACTTTGTAACAATTCTTCATTTATTAAACGTCCTTTAAAAATATGAAGTTCTTGATATAACATAATAAGATCAGATGATGTACAATTGGAAATTAATATTTTTATCTGAGTAGCTGGAACTAAAAGTTTATTCTTAATACCATAATTATAAGCAAATTGTATTTCTATTTTATCAACGGGTTTTCTACAATATGGACAATTTGGAGTATTGCAAATCCATGTTTGTATACACTCTTTACAAAAAGAATGATTACAGCTTAATTTTAATGGAGATTTCAATGTATCTAAACAAATAGAACAATGCTCTTTTTCTTTTTTAACTTGGCCATTATGAATATGGCAAAAAGTATGTCCACATTTTATTTTACAACGTCTACCAATTACAGTAATACCGTGGCATCTCATTTAACTATATGTGCCTTTCAAATTCCCAAAGGACTTAAATGCTGTATTTTATTTATTTATTTATATTTTTATATTTTTTATTTTTTTTATTTTTTTGTTGGCTGCGTTTATACGAAACAGGTGAAACAGGTGAAACAGGTGAAACAGGTGAAACAGGTGAAACAGGTGAAACAGGTGAAACAGGTGAAACAGGTGAAACAGGTGAAACAGGTATATTTAATTTTATTTCATTTAAAACAGTTTCTTCTAATAAAAAAGTTTCAGTATCATCAAATTCAAAAAAATTTTGTGTATTCTGAGGAGTAAAAGAAGGAGATAAATAATTTAAATCAGAAACTAACTGTGGTTGTTTTTTTTCGTAACCAGGTGGAGTTTTAATATCAACTGGGGCACTTGGAATAGTTTGAGAAACGAACTGATTTTCATTTTGGAAATAACTGAAATTACGGTTATTTCCAAAATTATATATAGGTATAAAAAGTTCTGGAACAAATTCATAATTCATTTTACTCTTTGATTGGGTTTTTTGTTGTCCAAAGACAAAAGATAAACGTTTACATTTACGTTTTAACGTTTACGTTTTAAATGATTTGTTGTATTTGCATGTAAATATTGTAAAATTGTTGAATATTCTAAAAATATTAAATTATTTTCAATAATAATATTTTTATAAGAATTATAATTTGTTACGAAAAGTGTATTGTTTAAATTATATAAAATTTTGAACATATTATTATAATTTTTATGTTTAGTATAATACATAAAAACACCAGGAATATTTAATTTATCTTCAAGACAAATAAAAATAGAACATATATTTTTAAGAATCTGATCATTTCCTTGATCAAAAATATAATCAACTCCTCCAGGAGGATATCGATGATACTCCATTTTTAAAACCCCTAAGGGAACCCAAAGGTAAAAAAAAGTGGCGCTAAGGTTTTTAAAATTTTTAAATTTAATGCTGTTCACAATAACCATATTTACAATGCCAACACCAGTAAATTGGTTCTAACTTATTTTCACGTGCAAAATCATCTTCATCACGTTCTTCTTGTTTTAATTCATTAAAATTTTTTCGAGAAAGTGTTTTTTGTTGCCATATTTTAAAGTAAACTAAAACGTTCATTTTATCTTTTATTTCTTTTATTTATTTTAAAATTTAAAGTAATTTATTTTTTTGTAAAATAATTTTATTCGTATACAGTCTGAACAAGTCTTTTTAAATTTTTAAAATATTATCACATAAAAATGTAAATTATTTTTAATAAGTAACGTTAACTTCTTCACATTTTTTTTTATGTAATCTGAGCTGTAAATCAAGGCGACCTGGATCTCCTTTAATTTTAAATCCACACATTAATTCAACAGTTCTTATCGTTCCTCCCATATTTCTATTGTTTCCACCCATTAAAATTTTTAAACCCCGAAGGGAACGCCAAGACGTTTTTAGTGTTATTTTATAAATAATAGTTATTAGTTTGTTTATATTCATGTTCTTTACGAACTGTGGCAAGTTGAGATGCTAAACATATGATTGATGATTTAAGTTTAAAATTTTCTTTTCCAAGTTGTAAATTTTCTTTTTCAAGTACTTTTATTTTTTCAATTAAATCAGATTTACCCATCGTTCGACTTTTAAACCCAGAAGGGAAACCCGAAGATTTTTTTTTAATTTGTTTTATTTAAGATAGTCAAATTCGTTTAAATTTACTTCTTTTAAATTTACTTTTAATTTTTTAGGTTTAATTTTGTTAAGTTGTTTAGGTTTTTGTTTTTTTTGTTTAAAAAATTTTTTTGTTTCATTGTGTAATAATTTTATTGGATTAAAACCAAAGCCAATAATTAAATTCATAATATTTTCTTTTTAAACCCAGAAGGGAAATCCGAAGATTTTTTAATTTGTTTTTAATCAAACCATTCAGGCTCTTTGCACTTGTATTCTTCCTTAATTTTTGAACGAACGATTTCAATATGTTTATCGTAGTCTATAAGTTGAATAACGTCTGTAAGAGACCATTTATTAGTTCTTATAGATATAAAAAGTGCGTTAGATATATCTTCAGGTGCATTATTATTAGTACGAACAATTTCTTTTTTAGTGTGATTTATAAAAAAATAAAAATTAGTTATTTTTTGTGAACGTCTTGCCTGAGATTTATCATTGATAATATGATAATAAACTAAGTTTTCAATAACGATTTTTATTTTCATATTAAAAATATGGGAAAGTTCTTCTACATTTTTTCCATCAATATGGTATAAATGGTTAAGATGGTGTTCAAAATCTTGAAAAACAATAGCCATCTTGTTCCTTTTAATACCCCTAAGGGTAGGTCAAAACCCTTTAATTTTTTTATTGCATGTTTTACAAATTTCACAATTTTGAAAATTACTTGGATTTTCAAATAAATCAGGTCGATAAACTACTTTATTAAAATTAACCCATATTTTACAAAGTGCACATTGAATTTTCACCATTGTATTTGAAACTTTTAAACCCTCTAGGGAACCCAAAGGTCGAAAAAAACGTAGTTTTTTTTGCGGCTTGGCGCGCAAGCGCTAAGGTTTTTAAAAATGTCCAAAGTTATTTTAATAACCCATCAAATTTATACAATTTAAATTAGGATTTTTTTTAATTCGAATACGGTTTATTCCATTTATTCTATGCTTTAAATAAATTTTAGGATTAGATTTATTTTCAAGAGTATCTATTAAACACCCCATTGTTAACAAAAATCCAATTGGATGTATAACATCATGTGTGTATTTACTAAACCACCCGCCTTTATAAAGTAAATGGTTCAATTGAATAACATGTTCCATACTTTTAAAAATAGAATAAAATTCTTTATTTACAAGAATTAAATTAGGATAATCTTTTGTGTAACAGTACCTTTTTACAAAATCCATTGCAAAATTTATGTTTTCCATTTTAACCCTTTTGGGAAAAGCCTAAGCTTTTTAAATTTAAGATTTTATTTGGTTCTTCTCCTTTTACCACAAAATTCTTCAATAAATTCATTGTCAACTGTTTCATTCATCTTTTCATTTGCATAATCCTCAACTATATCAACTAATATATGATAACCTTCGAGAACTTTATTTATTTTTTCAAAAGGACAATTGTAATTTAATGAACATTCTAATTTTTCCTTGATTAAAAAATTTGCGTCTTTCAACTCATCATCGCATCCATCCCAATTAATTGTTTTTAAATAACGTTGGTTTATTTTATCAACCTGTTCCATAAAATGAGATAAACTTTTAATAAGTTCGTTGGATGTTTTTAACTTAAATTCCATGGATTTTAAAAAACAAAGTCTGGCAAAAGTTAATTCAAGAATATTCCATTCATCTTGAGAATCGTAGGAACTTAAATTATCAAGTTTATCGATAATTTCATCAATGGTAGTTATTTCTCCAATATCAAATTTTTGTAAAGAATTGATAAGTGTATCCATTTTATGTTTGCTCTTGGTTACCGAGGCAACCTTAAGTCTTTTTATTTTTTGTTTTTTTTTATTTAACAATAACAAGATACTATTTTTATTTCTCCATTAATAATTTGTATTTTTAATGATTTCATCCATTTATCTAGTTCTGTTTTAGTCAAAGAATTAAAAATTTTTTTTTTATCAATTTTTTGTTTTATATAATAATTTACCATTTCGCTTTAAAATCCCAAAGGGAATCCCAAAGGATTTTTAAATTAATTTTTTAAATGGTAGTAATAATAGTACCAGAGGCATTTCTTAAACTACCATATAAATTATTTTGATTAGTCCATCGAGGATTTTGTTTTGATACTTTTATTCCATGAGTTATACATATTTGTTTAACTTCTGAAAACATAACTCGTTTATTTGATATTTTTAATAAAACTTCTTCAGAGTCATTCCATTGAGATGATTTTTGAACAATCTCAATTATTAATTCGTGTTTTGATCTAGCAATAAATTTCGGCACTGATTTATTAATTATAAGTAATTTTGTGTTATTTGATTGTGCTTGGTCAAAATCTATTTTCAATTTATTCATAAGTTCTAAATACAGACCTTCAGGAATTTCTGAAGAACGATCGTGAAGAACATTCTGGGTATTCATTTTAAAACTTTCAACGTTTTGTTAAAACCCCGAAGGGAACCCAAAGGTTTTTAATTTTTATTTTTTAAATTAACTGTTTAATGTACTCAGATTCAATAAAAATTTTCATTTGTCTTTTACCATGTTTATTTTCAGATTTACTTGTTATGTTATTTTTAATAGAAAATGTGTGGATTCTATGACGATCGGCCATTGTAAGTTCAGGTGGAAGTACGATAACTGTTTTTGCATAAGGATTAAAAAATCCTGCTGTAATAGTTTTAACAATCTGGGATTCAAATGAATTTCTTGATTTAAGAAAATTATTTTTAGATTTAATCCAGTCTTTTTTGAGAATGATAATGTATTGAACTGAAGACATTTGATAACTTGTGATTGGATTTAAATTGTTTATGTGCTTTTTTGTTACCCAAAGGTCTAATGTTTTTTTTTTGTTTTGTAAATTATTTTATTTATTTTTTTGCCATTTACATAGAAATGTTTCTATATCGTCTCCGTTTGTTGTTGTTTTTATATTTTCTGGTAAAATTATATTTTTTTTGTTTAAAATGTCAATAGTTTCTTTTATTTCAACATATTTTAAACCATTGATTTTCTTACATTTTAAATTAAGTAATTTAGCTGCTCTAATTGGGCCTTTTCCAATAATATAAATTTTATCAATTGAAACACCATGGTATCTACAAATATTAGAACTTAAATCATAAATCGTAAGTGCGCCGATATCTCCATATTGTTTAAATAATGACATAGAATTAAAAATTTCTTGAAAAGTTTTATTTTTGTACTCATTTAATTGAATACCGTTAATAATATTTTTCAATAAAGTCTTTCTGCGGCTGTGATTAATTGCTTCTTCAAATATTTTATCCATTTCGCTTTTAAAACCCCGAAGGGAACCCGAAGGTTTTTTTTTAAAATTTTTAGATAAGCCGATAAATAATCTGAACTATTGTTACCAAACTCAATAATCCATTAACCCAAAAAAGTATTTTAATGTATCTGGCCTGTGATACAATTAAAGTATTATATTTTTTAGCATTATCAACGTGATCTTTAATAGAAAGTTCTAAATGAACAATAAAATTTTTCTGTTCATCAATTTTTATTTCTTTATTGTTATAATCAAGTTGGAGATAACGCATACGCTCTTCATTTCTAGCCAATTCAGAGCGCAATTTACTTATTTTATTAACAAGCGTAAAAGCATAAGCAACTGAGTCAAAATCAACTTTTTTGTTTTTTTTATTTTTTTTTGGTATAAATTTCATTAACATTTCGTTGTCACTGTCATCTTCATTTTCACTTTCTTCATCTGCAGACTCGTATGATTTTTTATTGATACCTTCTGTAAGAATTTCTTTACGAAGTTTGTTAAGTTCGGAGTTAGTAACTTCAGTAATCGGTTTTCCCCATGGATCGAGCTTAGGAGATTCCATTAACACTTCGCTTTTTTATAACCCCGAAGGGAACCCGAAGGTCGAAAAAACGTAGTTTTTTGCCGCTTGGCGCGCAAGCGCTAAGGTTTTTTAAAAGTTTAGTCTCGTTTTAAAAATACATAATCTTCCCATCCATTTTTAGCAATAAATTCCATGGTACGAAGACTTAATAATAGACTTTCTCTAGAATGTCCATGGTACATTTGTGATTTCAATACATCAAATTTCTTAACGCTATCAAAACAATTTTTATTTTTTTTTAAAATCTTCCATATTTTTAAATTATCGATAACTTTGTAATCAAAAGTAAGTGCAATTACATTTTCATCTTTTAAAAATGAAAAATCACCTGGAAGATAGTCGTCAGAACGTTGGGTTTTCATTTTAAGCTTTGTGTACCTTTTTGTTACCCAAAGGTCTTATGTATTTATTTTTTTTGTAAAATTGCGCTTAAAAAAAATTTCATTTATGTAAAAATAAAAATATTTTTAGTAAATTTATTTTCAAAATTAATTTTTGCAATAGCTTTTGTTATTTTAATATTTTTTAATAATTTTTGAAATGGTTGATTAATAATTTCATTATCATTTGCAATATGACATATATCGTTAAACTCAATTTCCGATAAATACGTATCTTTATAAATATTTAAACAAAGTATTAATAATTCTCCTTCTGATTTATCAAGAATATCAATTGATATTGTATGAATATCTGTATACATTATCAACTGATTATTTAAACCCCAGTTTAAACCATCATTTATTATACTATATTGAATTTTGCCACGGCATATAGGACATGAATAATTTGGGCAACTTATACATACCCATTTATTTATACATTGTTTACAAAATTTGTGCCCACATTGAATAATTGCTTGGCATTTTAATGGGTCCATACATATTCCACAAGTTTCGTTGTTGTGATCTGAACAATATTCTCCATTTATAATTCTTTTGCACTGTGTACCTTTAAGAGTTTGTCCATTACAACGACCCATTTACGCTTTGCTCGCTTTTGAAGATACCCAAAGGTGTTTTATTTTATACTTAACTTTGCAAGAGAGTCTTCTAAAATTAAATCAACAATTAAAACTTTTTTAGGTTGAGTTAATTTAGAAAAATATTGTGGAATATAAGTTTGGGCATAAGTGGTAGGATTCATTTGCTTGTTTTTTTTTGTTCCCGAAGGAACTTAATTAATTAATTTTATTTAAAATGAAAACAATAACGCATCATCATACGAACAATAATAATATTCATTATCAATTAACATCTTTATTTTATATTTTTTATCTGGACTACAATGTAAAAGTTCAACAAATTCAATATTGTCGCAAATAGACCACTGATTATCTCGTATTGTATTAGATAATGCATTTGCAATATTTATTTTAGCGTCTTTTGTAGTACTGGTAATAAAATGCTTAGTGTGATTAATAAAAAAGTCAGACATTTGTGCTTGATTTACGTGTTTTTTTGGCTCCCGAAGGAACTTTTTTTATTTTTTTTTTATTTTTATTAATTTTTTTATTTTTTATTATTTTTTTTAAGCATCTTCCTCTGATTCGACAAGTTCCACAACAGCGGCCTTGGATTTCTTGGATTTCTTGGGTTTCTCAGCCTTGGCTGGCTCAATTTCTTCCTTTGCTGGAGCAGCACCAGGTTTCTTCTCGATGATCTCAGCAGCCTCCTTGATGTGGCGCCAGCAGAACCAGTGCTCATCAAATTCTTCGGTGGCTGCCATCGCGCAGGGAGCTCCTTTGGCATTGCATCCGAAACAAATGTGCTTTTCGGGAACTGCTTTCACCTTTTTGGGCTTGGATCGCGGAGATTTGTCATCGTCCGAATCGGTTCCCTGAAGATGGCGCCAGACGCGGTCCATGAGCTCCTTCTTGTTGCCTCCGACCTTGAGCCCCTGGTCCTTGCAGTACTGGTTGAGAATACCAGTGGTGCAGTTCCTCAGATCCTCAAGCTTTTCGCAAAGAGTTGGGTCCTCGATTTTGTCATCCTTCTTTGCCTTGTTGGAAACGGGCTTCTTGGAAGGAACTGTTTCTTCAGGAATCGGCTCAGAATAAAGGTGCTTGAACAGAGCAGCGTTGACCTTGTTGATGAGATCAGTCAGCGGTTCCTTCACGGTTTCACTGTCAAGCTCGTGCTCAACAATGAACTCGTCAATGTAACTTTCAATGGAAGCCATTTCTCGAAAGTTTTAAACTTGAAAACTTTGAAGACTTGGTTGATTTTAATTGCCTTTTTGTTACCCAAAGGTCTTATGTAAATTCGTTTTTGTAAAATTAAAATTTATTTTTTAATGAATACCCATCTCTGAGTATTTCGGTCAAAATACTGGGAATAACCAATTTTAGGAGCAGGTGGGCATGGAAGGTTGGTATGAGATTCGCTCATTTGTGCTTTACTTGCTTTTTTGTGACCCGAAGGCCTTTTGTATTTTATTTTTTTTGTATTTTTTATTTTTTTTTGATTTTCATGCTGATTAAATTTTAATCGGAATCAGAATCACTTGAAGAAGAACCGGAATTACTGGAAGAATCAGAATCAGAATCAGAATTGCTCTCAGAATCAGAATCATTTTTGATATTTTTCCAAACGAGTTCAATGAGGTCATTCTTGAGCTGTTTCAAAAGTCCCTTGATTTTGCAATTGTTATCCTTGGCCCACTGAACAAGTTCAGCTTTGGTAAATGCCTTGAGATCAGATTTTTTGACACATTCGGAAATTTTCTTTGGCTTCTTGGGAGCTTTCTTTTCACTTTTCGTAGCTTTTGTGGCCAGTTTCAGTGCTTTGATTGCTTTCTCAAGAGCGACGATCTGTTTGTTGATAGAAGACATATCGCTTGCGCTTTTTTAAGTTTTTAAGTTATATGCCTTTTTGTCACCCAAAGGTCTTATGTAAATTCGTTTTTGTAAAAATTAAAATTTATAAATTTTTGCAAATGGATTAAGGTCGGATCGATAAAAAAAACCTGGCGGTGGATCAATTTTTTTTGGTAAACTATGCGGGTTTTTGTAAGAAAATAAACTTCCGGTAATATTTTTCCATGGATAATTCAAAAATTCTGGATGAAATGTGCTCATTTTGCTAAGTTTATGCCTTTTTTGGTACCCAAAGGTCTTAAATAATTTTGTATTTTTAATGATGGTGTTTCCAACAGCAATAACGTTGTTTATTTTTAGAATCCAATAAAAAATCCGGAATTATTTTACATAAGTCCACATAACATTTATCAGGAGTACCTTGAATTAAATGTTTAATTTTTGGTTTTTCAAGCACAATTTCTCCAGATTCAAGACTGCGGTGAGAATAACAGCATTCTTTATTTTTACGAGAATAGTTGCAACAAGAACGTCCATTTGGCTTAATAACTTGGCAAAAATTAGACATAATTTAGCTTTTACGTGCCTTTTTGTTACCCGAAGGACTTAATGTATGTTTATTTTTGTATTTTTTACCACTCTTGCTTGGCGCATTCGAGGAATTCCGCGGAAATTTCCTTCTTGGCCTTGTTGAATGCGGCAACGCGTTTGCCGTTATTTTGCCTAATTATTTTGATTTTTTCCTGGTGTTCGCTGAGAGCGACTGGGTCAACAACTTCGATAATTTTCTTTGTGCTCACTTTCTTGAGTTTCACTGGTAACTTTTCCAGTTCAGCGCGAAGACGAGCGATTTCTTGGGTTGCTTGCATAAGGGCCATGCAGGTCTGGGTGTAGATTTCGAGAGAAATGGTAGCCATTGAAAGTTGGAAGTTTTGTGCTTGGATTACTTAGTTGCCTTTTTGTCACCCAAAGGTCTTACGTAATTACTGTTTTGAAAAATTTTGTTTACCATTCCAGTTTGGCATTTTCAAGAAATTCGCAATAAATTTCCCAACTACTTTTTGATAATTTATACTCTCTTTTCCACATACCACGAGTCATTACACGCATAACACTGCACACTCAAGCCTAGGGTATTTACCGGTTTTTGAAAAATTTAATTTTACGATGAATGAACGTCAAGTTTATTGCTTAACACTGCACACTCAAGCCTAGGGTATTTACCGGTTTTGAAAATTTTTTTGATGCTCAGATTCCGTAGCCAAGCATGTAAAATGAATAAATGCCTTAAATACTGCACATCAGGCCTAAGGTATTTACGTATTTTGTCAAAATTGATCTTTTTATTGCAACAAGTTGATGAATTTACATGAAAGACTGCATGAAATTAGCTTCAACTATTTTTGCCATATCGCATGCGTGTAATCCATTATCAAAGTTAATTCTATAATTTTCATCTGGTAAATCGTCAATAAAATTATTTGTTAAAATAAAAACAATTGAATTAACTAATTCTCTCCATTGATAGAATTCCCCCATTTTTATTAAAAAACACTTTACTTTAAATTGTATTAAATTGTAATTTTAAACTTGGCATTTACTTTCGGGATAATTTTTATATGAAAATCTATATGGTAATTTATATTTATAATATTCATATTTTACAAAAAGATAGCTAAATAATATAAATAAAATTAACGATATATGTAAAAAAATATCAAAATAAATAATATTATAATTAAAACTTTCAACTTTAAAATTTAATTCTATAATTTTATTTAATATATCGGAATTAGTAATTTTATTAATAGCATTTTTTATAATTTCATCTGCTTTAATAATATTTTCAGCTTTAATATTTTCAGTTTTATTATTTTCAATTAAACTTATAAAATTAAGATGTCTCATTTTATTATTAAAACTGTTAATTCGTTAAGTCAATTTTGGTCTTCGTTATTTAATCCCAATAATTCGGCTATAAACTCATTTAATAAATCCCAAAACTCTTTAAATGTCATTTAAATTAACTTTCCCAAATTGTTAAGTTAATTTAAGTTCTTAGACACATTAAAATACCATATCTTTTAATATTTTGTCTTATTTTATTAATATTTGTCATTGCTGTTTCAAATTTTTTAGTAATTTGCTGTGTCATCATGCGATATTGAATAATATCATTAATAAGTTCTTCTCGTTCTTGAATAAGATTAAGTGATGTATCTCCATTTTTTATTCTATTTAAAATAATATGTAATTTTTGTGTATTTAAAACTTTTTTGGCATTTTCTTGACGAAGTACCTCAAATACATTAAACGAATAAAAAACGGAATACCTAATTCTAATAATTTCAGGAATTATAAAATGATTTACCTCTTTTATTTCAGATATTTTTTTTTCAATAGTATCTACAAATGTGATAAGTTTTTTATTGCTATCACTTTCTAAATTATTAAACAATTGAATTTTACCAGAATAAAATTCACAAAGGGTTGAAAGTTTATCAAATTGGTACGCTGTTGATTTATGAGCTTCAGCCTTAGCGTCTAATTTCAAATAAGTAATTAATGCTAAATTAAATGTATTAATAGCAGTTAAAGAACTTATAATCAATGGTCCATAACTTATATCTTTTAATGCTAATGAAAGTATTGTACATATACTTGAAATACCTATTGTAGGTAACATTAAAGAATATAAACATTGTTCGCAATATGTTTTTGATTCTATATAAAGTATACGCTGTGCTTTAAGATACCATGTTATTAATTCAAGACTCAATGAATAATACGTCATTTGTGACATATATGTACAATTTAAATAATTAGAAAAATCACGATGGTTTTTTATTTCATCTGGTATACTTTTCATAAAATCTTTTTCATGTTCATTTTTAGAAGAATTAAAAGGTTGTGATATATCAGGAGTTTTTTCGAAATTTTGTGTTTCGGTATTTTGGCTATTAAGACTATTGTTAGGTGTATGTGGTTGATGTTCATAATCAGTATAATATTGTTTATCGGTAAGATATTGAGAACTTTGATTTTTTTGTTGAACAAAAGTATATTCGTTAATTAACTGTTTATATATTTTAGACAATTGTTCAACTTCAATAATTCTATTTTTAAAACGTTCATCCGATATATCTGAATGTTCTAATTGTGTTAATTTATAATGTTCTCTTTGTTTTTCTTCTAAAAGTTTATTCATATTTGAGATTTCATTTTCTAGATAATCTTGGCGTTGATGGGTATATACATTAGGTAAAGTTTCTTGGATAAATGTATTAGGTAAAGTTTCTTGGATATTTACACATACATTTGATACATCTTGTACATTCGATAAACTTGGTACATCTGGTACATTCTTTCCCATGAATCTATTTAAGAAATACATATATTTTAACAATATAAAATAAATGTATATATTAACAGTTGCAATTGTTATTTGTTCCGCTGGAATTATGAAATCACTAATACGTATTGATGATAATACTAAAAAAATAGAACGATATACGGCAGAATTACTTGCTAAAACTAAAAGATTGGATTTTATATTTGAGGCTCTTCGGAAGATACAGGAACCACCTTCCGAATTTTAATTTTTTTACGTTTAATGTAACTTAAATCACTTTCAATCCATTTATAAACTTTTATTTTACTTTTACAAGATCCATAAAGTAATGGATTTACATCTCCAATATTTTTAGAGATATAAATATAATACTTAATTTCATTTTTACTTAATTTCAGGATTTTTTTTAATTGTTTAATTGAAAGTTCAGATTTGCTTAGAGCTTCTTCAACTTTATTCATTTTTGAAGATAAATGATATCGTTAATAATAATTTTAAGTTTATTTCTTAAAGTATATTTCTTTTTACCAAAATGAGTACCTGCTGGAATATCAAATGCATCACAAGTTTGTATATATATTTCTTTTAATAATTTTATTGTTTTTGGAAATTTAGTTAACATTTCTCTTTTTCGAGTAATTGGTCCGGTTGTAATAGTTGCCCAACTTTTACCTGGCTCGTTTTTACTCGTAACTACCCCAGCATAATTAAAAAAATCTCTTCCATAATGTAAACTATCGTCGTTTACATTACACGATACATGGACTTTTAATATATCTATTACTTTACTATATTTAACTATAAATGCTTTATTAAAAAATACAGAAACGTGAATATTTGTTAAATTACTTTCTTTTTTTGCCATATTAAATTCATTTTTAGGTATATAATCCCAATTTATTCTTAATGAATACATATCGTTTGACATTTTTTTATCGGCAGTTGTAAAAACTAATTTACCTGAATCTAATTGTAATTGTGTTTTTCCAGTTATTTTATTGATATAATTTTGGATAGTTTTATTTTCAAGTTCTTCATTTCTATTTGAAAAACCAGGATTGTAAAGATAATTATTAGTTAAATTATTAATTACAACGTTATCTGATATATCGGATGAATTTATAAAAGGAATTGAACTATTACCTGAAGTTAATAAAACTGTATTTTTTTTCAATCCATTTATAAAATTATCTTTTTGAACTTGAGAAATTATTTTTTTTTTAATTTCAGCTATATTTTCTAGGTCTTCTTGTAATATCTGCGCAGACATATTATTTAATTTGATTAATAAATTTAATCCTATTTCTTTTTGATGTTTTTCATTTTTTTCATTTTTATATTTATCAAAATCAGTAAAAATACCTTGAAGTAAAAATTTATTTTTACCAGTTAAATTTTTACTAATTAGTAAATTATAAATTTTTATAAAAAAATCTTTATTTTCTGAACGAACTTCAATACCATTATCATTAAAAAACGTTAAATCAATTTTTTCAACTTCTATTTCAGGAACTTTTACCCAATTTTCTAAATCTTCAAGATCATCAAATAATTTTCTTTTTGTACTTTTTAAATCAAAAGGTACTTCACGTGCTTCTCGTTTTTTTCGTATAAGTGGCGGAGGTTTATCTGGTATTTTCAAAATTTCTCTGGGGGTAGTCATTTATAATTACTTTTATTTTAAATAAAAATAATTTGTTAAATAAAATGAGTTATTGTATAGAACTTACTTTTACAATACCTGCTAATACTGCAAGTGCTAATATTAGTTTACCTATATTTAAATTAGATGGTGTTACACATCCAACATGGTCAGGTGGAAATTATATTTATTGGGCAGATGGGATTCCTACAAACAATTATTTACTTACGCATACTTATCCCAATACTCCTGTTCAAACGAGTTACCTTGTCCAAGTAAGTTATCCAACTATTACAACTGATGCCAGAGTATTTAATGGTTCATCTGCAACTTCATGGACAGGAGCACAATTTTTAACAAGTGTAAATAGTTGGGGAACAACTTGGGTTAATTTTACAGGTGCATTTTTAGGAGCAACCAGCCTTACATCTGTTCCTGCTGCACTCCCTACAGGTGTACAATCAACATCAGCTATGTTTAGACAAGCAACTGTTTTTAACCAAAATATTGGAGGTTGGAATACAATTAATGTTAAATATTTTGACGCTATGTTTGCTGGTGCAACTGCTTTTAATCAAAATATTGGAAGTTGGAATACAATTAATGCTGGTACCGGTATATCACCATCAGGTCTAGGAATGAGTTATATGTTTGCTGGTGCAACTGCTTTTAATAATGACGGTGCACCGATGGCAACAGTTGGTAATAGTTGGAATACATCATTCGTTAAAAATATGAGTTATATGTTTTACGGTGCAGCTGTTTTTAATCAAGACATTGGAAGTTGGAATACAATTAACGTTATAACCATGAGTTATATGTTTGCTGGTGCAACTAATTTTAATCAAGACATTTCAACTTGGGATACTCATCTTGTTACTAATATGAGTTATATGTTTAGCTTTGCAACTGCTTTTAATAATGGTAGTTTAACAGATGATCAAGCACATCCAATGACAAGAAGTGGTAATAGTTGGAATACAGTTGCTGTTACAGATATGAATAGTATGTTTTATAACGCATATGTTTTTAATCAAAACATTAACAATTGGAATACAAGTTCAGTTACAAGTATGAATAGTATGTTTAATGGCGCAAATGTTTTTAATCAAAACATTGGTACTTGGAATACAAGTACCGTTACAGATATGAATAGTATGTTTGCTAGTGCAACTGCTTTTAATAATGACGGTGCACCGATGGCAACAGTTGGTAATATTTGGAATACAAGTTCAGTTACAAGTATGAATAGTATGTTTAATGGCGCATCTGTTTTTAATCAAGACATTGGTAATTGGAATACAAGTTCAGTTACAAGTATGAATAGTATGTTTAATGGCGCATCTGTTTTTAATCAAGACATTGGTAATTGGAATACAAGTTTAGTTACAAATATGAGTTATATGTTTTTAAGTGCAACTGCTTTTAATAATGACGGTGCGCCGATGGCAACAAATGTTAACAAGTGGAATACAAGTTCAGTTACAGACATGGGGGGTATGTTTTCTGGAGCAATTGTTTTTAATCAAGACATTTCAACTTGGGATACTCATCTTGTTCAGAATATGAATAGTATGTTTAACTTTGCAACTGCTTTTAATAATGGTAGTCTAACAAATGATCAAGCACATCCAATGACAAGAAGTGGTAATATTTGGAATACAAGTTTAGTTACAGACATGGGGGGTATGTTTAATAGTGCAACTGCTTTTAACCAAGACATTGGTAATTGGAATACAGGTTCAGTTACAACTATGAGTTTTATGTTTTATATCGCAACTGCTTTTAATCAAGACATTGGAAGTTGGGATACAAGTTTAGTTACAGACATGGGGGGTATGTTTGCTAGTGCAACTGCTTTTAATAATGACGGTGCACCGATGGCAACAGTTGGTAATATTTGGAATACAATTAATGTTAATAATATGAGTTATATGTTTAATGGCGCATCTGCATTTAATCAAGACATTTCAACTTGGGATACTCATCTTGTTCAGAACATGGGGGGTATGTTTGCTGATGCAACTGCTTTTAATAATGGTAGTTTAACAGATGATCAAGCACATCCAATGACAAGAAGTGGTAATATTTGGAATACAATTGCTGTTACTAATATGAGTTTTATGTTTTATAACGCATCTGTTTTTAATCAAAACATTAACAATTGGAATACAATTAATGTTAATAATATGAGTTGTATGTTTTTAAGGGCAACTGCTTTTAATCAAAACATTGGTACTTGGAATACAAGTACCGTTACAGATATGACTAGTATGTTTGATAGTGCAATTGTTTTTAACCAAGACATTTCAACTTGGGATACTCATCTTGTTCAGAACATGGGGGGTATGTTTGCTGATGCAACTGCTTTTAATAATGACGGTGCACCGATGGCAACAAATGTTAACAAGTGGAATACAATTAATGTTATAAGCATGAATTATATGTTTAATAACGCAATTGTTTTTAATCAAGACATTGGAAGTTGGAATACAAGTACCGTTACATATATGAATCATATGTTTGCTGGTGCAACTGCTTTTAATCAAGACATTGGAAGTTGGGATACAAGTTTAGTTATAGACATGGGGAGTATGTTTAATAGTGCAACTGCTTTTAATAATGACGGTGCACCGATGGCAACAGTTGGTAATATTTGGAATACAAGTACCGTTACATATATGCATAGTATGTTTAATAGTGCAACTGCATTTAATCAAGACATTGGAAGTTGGGATACAAGTACCGTTACAGATATGAATAGTATGTTTTATATCGCATCTGCTTTTAATCAAAACATTGGTAATTGGGATATAAGTTTAGTTACAAACATGAATAATATGTTGGATTTGTCTGGTATTAATATTACAAATTATAACTTAATTTTAAACGGATGGGGTGGTAATGGATATGCCCAACCAGGTGTTACATTGGGCGCTGATGGATTATTTTATACAACCTCAGGACAAGTTGGAAGAAATTTACTTATTGGTGCGTATAATTGGACAATATTGGGAGATACTTTTTCTGGATCGCCAATTTGTTACAATTTTGGAACAAAAATACTTTGTGTTGTAAATAATGTAGAAGATTATCGTTTAATTGAAGAACTTCAACCAGGTGATCTTGTTAAGACTTATCTTCATGGTAATTTACCAATTGAACTTATTAAATCAAATAAAATGATTAATAATCCAGATAAATGGGAAGATTGTATGTATAGTTTACATTCTGATGGTTTTGATGATCTTATTGTAACAGGTGGTCATGGTATATTAAAAAAAACGGTAAATGAATTAGATCCTGAATGGTCTAAATGTCATCGTTTTTCTAAAATTGATAAACTTTTTCTTCACCGAGCTGCGTTTTGTAAAGATTTTATTAAGATAAATGACCAAAGTGAATATACTTATTATCATTTAAGTTTAAAGGGTAGAAGTGAACGTCAGCGTTATGGAATTTGGGCAAATGGGGTACTTTCAGAAAGTACTTTTAAATCTGAAATGATAAAAATTTTTAAATAAACAAACTTCAACATGATTCATTAATTTTAAAATTTTGATATTTTATTTCAAAAGATAAATTATATCTTTTGAAATATCTTTTAATTTACCGTTTGGTTTTTTTCTTTTTCCAAATGCACTTTGTAATGGTTCCATATGTTTCCATTTTTTTGTGCAAAAATTCATAACTCTACGAACAATATCGATATTTGGATTTAATAATTCATTCATGTTATAAATATCACCTTGTCTATCAATACCTCTAAAAACTTTAATACAATCTGAAGGTAAATTATTAATTGAATTTACAAAAGTATTCCATTCTGGAGTACCTATTACAAAATTACCTCCAAGTTGGTAATGTAAATCATAAACAGCATAACTTTCGTTAAGTAAACGATTATATATTGCTTAACAATTTGCGTTCATTTATATTTAATTATAAATATATTTGTTTTATTTTTTTGAATGTTCTATTTTTACCGACCATGGATAACCTCGAAATTTTTTAGTTTCTCCTGGATATACGGTTCCTCTAGGTCTGTAAAAATCCGCCAATCCAAAATAGTGTACGGTATTTGGTCCTGCTTCAATTACCATATCACCAATTTCTGGATGTCTGTCATATAAAGCTGGATAATCACCTCTTTTATAACAATATTGAATACCATTCCAAGATATTTTTGATTGATATTTGTTGCACCATAATCCGAAAGATGATTTTTTGGGTTTGTTTCTAAAACACATAAACATTAAAATAAGAATAATTATAATTATTAACATATAAGAATTGTTCATTGTGGTTTATATATAAATTATATAAATTATATAATATTTTAATTTTAATAAAAATGTAAATTTTAATAAAAATGTAAATTATTAATTGAATTTACAAAAGTATTCCATTCTGGAGTACCTATTACAAAAGCACCTCCAAGTTGGTAATGTAAATCATAAACAGCATAACTTTCGTTAAGTAAACGATTATATATTGCTTGACAATTTGCGTTTATTTATATTTAATTATATTTTAAATTAAATAAAATTTAAATATATAAATGACAGAACCTCAAAAACCACAAGTGACTTTAAAAGACTGGCACCCCCAACAGGCTAAATTATTACAAAGTTGGGCTGAAATTGCATCAAGTTATCGTTGGATGCATAATCAAGCATATATGATATACAAAAAGAAAAATATGTGGTTTATGCTTCCATTAATTATAATGAGTACTGTAACTGGTACTGCTAATTTTGCACAAAGTACTTTTCCAAGTTCAATAAGACCATATGTTCCACAAATAATAGGAGCCATAAATTTAATTTCAGCTATTATGACAACTATTTATCAATTTTTAAAAATTTCGGAATTTATGGAATCTCACAGGATAAGTTCCATAAATTACGGAAAATTGGCAAGAACTCTTACAGTTGAACTTAATTTACCTGTAAAGGATCGAAGTTCAGGTGGAGCTGAATGTGTGAAAGTTTCGCGTACAGATATAGATCGATTAATTGAACAAAGTCCAGCTATACCAAAAAGTGTTCTTTTATTTTATGCACAGCAATTTACAGGAAAAGGTTTAGCTGAACCTGAAATTGTTGTAATTAATAAGGTAGATATTTACACAGATACCGAAAACAATACTGCTAATACGGTTGCTGAAGCAGGATTAAAATTAAAAAATTTACTCAAAAAGCCATTATTTAACGCGAGTAACAACAGTCCATTGGCAAGATTAAAGGAAAATATGATTGAAGAATTAAAAAATTTACCTAAAATAGTTTCGAAAACTGATTTAAATTCAAATTTAAATAAATTACCGACTAATTTTTTTAAGCAACCCATACCTTTTCCGAAGGATATAAATTTAATTCCTGAAATTATTGTTAATATAGAACCAGACCTTACTGAACCTGAAGTTAATTTAATAAAAATAATTGAACCTGAAATTAATTTAATACCTGAACCAGACGTTACCGAACCTGAAAGTATACAAGGTATACAAGGTATACAAACTGACATTGAATTACTTAATAGTTCCAAGTTAGTAAGTTCAAATTTAAATAGAAACTAATGTTTTAATATCGCGAATTACTTGTTTTAACCGTTTACTTAACTGTTTATTTGATTTCGACCGCTTTCTTTTATAAAATTTAATTTGAAAGTTTGGAGCATCTTGTTGATTTTTGAATGCAATTTCTTGAGCATTTTGATTAACTATTACATTACTTTTGAACTTACCGGATACTACTTTTGAACGCATAGAGGTTTGTTGTTGAGCAGAAGCGATTTTTGCTGCAATTTCTTGTTTTTTGTTTGTTGCTTGCTGAGCTGCAATTGTCGCTTGTTGGGCTTTTTCTGCTGCAATTTTAGCTTCTGCCGCAGCTTGTGCTGCAGCTTGTGCCTTTTTGGCAACGTTATCTTTAAATTTATCAATAGCTAAACCTGATCTTGCAGCAGTTTGTTGCTGCCCAGAAGCAATTTTGGCTACACTTGCCGCTTTGGCTGCATTTTGTTGAGCTAAAATTGCTTTTTTCTGAGCTTCTGTTGCAATTCGTTGAGCTTCTTCGGTAGCAATTCGTTGACGTTCCTGTTCTTCCTGCATTCGTTTAGATTCAGCCGCAATTCTTTGACGTTCTTCCTGAATTCGTTTAGATTCAGCTGCAATTTGTGTAGCTTCTCTTTTTTGTTTAAGTCTCTCTGATACTCTCGTTGCTCGTTGCTTTGTTTGTGCTGTTGCATCTTTAAATTGGTCAATAGTATCTGAACTAAGATCAGATTGACGTTGGCGTTGAAAGTCTTCAGAAGTAATACGTTCAATTGTTTTTTCATCGGACACTGAAAGTTTGCCATTAATCGGAAACATTGCTCTTATTTCGTTATCAGTTTTTCCTTTTAAAATACTTTTAGAACTTATATTTTTCCATTGGCTTGATAAATTTCTTTGTTGAGTTTTAACCTGACTAGCTGAAATTTTACCGACTGATATTTTTTTTAATAAAAATTCTCTGGCTTTTTGATTAGCCATTTCAGTTTGTCTATCAACTTTCGCGGTATTTTTAATAGATTTTGCCATGTCGTATCTTTCTTTTTCTAATTTTTTTCTTGCTTGGTCTCCAAATTTTCTTGGCATTTATTTTAACAAATATTTTATATCGCTGTTAATTTGTTTAATAATATTTTTATAAAGTATATTTTTTGCAAAGTTAGCTTTTTGTCTAATAGTTTTATTTTTTGAACGCTTTGCCTCATTGATACACTTTAACGTAACTTTGTCACCAAATCCTTTTGATTTACACCAACGTTTAAACGAACCAGTAGTTCCTTTTTGTTTTTGTTTTTCGATAGCTTGTTGAATCCAGCGTTTTTTACCAAACCCTCCTTGATTTATATGTAAAACAGGAAATAAAGGATTAACATTAAAAGGGGGTCTTGTTATATGAGGGTTTACCATTGTAGGAATAAAATTATTCCAAAATTGTTTTAATTTATAAGAACGTAAAAAAAATTTTAAAGAATTATCATGAAATTCACCAAAATTTTCGGAACCTTCTATTACTATAGTACTTGGTATCATTATAGATGATTTGTCAGCAGCTACTATATCATTTAAAATGAAAAAATTATTATAACTATTATTATTTGTTATTATAAAAGGATTTGGAGTTATTACATTTTGACCATATAAAAAACCATATTTTTCAGTATTATCTATATTTAAATCATATTGCAATGGATTTGAAAAATTAAATTTACCATTTATAGCACTCCAAAAATTTAAAATTTTAATATAATCAAGAGCGGTTTTATAAATACGATAACTTATATTTTGTATTGTATTTTGGTTAAAACCAATAAAAGTATTAATATTTGCAATTGATAAAGTTTTTGGAATTAACCCAAAATTATCACTGTTAAAATTAGGTAAATTATGATATTTTAAAAAACAATTTATTGTTAATGTTGTTTGTTTTGGACCCTGTGTAACATCATATATATTAGGTCTTCCATTTAAAGTAAGATCTATAATATTTGGTATTAATAAAGTTGTACCATTACCAGTTCTTACATTAAAAAATATATTATAATGTATATCGGTTCTTACATAATCTATTTGAGAATTATTTGGTAAAGAACGTGTTTGGTCATCTTGTACTGGATTATTTATCATAAATGGAGATAGTGTTTTTCTAATATTATTATTAGCAGCAGCTCCGTCTAAAATATCAATATCAGATGTAAAATAATGATTCCAATTATTTGGAGTATTTATATTTTGAAAAGGAACTGTATATAAATTAGTTAATACATTAGGGTTTGCTGTACTAATAGCCCCACGTCCAGTTCTCTGTGCTATTACTAAATTATCTCTTAATCTAATGTTTGGATTAAAATTTCCAATAATTATAGGATCAGGTGGATTTGATGTTAATAAATTATTTATTGTAGTTTGGTCCGCAATCGATAAACGATTATAATTATTAGTTTCTACTGAATTATTTGGAAAGTTATATGTATTTCTACCTGTTCGAATAGGTGGTTGTTCATATGTTATTGTACTATTTAATATAGCGGTCAGTGGATTAATTTTTTCATTACTGGATAATGCATCAACTCCTATAAAATAACTTCTATTTGTTCCATTAATAATATTATTGTCATTAATATTACGAATATTATTGTTACTATTAACATGTATTAATGTTTTTATTAATTGATCATTATTTTTTGAATTATCATTGCCAAAAATAGTACGTTTTAATCTTTTAAAATCTATTTTTTGAATACCCATTATAGCAGATAAATATTCACTGTAAAGATTTATAACATCTGGATTATTAAATTGATCTGAAATATTATTTTCAGAATATATTGTTACAAAATCTATACGTGGATAAATTGTTATAGGTACTTGTTGTCTAACAGCCGCAATTGATAATATATTATTAGTTGGATTTAATATAAAATTAAATATTTTTGATTCAAGATTCGTAGGTGTATCATTAGTATATTGTAAATATTCTTTTGATGTATATGTACAATTTGGCCATAAACCGTTATCATTATAATCTCGTTCTAATAATTGAGGAGATCTATCTCGATTAGCATCAAAATCAATTCCTACATTTTCAAAAATTTGGTTTAAAAATATAAAATATGGATTATTTTGATTATAAAATCCGAGAATTGTTGGATTTGTATAAATGTTACCTAGTGTATATAATGGTAATAATGGGAATTGTTGTAATGGGGTAAATCTTTGTAAAACGCAGTATAAATCTGTATGCATTTGTGTACATAATTGTGATTTTTCAACAGTAGTCATAACTCCATTAAAATCATGTCTATAATCAAGATAAAATTGTATAGAATAACAACAATACCATTTTAATTGTTTTAGTGTAAATAAATCATCAAATACGGGATAATTATTTAAATTTCTCCATAAACCATTAATCCTAAGTTGAGTTTGAATTTGATTAAGATTAGGTAATGGATCAGAATATTGATTTATAAATCCATAATTTTCTAAAAATATTCTATATAAATCTATATCTATACCTGTACCCGGTGTACCTGGTAATATATTGTAATCACATCCATCAATTTGTTGTGCTAATTGATGTAGAGGAAGTTGTTGTGGTGTTAAATTAATAACAGGTAAAGAAGCGAGAGTTGTTCTTTTTGCTCTTGTTTTTTTTACTTGTCCTGGAGTTGTTGTTTTTTTTGCTTGTAGTGATGCGGTTGATGCTCTTTTTGCTTTTAGTGGTTTTCTTTTTCCTTTTTGTCCAAAAGAATTAAATTTATCGGAATCCATTTTAAATATTAACAATATTTAAAATGAATTACAATTATAAAATTTTTACTGATGGTGGTTCTCGGGGAAATCCGGGCCCATCTGGTGCAGGTGGAGTAATAGTTGATCCCCAGGGTAATACTGTTGCTGAAATTAGTGAATTTTTGGGTATACAAACAAACAATTATTCAGAATACCAGGCACTCCGTTTAACTTTGGTAAAAGCTATTGAACTTGGTATACTCGACATTGACGTTTTTATGGACTCCAAGTTAATAGTTGAACAACTTGAGGGACGTTGGAAAATAAAAAATGAAAATTTAAAAGTTATTTATCATCAAATTAAAGAACTTTTAAAGTCATTTGAAAAAGTAACTTTTAAACATATTTATAGACATTTTAATACACATGCGGATTCTTTGGCCAATAGGGCCATGGATCTTAATTAACTTTTTTCATTTTTTTTTTATTTTTTTTCAGTTTACACATTTTTTTTAATTTACTTTTTGAAATTTCCTTAACAGTTTTAGGAGTTTGTGAAGTAACTCTTACAGAAGGTCTACAGTAAGGATATTTTGTAGTACTTTTAGCACAAGATGCATATTTACCATTTTTTTTAACACATACATTTACCCATTTTTCTTTAAACCACCGAGTTAACCCTGTTACATTTGCTTTACCAAATTTAAAAACTTTGTATTTACCTCCGCGTTTTTTATATTCCTTTACCACTCTCCCAGATGCATATGCGCTTGGCCATACTTTTTCTTTAGATTTTATTTTTTTAAGAACCATTGCATAAAGTTTTTTATTTACTGGTTTTGATTTACCACGCGAGCTTTTACCAAAACTTAAACTTTTA
>Ga0114962_10000375_pt1 | contig 39429 bp, 51 predicted proteins | sample C_130820_MF_Meta_FD_87017 | JGI IMG/M metagenome (GOLD analysis project Ga0114962, IMG submission 87017) | Freshwater microbial communities from Lake Croche, Canada to study carbon cycling - C_130820_MF_MetaG | ecosystem: Environmental > Aquatic > Freshwater > Lake | place: Lake Croche, Canada...
GACCAGTTCACGCGGCTGGTTGAGATGGTTCATCACCATGGTGTGGGGATCGATGCCCATCGCGTGGTAAATGGTGGCCACGATCTGCGTCGGATGAACCGCGTTCTCCGCTGTAAAACCGCGAACGGTTTGAGCCAATTCGGAGGAGGTTTGAGCAACTCTTCGCCTTTTGGTGCTTTTTAGACAGCCTTGAGCGAGCCGTGAATCGGTCTTTAAGGCGGGCTGATCACCGAGCTTTCCACGAAGTCGATCAGCCCGACCGTAATTGCCGGCGAATCAGTCGCCGCGACACTCAACGCGACGGATGACGACGGCCCGTCGTAGCATCGGTTCAGAGGGTTAGGATCCCCGACAGAATCGACCGCGGCCGCAATTCCCGGAGCGACGGGAGTTGGGGAGACAGACCCGCTCCTCAGAACCAAACACTCGACCGAATGAACGACGGCGATCGAGTCGAACACGTTCCCCATGCTCGAGCCGTCGCTCCAGGCGAAGTCCGCGGGGTTTCCGGTCGGGTGACACTGCCGGCCCGAGAAGATTCCGGACGTTAGATAGCGCCGGACGACTGAGACGTCCCGGACGATTTGAGCAACGACAACCGGGGCCCCTTCGAGCATGTCCGCGAATTGATCCGGGAGGGCGTATATCGCGTCCCCGATCGACTCCCACCGGTATTGGATCTGACCCGTGTTTCCGCTGAGGATTGGAGTCGATCCGACGAGGTCGATCCCGCCGCCGGACGTTACGATCTCAAGGGCAGAGTCCGCCCACGCCGACCACGTCGTTATTCCCGGCGCGGGAAAGGGCCCCTCGTAGAGGATGGCGAAGTCCGAACCGGAGCCTGCGCCCGCCTCCCAAGTTCCGGGCCCGGCGAAGACGTTCGCGCCGTTGCGGACGACAACGCCACCGATCTGTTGGAGCCCGCTTCCGGTCCTCATTTGAAGGCTCGCGGGAACCATGACCCGGAACTCCGTTAGGAGGTTGAGGGCCTTCGAGAACCCCGCCGCCACTTCGGCAAACGGCATCGTCCACTGGAGAGGTCCAAAACCCTGCGGCTTGTCTGCCCTGGTTTCCTCCTTCCCGACCTCGCTTGTGGGCCCGGTTCCAAGGGTCGAAAACCAGCGGCCTCCGGACGCCTGGAAACAAAGGTTTTCAAACGTGAAGGAATAAAGCCCGACCGACCCGTAGGCGCACGAGTTCGTGACGCTCGTTTGGCCGTCAATAAACCCCTCACAAGCGGCGCGAATGTAGAGGTCCAACATTGGGAAGATGTCGCTTCCCATCGGGGTGTCCGAATCGTCGCCGTCGTCGTTCCCATCGAGCCACGGTTCCGGGACAAGGCGGACGAAATTAAAATGGGGCCATGCGGCCCCCCAAGGGCGGTCTGGTTGGCTTTGAATTGGAGAGTTCCACGACTCATCGCCGAGCTTGATCGAGGCGTTGGTTCCGGTCGTGTCCTTGACGATCTTTTCCCGGAGGCCGTTCTCCCATGTTCGATAGCTCTCCGCGCGCAACGCTGAGACATCCCAAGTCGATGGATCTCGGGCGATCGTTCCGGGGGCCCCTGAGTGGTGATGCACCCGACCCTGAAGCGTCACCTTCACGAGGTCGCCGTCCATGACCACGCTTTGAACTTCAGGCCACGGTTCGAACACCCTACACGAACGGTAGAAGTCGCGCCGGGCACCCTCGCAAACCGTGTCGCCAACCGTGCAAAGCGCGCGGTTCGCTCTGCCCCCCGCCGACAGGGCCAAAGGCGTTGGCATATATCGGAAGCTTTCCGGGATCTCAGGGGTGAGAACCGCGGCGGGTGAGATCATCCGGTTCCCGAAGGCCACGTGCTTGACCACGACCTTATCCAACGCGATGGCCGGATCCCCGAAAACACAGCGGTCCATCATGCCTAGGTAATCGCTAAACGCCTCGGGCTTGTAGATGCTCGCCGGGTTGTCCTTGTAGGGCAGGAGTTGAACCCCGAGAAGCCAGCGGTTGCTCCATCCTTGAGGCTCCGCAGTCGCCCGGATCCCGTCCGCTTCCCAGACTTGTCCGGCGCCGGTGAATTCCGCCGTGTCCGAACGCCCGACAAACGTCTGCCCGACCCCGAACATCCGCCCGGCATACGTGACCGCCTGCCCGGCTGTTCCCTGGACGATATACTTCCGGCCCCAAACGATCGCACCGGAGCCAACCTGGAAGCGGGACGGGGCGATCCCCTCGAACAGATCGACCGGGGTCGCATGGCTCAACCCGTAGGAATAGCGGTTGAACCAAAGGACCGAGTTCCCGTTCTCGATCGCGTAGCCGGCGAGTTGAGGCGCCGCCATCATTCGGACCGACTGGGAAAGCCTTCGGGCGGCATCGAATACGGCGTTCGAATTGATCGGCCCGAGCGTCCCCGGCAATGCGACGTGCCCGAGTTGGGAGCGGATCACGCCCTCGCTTTGGTAGGCGTCTCCGATCTCTCGGGAGAACTCGCAAGAGTCCCCGGATCCGTCCACCCAATCGCCGCCGATCACCCCGCCGCAACGGAGGATCAAGTAGAGGTCCGCGAGGCTGGGTTGGTAGGCCATGAGTTCCGTGATTTCGCACCGGATCTCCCCCGCCGTGTCGAAGCCGGCGGAGGAAGCCAACCTGAACCCGAATTGTCCGCCCTCGCTTGGCCGGTCGAAGGTGAGGATCGCGGCGCCGCTCCCGTCCGCTGCAGGCGTGATCGTGATCACCCCGAGGACGTCCCCGCCCTTCAGCACCTCGACGTTGAGAACGCCGACAAGTTTTTTGACCCGAACGAAGGCTGAGGCGCAAACAAAACCCGGCGAGACGTTGTACCACGACCCGAGGCCGCCGACGGTGTTCTTGATCATCGTGCCTGCGGGGAGCCATCCCGCCGCGCCCGTGATCTCCCAACGTGGGTATCGGGGGGCCACATACGGGCCGACCTCGATCCCGCGTTGAGGGCTTAAATGGTATTGAGTCGTGAGGACCTCTTGGACACGGAACGCCGCGTCACCCCATCCGCCCGTCGCTCGCTGGGAATCGGTCCCGCGGAACTCACGGATGAACGCGTTGAGGGCGCGGTCATAAAATCCGCTGTCGGTTTTGCGGAGCGATGGGTTTGACGTGTACGGCCCTTCGAGCCAGAGCTTCTTCCGCAGGACGTCGACCGTTCCGTTGAACTTGAAAACGACGTTGGCGAATGGAGTCGAGACCACGCCGAGCGCATCGCCTGGATTGCTCGGGCATGTCCCGTAACTTCGGACCGTCAACGACCCGTCAAGTTTAGTGAACTGCACCGTGTAGGAAGCGGTGGTGTCGTAAGGGGCCCCGCACTGTCCGAGATACTCGGGGCCCGGAAGATAGTCTCCCCAACAAGCGGCCGCGGTTGCGGATGTCGGGTTTTGCCGGAGGTAGGAATGGGAGGCGGCCGCGGTGAGCGCTGGAGCCCCCATCCCGCCCGTCAACGGATCGATGGCGCCGCGTTGTCGTTTGGCGAGCGTCCAGAGTTCCTCGGGCGATCCTCCGCCCGCGTCCATGTCGATGCCGCCCGATCCGGGGTCCGAGATCCTCAGATCCTCAGAATCGACCCCCGCCGTCGCGTTCCCATAAACGAACGCCGGCATAGCGCTTGCGAGGTTCGCGCCTTCCGGATCTCCGGGCCCCGTGGCCGGGTATTCGGCGGAGTTCTTTGCGAGCATCTGAAAGACCTCGAAGAACTCGGCTTGCGTCGGGAATAAGAACCCCGAGGAGTCCGGATTCCGGATCTGCCGGAATGCCTGAAAGAGCGACCAAACGATCCGCCACGGGACCGACGGGCCAAGCTTGACGCGGTCGTTCATCGCGCGGGCTTGGCTCGCGTACACCCGAGAGGAAACCGGGTCGCCCGGAGCGGGCACGATCGCTCGGGTGTACGTGAACATCGAAGGGGATCAGGCGGCCGCGACGACAGCCTCGTATGGGACGGAGGCGATCGGGCTTTGAACGCTCGGGGCGTTGAACATCCGCCCAACGAACGCCTCGCCGGGGAGGATCTTCGCGATGCTCCGGGCCGCGGCGCTGATCGTTTCGCGGACGATGATATATTGCCCCGCCGTGGTCGAAGTGTTGTGGATCTCAACGAGCATCTCCGCATCCGGGACCGATCCGAGGGCGACCGCTGTGTCGGTGCTTGGGGTTCCGCTCGTGTATCCGTTCGAGTGGTTGTGGAGCTCGCTTGTCCGGGCGACGCTCACGCCGGAGACGCTACAAGTGATCGAGCCTCCGGCGGCATCCTGAGACACGAGAGAGGCGGTGAGTGTGGCTGTTCCTGCGGGCATAAGATTGGATTAAGTGAGGGTTTACCGGCGGTTGAAACTGGGATCAAACGAAGCGGGGAATGCTCGAAGCCTGTCGGCGCTGGACGCCACTTGATCGCGCGGGCCTCGATTGAGATCCGAGCGGGTGAGAATCCACCTGAGACCACGCGGTCCGCTGGAGGGTGTTTTGCCGGGTGTTGTCCTGAATTTCACGGATCGCTTGAGAGATGGGCCCGTTGCCCCTTAGTGGTCGGCTCATGTGGTTAGAGGATTGGTGCCCCGTAAATGAAGGCGTCGAACTCGTCGGCGAAGGTGTAGTTCGTCTCGACGCGGACGCGGTTCGCGTCCTCCTGGTTGAAGCTTGGCATTTCCTTGATCCAGAACCCTGCCATTAGGCGGTCGCTCGCCCTGATTTTCGCCCGGATCAATGGGATCAGATCGCTCTCGATCCGGAGCAATGCCCCGGTCGTGTAGAGGCCGCCGAAATTGTCGAAATCGACACCCGCCGCAGTCACCGATGCGTTCGACGGGCAGACGTCAACCCTCGACAGCATCACGCCCGCAACCGGGAAACTATCCGACCCGAGACCATAAGATCCCAAGAGTAGCTCGAACGTCTTCATGTCGGCGGCCGCCGTCACTTTGTAGCGCCGCATGAGCTCCGTGAACGAGAGCTTCCACGAAGAGGTTGAGTCGACCGGCGTTGGGTTGTTGCTCGTTGTATCCCCTCGAACGAGCGCCTCGAAGTCTGTCCGGAACCTGTTCCTGGTTTGGGCATCCTTGAAGATCGCGATCATCGCGTTTCTCACGCGCGGGATCATCCAGAGCGGTTTCGTGAGCCGGGCCGGCTGAAGCTTCCAAACGGTGACGATCTGAGAATCCGGCGACGGCGGGTTCGATGGATCGAGCCCTTGGTAAATCGCGCGGAGGATGTAGAAGGCGTCGCTGTCCTTGTACGGCGTGATCGATTTGATTCCGCCGAGTGCGGTCGCAAGATTCCAGACGACAGCGCGCTTCCCGAGGAACGAACGGGTCGCCGCCCAAATGAGCGACTGCGGGTCCTGGTGCGCCTCGACCGGCAATTCCAGGACCATGCTTCGCGGGTCGAACTTCGACGTCTTGACGTAGCTTGGCGGCTGGGACTGAACGATGGTGGGAAGAATCATGGCTCAGAATGCGCCCGAGATTTGAGACGGCAACGACCGCAAAAGAGCGGTGGCTTGTTTGAGCTCTGCCAACTGTTGTTTGCTCAACTCCGGCAGACTGTCTCCGGCGCCGCCCACGAAGAGCCCGATCTTTGAAAGCTCGTCCCCCGGCATCCTGTACCCGGTGTTGTTCCTGGACATTCGAGAGACTCGGTCGATCTCGATTTGCTCCTGTTGGCCCGTGAGCCGCGCGGCGATGAGTGAGCGCTGATCCGCGACCCCCGCCAGGGCGTTCCGTGTCTTCGCGGACTCCTCGACGTCATCCTTCGATCGGTCCAGATGCTCGTTGAGTTGCTTCTCTTGAAGATCGAGGCCCGCCAATTGGTTTCGGGACTCCTCTTCGGCGATGCCGCGGAGCCGCGCCGCGTACCGCTCGTTCGTGATCAATCCGAGCTCGAGCTTCTGCCGGAGTTGCGCCTTCTCCGTGTCGAACTCCGTCTGGGCGATTTCGGCGAGCACGTGGGCATGGTTCCGGGCGGCCTCTTCCTCCGTTTTATAACTCGTGAGGACCGCCGCTTTGATTTGCTGGATGAGCTCCGGGATCTTCGCCTGGACTCCCGAGGAGATGATCCCGCCGGCAAACGAGCTCGACCGCGATGCGACCCCGTTTTGACGAAGGAGGGTGAGAATCGTCTGGTCGAGGTCCTCCGCGTTTCCGCCGCGGAAGGCTCCGCTCGTTCGCCCTTCCGACACGACGCCCCGGAGGCGGTTTAGAACCTCCGCGTTGTTTCCCGTTTGGGATCCCTGGATCGCGCCGTTGAGCCGGCGCGTTTCCTTCATCTGGTAAAACCCATAGGCGACCGCACCGATCCCGGCTGCAGCACCCGCTCCCGCGGCGAGAGCTCCGCTCCCGATCGCGCCCAACTGGGAAACCACGCTCACGAGTTCGCGGAGCCGGAGGATCTCAATCCCGATGCCGTCGATCCCGAGAACTCGGGAGATGGCCCGGATCTTAAGCTGGGCGTTCGCGAGCTTCTCGTATTCCGCGGTCGTCTGGGAGACGATCTTCGGCCCGCTCGCCGAGCTCTCGCCGGAATAGGATTTTTTGTCCGCCAGGAATGAAGCGGGGTCCGATGCTAGGTTTGTTGAGGACCGGAAAAACCGCTGGGCCGACGCCGCCATGTTGTCGAGGCGCGCCGTCGTCGCGTCCGCTTCCTTCCGGACATCCGAGAAGTCGGCTTCGCCTTTGATCTTCAGCGTTCGTTGGTCGCCCATATCAGGATAAAGCGCGGAGCCGCGCCTCTTGTGTCGCCGCCCATTCGAGGCGGGCCTTGGTTTCCTGCGGATCGAATGCCCGGCGTCGAGCGTCCGCTTCGGCTTCCCCTCCGTTCCCGTCGATCGTGAGGACGTTGCGTTCCTCCCATCGGGCGAGCCAAAGCCAATTTGCTTGCGCGACTGGGATGTCGAGGACCGCCGGCCACGCCACGTTCCATTGAGATGCCAACGCTTGCGCCAAAAGGAGCTCGTGGGGGGTTCCCCTCTTCCCGTCGTCGCTTCCTCCTTCCGCCTTTTCAAACGGCGGAAGGCTCGCCTCGGAATCGATCCAGTCCTCGATGATGTCGGCGTCCAGGAGATGGCGCCCCGCGCGGCGAATCGTGAACCACGCGATTGTGAAGCGGCCCCGTCGGGTTCCGATTCCGGCGGCCGCTTCTTGCCATGTCCTCGTGATCACGTACCACGCCATCGCCACTTGGCCGGCGGACGGGTCCTCCTCCACCCTGGTTGTTAAAAGCGGATTGAATGGGGACCCCAATCGGCGGAGCAACGCGAGATGGCCAAGCGTGAGCGGCCCGAGGCGGAGCCCGGCGAGGCGCGCAATGGTTGGAACCACTGCGCGCGCAAAACGATCTGACGGGGAATCGATCACCAGAGGATCAAGAGACCGCCGCCAGGACGCTGGGAACGTTCGAGGTCGGGGGCCCGGTGCGAATCAGGGTGAGCTTCACTTTCCAAGCGTCTCCCTTGGACGGAGAGATCCCGCCTTTTCCGTCATACGTCCAATCTCCGTCGATAAATAGCGAGGCCCCAGTACCGGAGAGCGTAACGGTCGAGCCAGCGACCGGAAGCTTCAGGTTTGCTTGAGCTCCGGCAACCGTTCCGGGCACCGCTGAATCGACAATGATCGCCTCGATCTCGATCGTGTCCTGCGGGTTCGCGTAGGCTTTCGCCATCACGTTGTTGTTGCCGTCGAGGACCTCGACCGATGGGGTCGTTCGAGAGAACGACATGTTGGCGATTACGTTCTGCGCGGTCGAGAGCTCCGCCGTGAGCATTAAGCCGTTGATTCCGATGTAACAGGCTTTGCCTGAGATTTTCATGGACATAAGTTTTCCTTGTTAGGGGGTTCCCGAGAGTGCGACCGGGGTTTCGTCTTCGACTCCGAAGACATACAACGACCGGAGGGCGATTTCGTAGCTAACGACCGGTGCCCCTTCTTGGGGTGCCCCGATTAAACGAATGGGGGATACTTCAGGAATCGGAACAAGCGGAGACCACCCGCCGTCCGGGGCCCAATTCAGGAGCGCAATGTAAACCCGGAGCGCCGCGGCCGCGGCCGTGATTCGTGTTCCCTCTCCAAATTGGTTTTGAACGATGTTTTCGTTCACGATCACCGACACCTTTGCGACAAGTTCCGAGGCGACCTCGCCGCCCTGGATCTCGGGAGTCGAGACGATGAGGCAAAGCCCGAGCTTCGATTGGAGGGCGACCTTGAGCTTCTGCTCGAAGTCGCTCAAACGCTCCGTCAAGACTTCGACGGGTGGAGGCCCGGAGAATCCGCCCCGATCGAGGAGGCGTCCGCGGACGCTCTCGTTGAGTTGGTCAATGAGATCGAAGCCTTGCCACATATCAATTGAGGAGCGCGTCGGCGCTCTCTTCGACGGCATCCATCGCCGCCTTCATTAAGGATCCGGTGCTCGGGATTGCGTTCGGGTCCGCGGCTTGCGTCACCTGTCGCACAACAAGAAAGAGGACCTCCCCGACAACACCCTTCGCTTCAATCGACGTGATGATTCCAACGAGGTTCCCCCGATTCAGCGGGACGAACTTGGTCTCGCCGTCCGCCCTCATCTCGCGAGCCGTTTTCCCGTAAGAACGAGGAGACACGGGAAACGCTAGGGCCTTTGAGTTGACGGGCCGGATTGTCCCGCCATAGAGCTTTTGGAGGATTGGCGCGGGAATCGTCACGACCGCTTCGGTCTCGCTCGAAGTGACCGAGGTTCCCGCCGAAATCTTTGCCCAAAACCCCGTCTTGGGTGCTCCCATTTTGTTCGGTTCATGCTCGCGCCGGTCGAAGTGCTCCTGGACCGCCGATAGCATGGCCGCCCCGATCGCCTGATGCAGGACGCGGCCGCCGAGACGCTCCCCGAGCTTCCGGATCGCCGGGGTCGCGCCGTTCGCCGTCAAGCGGATGTTGATCGAGGCGCTCATTCTGGGACGAGTTCATCGCCGGCGGCCTTGAAAAGCCCATGGACGACATCAAGCAACGCCCCGCGGAGCCCGAGGCTAAAGGCGGAGATAGAGGCCCTGAAATTGTCCTTCAATCGGCGTTTAATGGCCGGCGCCGTGTCCATCGCGGCGACTTGTTCCGCGGGCGTGGCGAGGCCGTCCGGAGCCGGCGCGACCCGTTCCCGCTTTTGAATAACGCCAAGCCTCACGGCCTCGGCGCGACCGACCGACCGCCGCCCGTACCCGGTGTTGAAGTCGACGGGATCGTAAGGCAACCCGAACCGGCTAAGGTTCTCCCACACCGGGTCGTTGACGCGGGCGATCATTCGCCCGCCGTAAATCGTCCCGCCGGCACGCACCCACCGGTCCTCCCAGTAGCGGGGGTTCTCCGCCACAAGGGCCCCGGCTTTGATTCGATAACCTCGGGGAACACGGCGCGGGGAGATGCGTCGGAATTCCGCGCACGGAAACAGGAGGAGCGCCCCTTCGGTTTGGGCCTGACGCCATTGCCCGAACCCGTGAGCCATTCGAAGCTGGGTGTCGATGATCAGGTTCAGCCGGCCATCCGTTCGGAGGTCCGAGATCGTTCCCTCGCGCCCCGCCGCCGGCTGATAGTCGAGCGAATCCAGGAGTTCTTTAAGCTCGGTCCGAACGCTCGCGCGGTTTGGGAGTTGGCCCGGCGCTTGGCTGAGGCCCGAAGCCATCGTGTCGATGCGGTCCTTAACCACTTGCAACACCTCGGTCTCCATCACGCCCGCCGAGAACACCGCGCCCTGTCGCACCTGGACCGGCAATTCGGACAACTCCGCCGACGACATATCGGTTGGCAAAAGCTTCCGCTCGCTCGCGAATCGGAGCGCCTCGGCGAATGGTATCTGGCCCGCTGAGATCATCGCGCGGTCGTGGTTGAGATCCGGAGCGTTCCCGACGCTAGGTCGATTGCGCCCCCGGTCGGGTTGAAGAGTGTCACCCTGCAGAGGTCGTTGGCCGTCGCGGCGCCCGTTAGGATCATCCCTTGGGTGTCGAGAGAGAACGAGGCCTGGACGATGTCTCCAGGAAGAGCGCCTAGGACCGTGATTCCGCTGAGTTGGATTGATCCGCCAGCGGCGACCGATGCGGGATCCCACGTCAAGGTCCCGAACCCTTGCACCGTAAATCCAACCTCCTGCCCCGCCTGCATTAGGCCCGGCGTGAATCCGGTGAGGTTAAGCGGGTTTCCTGTCGCGGGATCAACAAGGCGCGCGACGACATAGGACGTCGGCGCGTCGAGATAGATGTCGGTGATCAGACCGTCCACCGGCGCGGGCGTTCCGAGAAGGTGAACAAGTTGTCCGGCTTGATGGTAGCCTCCCGCCAACCAGTTGTAGACCGCTGATCCAACAACGCCTCGGACCGCGTTCGTTGACGGTTGCGCGTTGCAATAGTCGCCCGGAACTGTTCGGGACCCCGAAGCGGTGATGATGATCGGCCGCGGCGGTCGTTGGGATTGGTCCATGATCACGTCCCCGAGCGAGAACGTCTGCCCAAATGGGACACCGTTCGTTGACCAAAACACCGTCCCGGCGTTGTGCCCTTTCTGAGACGGCGAACTCACCGGGAAGTTGTTCCCGCTCGCCTGGATCGAGAGGTTCGATTCTGCCTGTAAATCCTCGAACTCGGAGAACGAGAACGAAGGCGTTCCGATGGGGTTCACCGCCGTGTTGTTTTTGATTACAACGGGGAAGCGGACGTCGGCCGTGTAGTTCGCGTTCCACGACCGCGTGAAGTTCATCACAAACGCGGTCTTTCCCCATGGCGCGCGCGCGTAATTGTCGAGGATGTTCCACTGCCCGCGCCCGCTTGGTCGAAGCGATCCGGCGTGGAGAACGTTCCCCTTGATCGTGCCGATCGGCATCGGTTGAAACACGGCGATCGCCGCGGCCCGAAGTTGGAGCTCGGCGTAGATGTCGCCGGTCTCGAAGACGTTGTTTGCGATCGTGTAGCGATCGACCGGAGCTTGCGGCCCGTCAAACCCGCCAGCGAAGAACGCCCCGACCCCGAGGATCTGCTGCGTCGACGACATTTTCGCCCCGTAGTTTCCCGCAACCGTGAACCGTTGAACGCCGATCATCTCGACGCATGTCGTCGTGAGGGGTTCCGCAAGAACGAGGCCGCCACCGGTCGTCGTGACGTAGCTTTCGTCCATGTCCGCGAACCGGTTCCCCGAGACCACGACGTCGGTGTAGTACTCGGCGTGGATCCCGTAGCGGGCGCGGGTGATCGTGTTGTCCTTGATCGTCGCGAGATGTATCTGGTTCGTCTCGTTTCCCCAATTGTCCGCCGACCAACCGGCGACTGAGAGAGCGAACCCTCCGAACCCATTCGATCCGTTCCAAAGGAAGTGGATGTTGTCCAAACGGTTTCCGGTGAGCTCAACGGATCCGTCGGCGAGGTTTGGCTCCCATGCGACCCCCCCGATGAACATGTTGGTAAAGACTGATCCCGTGACTCGCCCGCGATGGCAGAAGATGTTCGTGTTCGGAGAGCTCATCGCGTTGTTCTCTCGGATCACTCCCGACCCCATGTTCTCGAATCGGCAACGATCGACATGGAAGGAATTCATCACCGCATCCTTGGAGATGTTAATTGCCCAACCTCCGCCGACGCCGACGAAGTTAAGGTCGCGAACGTAAACGTCGCCTCCGAAAAACTGCATTTTCCGAGGCTCCCAATCGTATCCCAGACTAACCAGTCCTCCGCCGTCAACGACGACGCTCCCGGCAAACACCCAATAGTTCGGACCGCTCACCGTTCCGCGGATGTGGATCAAGCGGTTGGCTGGGACATTCAACGCGGCGCCGTGGTAGGTCCCCATGTAGGTCGTCGTCCCCGCCGGGAAGGTGATCTCCTGCGTCGCGTTCATTGCGTCCTGGACTTGGATCTCGTCGTTCGTCGATCCGTCCGATTTCGCGCCGAAGTCCCGAACGTTGAGCGCTCGGCGATCGCGCCTTACCCAATAGACGGTCGGCGAATCCGTGGTCGCAAAACAGGTTCCCCGGTTCGTTCCAGTGATGTCCGCGGGAAGCGAGTTTGTCGGGACGAGATGAAACGTCCCGCCGCCGTCGCCCGCCGTCGCAAAGTATCCGCGGACGAACACCGTGATGTTCGTCGTCCCCGATAGGGAGTCGGTCCGGGTCGCGAGGAGGTCTGCAATCGAGTTTACCGATCGGCTCGCCGTTAGGCTGTTGAGCGTGTTTTGAGCGGAGGCGATCGCGGCGTTGTATGATGTCGCGATCGATGCCGGAAGTCCGGTCACCGACGCTGTGAGAAACGCGATCGAGGAGTTCGCAGAGGTTGTGAGCGACGAGATCAGGCCGCTCAAATAGTTCGAGCTCGTGGTGATGTCCCCAACCCTCGCCGTGTTCGTGGCCTGGATCGCCGACACCAGCGAGTTGGACGTCCCCGAGATTCCGGAGGAGACGCCCAAGATTGCTCCGTTGAGGTAGTTCGACGTGGCGTTTATGTCGCCAATCCGCGCCGAATTCGTGGCGATGAGCGCGGCCACAAGGCTGTTTGACGTGCCATTTACCTGCCCGGCGGTTGCGCGGAACAGGAGGTTGGTGTTGATGGCGAAGAAGTTTGTCGAAGCCCCGGTCAAGATCCCGTTTGTCCCGGTGATCACGCTGAACGTCTTTGTTGATGGCAGCGGGCTTTGCGCCATGCCAACGAAGGAGAGGAGGAACGACAGGAGGAACGGTAGGTGCTTCATGGGATTAAGAGAGGTCGGGGCCGGAGAATGCGGCGGCTCCGCCGCTGACGAACATGGTGTGCCAAGTCGTCGTGGTTCCGTTGAGGAGTTGAAGCTTCCGGTTCAGAAGCCGCGCGTTGCCCGGAGCGGAGACGCCGGACGATCCGAATGACAACGAAGGAGAGCTCGAGCTTCCGGTGAGTTGTGGAGCGAACCACGCCTGGGCGTCGTCGTTCCAAAGCTCCCAACTTGTCGAATTCCATCGGGCATTCAAAGGGCCCGCCACGACGCCGGCGTCGTCCACCGAGAATGCCGGCGATGAGACATCCCCGGAGCATCGGACAACATGAAAAGTCCCGTCGCTCGCATCGAGGACGAGGGTGTAGTTCGTCTGCAGGAGGTAGTTCACGAACGTCACCCCGCCGAGCACCGCCACTCGCGCCGTGGCGATGAGGCTTTCCAAAAGGTTCACGCTGTCGTCGTCGGGGACGGTGATCGTGTCCGGTTTCTTCGAGTTGCCGATCCAGACTTGATAGGTCCCGCCGAATAGCATCGTGCTGAAAAACCCGGCGCCGTTCGTCGTCACGAGGACGTCGTCGGTTGGGACAACGGCTCCCGTCCTGATCTTCGGGCTGTTCGTCGTGGGACGGAACAGGACGGTCGAGAGCGTGAGCGCTTGACCGTTCGATTTCCGAACGAATGAAAGGACGGTGGCCATGGGCTACTTTTTGCGACGGGATCCGGTCACTTTCGCGACGGCCTCGACGGCATCCTTTTTGATCTCGCCAACCTTCGCGGCCGCTCGTTGAGATTCGCGCCCCGCGATCAATCCGGCGGCGTGAGTCTCGATCTCCGCGTCGTGTTCCATTTGTGCGGTGATCTTGCGCCGAATGGCCCACGGGATTTCTCCGCCGTTATCCTGCCCGGCGCCGCGCCCGGCTTCGTCGAGCGCCTGCCGAAGCGGGACCAACTCGTCCCCCTTCAGCACGAGCACATAGTCTTTCTCCGGGATGAGCTTAAATGTCGCTGGGCGAGGCTGGATCTCGTCGGAAGGCTTCGCAGGCGGCGGGGTTGGTTTGGGGGGCATGGTCTTCAGGGTTGAATCTTGGGAAGTTCAGGCCATTCGGCGGCCGCGATCCCGTCTGCCAATCCGGAAAGATCGGCTCGGGCGGCGGGATACGATGGCAGGGCGCGCAATTGCTCACCCGTCACGGCTTTCGATTCGACGTCGACTCGATTCGCGATTGTCTTCGTCACTTTTCCATTGCCGTCGGTCTCGGTGACGATCGTGAGATCGGCGTACGCAATGACGGCGGACTCCCCCGAGACAGGATCGTAATTGATGTTCACCCCGACGGCTGTCCGCCTCGTTTTGGTGTTCTTCGTGATCCCGGATTCGGTCACGTCGGAAATGGTGATGGCCATGGAATAGGGTGTTAGTTGCGGGCTACTTTTCGGGCCAGCTTCTCAAGCTTTTCGTCGAGCTCCTGGATTGCGGAGACGAAGACCGGGAAGAGCTTCCCGTATCCCGCCTCAAGCCGGTCCGGGTTCTCGTCATAAACGAGCCCCGGAACTTGGAAGTGTTTCTGTTGAACCCTCTGGAGTTGTTGGGCCATGAATCCGGAGTCCCGGATTCCAACCTTGGATCCATCGCGGGATTTCCAGTCAAAGACCCACGGCTCAATGTCGCGCACGAATGCAAGTCCACCGATGAGTCTCCAGAGCTTTTGCTTGTCCCGCTCGTCCGACAGCGACGTGATCGTCGTGACTTGGCAGCGGAGCGTGGCGACCGAGGAATTCCCGAGCGTGATCTCGTTCGCGATCGTCGCGGTTGACGGCTGGGCGTTGTACCCGATGCACGTGACGTTTCCGGTTCCTCCGGTGAGACTGGATCCTGCGACGCTGCCAAGCGCAGTGCATTGGCTGAAGTTCCCGTTCCAAAGTGCGCGATGCCCCACCGCCGAGTTGTCCGTTCCGGCAACGATCGTCACCAGCGCCTGATTCCCGACCCCGGTGTTGTTGGCTCCCGTCACGCCGCCGGAGAGGCAGGATTGACCGATTGCGGTGAGCTGCGATGCGGTTGACCCGGCACTTAGCCCCGCCGAGCTTCCCACGACACACGCTGCCGTCGTCACACCCCTTGTTCCAACAAAGATCCCGCTTATCGTCGAATCGAACGCTGCTGTGAGACTTCCGCAGGTCCAATCCGAATCCCCGGTGTCGTCACCGAGCCGGGCTGACATTTTCGCAGCACTGACTCTCTTGATTGCCGGATGTCCCGCACTGGCTGCCCCGAAACACAGCCGAGAAAACCCCGTGCCCGCGTTGTTCGACAAGATCAGGATCCCGTCGCCGCTCGACTGAATGGTTCCTCGAAGCGTCGTGCTCGTTCCGCTCCAAAACGAATGAGTGCCGGTCTGGTGGACGTCCTTTGGACGACTTCCGGCCGCGGCCCCAATTGTGTACAGGTTGTCCGTGAACAGGAGATTCCCGGTCAACGTTCCGCCAGCGAGCGCAAGGTAGGTTGCTGCCGCGGTTGCGCTGGTGATTGAGTCGGTGATCCCGTAGCCCGCCAGAGTCGTTGCCTTGGCAGCGTAGCCGGACGCCACCGCTGCCGCCGTGATCCCGTCGGTGATCCCGTATCCGGCAAGAGTCGTCGCCTTGGCGGCGTATCCGGACGCTACCGCTGCGGCCGTGATTCCATCGGTGATCCCGTAGCCCGCCAGCGTCGTCGCCTTGGCGGCGTAGCCGGACGCCACCGCTGCCGCCGTGATCCCGTCGGTGATCCCGTAGCCCGCAAGCGTCGTCGCCTTGGCGGCGTATCCAGACGCTACTGCTGCGGCCGTGATTCCATCGGTGATCCCGTAGCCCGCCAGAGTCGTTGCCTTGGCGGCGTAGCCGGACGCCACCGCTGCCGCCGTGATCCCGTCGGTGATCCCGTATCCGGCAAGCGTCGTCGCCTTGGCGGCGTAGATTGATGTCGCCGCCGTGATCGTGAGGAACGTCCCCAGCGAAGTCGCTAGTCCCGTGATCTTGGCGATCGAAAGCGTGAGCCATCCCGGATCGGAATAGGTTCCCGTAGTCACGACCGCATCGGCGATTCCCGCCGCGGCCGCCGTGGTCGGCTTCGAGCTCAACCACTGCCAAGGGAACGACACAAGCCACGCGGGGTCCACGTAGCGCCCGTTGGTCGAGACGCCGTCGGTGATCCCTGCCCCGTTCAACGTGTTCAACGTTGGGGAAGTCGTTGGCCCAATGAGATCACCGAAGAGGCGCGTCCGCGTCGATGCGATCTCCGCGCCTCCGCCGGATTGAATGCTCGGCGTAACCTCGGGGTTCTGCGGGATCGAAACCCGGAGTTGCCCCAGGGCGACTTGGTGGAGGTCCGCCTCGGCGCGGGTGAGGATTGTCTTCTGCGAATCAGAAAAGGGAACGGCATCGCCGAGCCGGATCTTCAACGCCTGGATCACAAGCCAGACGGCATCCTGGAAAAGCTCGGGCGGAATCAGCGTCGCGTCCTGGTCGATCTTGTTCCCCGGATGGCTCGCGATGAATCCGCGAACCCGAGGAACGACGACCGCGATTGCGTCCAGGACGGGATCCCCTTGAGTGACGGCGAGCGCCGCGGTCCGGAGTGAGTCGAGCTCCGGCGCCTGCAGCGCGGAATAGACGTCGGCCGTCGTGATGGGAATCCAGTTTGGCATTTTTTTAAGTAGGGGCGGGCCCTTTCGCGGCCCGCCCCTGTTTGGGGTTCAGATCGGGCGAGCGATCAGAAGTAAGCGTTGAGCGTGAAGTTCAGGCCGGTCACGACACCGCCGGCCGCATCCTCCGCCACACTGACTCGCACGTACTGAGGCGCGGTACTCGCGAGGCGGAAGAGATACTCACCCGCCGGGGTTCCAATGCCGCCGGCGCCGGTGATCGTTTTGGTGATACCGGCGTTGGTCCATGTGGAGTTGTCCGGCGAGGTTTGCACGTTGAAGATGAGGTTCTTCGTGTCGGCAAGCGGGGTGACCAAAGGCCACACAATGCCGAATTCGAGGCGCTCGCTCTGGAGATACTTTGGCCCGAGGTCGAGCGAGGCGGAGTTTGCGGTTGCGCCCGCCGCGGGAAACGCGGTGACGGCCGTGAGGTTGGCGTCGAGAATTCCACGCCCTAGTACGTTTGGCATAATCTATTGATTTGAAGGTTCGAGGTTGACCGTTTCCGATTGATTAGCGGATCGCCTCAGTCTGGAGGAGCGAATCGGTAGCGATGATCGGCACGCCCTCGTAAGAGGACGGGGTCGGGGCGATGATCCCCTGCCCGGCGCCGGGAAGGCCCGCGCCTTGGCCGAAGATCGACACCGTTCGCGACGCCTGGAGCAGCTGTCGCTGAACGCGGTTGCAAAAGATGTGGGTCGGACGGATCCCGACCGGGAACTTCGCCATCGCTTGAGCGAGGAGGAGGTCGGTCAATCCTTTGCCGGTCTGAATCGTTAGATTCTTGATGACGACCAACGCATGGATATTGAGGAACTCGATCCCGACCCAACCTTCGATTGAGTTGTTCCAGACCGTTTGTTTGGTCGTTCCATTCGTGACCGTCTGCTTTCGCCACTCGGCGACGCTTAAGGTCATGTTGTTTCCGTAGATGAAGTTGAAGAACCGCGGGTCAACCACGGCGAGGTAACACGAGGACGCGGCGTTCGCGGTCGATCCGGTCGCGTCGATTGTGTGGGCCGCATCGGCGAAATCGATTCCGCCGGGGAAGCCCTTCGGGTCGTTTGCGCGCCCGTACCACATCTGGGATCCGAGGGCCAAGAGGGTGCCCTTCATGTGTCCGGATGCCTCGGCGGTCATCACATAGTCGGGGCCCTGTTCCGATGCGTTGACGATCGCGTTGTCGATCTCCATCTGGGAGTCGAGGTAGTACGTCTCGTGGATTCGGTTTGCGTAAACCGACTTCTGAGGAGTGCGACCTTCGTTGGCGTTGCGGAATCCGACGGTCGGGAAAGTCGATCGCACAAGCGACCGGAAGGAAGTGCCCTTGATCGTGCGCGCGGGAATGATTTGAGCTTCCGGCGCAGCGGTTAGGTTTTCCTCGATCAGGCCAATGTCGGTGGCTGTTCCGTTGATCTTCGCGAGATCAAGAAGCGTGAGTACTGGCATAGTGTTTTTGGGCTAGTTGCTTGAGTTGTTCGACGTTCGATTAGGCGGCCGCGGCGGCGGCGCGTTGCGCTTTCTGATGCGCCAGGGCCCGATCAAAGCCCGTGGCGGTTCCGGATCCTTCGTTCTTGGCGCTCGCTTCCGCGGCTTCGGCGGCGGCGTTTGCATCAGCGACGTTCTTTCCGTTGCCGGACGTCTTCACGGTCTTTGAAAGCCCGTTGAGAATCGCCAGCCCGTTGGAAGCGCTCGCGGTGAGAATGCCGTCCCACGTCGCACGCTGCGCTTCGGTGATGCGGCCGTCCTGGATGGCCGCATTGATCGCGGCCTCGCGGATTCCCTTTGCCTCGTTGGCGGCGGTTGCCTTGAGCGCGGCGAGTTCCGCCTGCAGGCTTGCGACCTCGGCCTTCGCCGTGTCGCGTTCGTTGGCCGCCGAGGCGCCGGTGTTGAGTCGCCCGGCAAGGGCGGTGATGGAGGAGGCGATCGCGTCGTCGGACGCATCCGCCGCCAGATTGATTCCGAGGCCGGCGAGAGTGCCGACCAAGAGGATTTTATTCATGGGGGGGGTTCTATTGGTTGCCGCATTCGATGCGGCTTCGTTCACCGCGTCCGCGGCGAGATTGGGTTCAGGGGTGAGTCCAACGCTGACAAAACCGGTCGGCTCGAAAATGAGCTTCCCGTTCTCGACTCCCGTCGGGGCAACATCGAAACGAGGGGAGAAGAAAAGCTTCTCGCGACCGTTGACGGCATCCGCGCCGAGATCGTTAAACACCGGCACGCCATAAAGTCCTTCCGGCCGCGCCTCCAATCCAACCACGCGGCCAAGCTCTCGCTTGTCCGTTTCTGTCGAGCCTGGGTGGTCGGGGTGACGGTAAAAGACGGGTGCGCCGCGAAACCAGCGACGAACCATTCCAGACGGAGAGGCGAAGCGGTCCGAAACTGCTTTCGCGTTCTCCGGCGTGATCCGCTGGATTGCGTCCACCTTCACCACGCCGTCTTCCTCGTAATAGTTGGCGGTCGGGAAAGCGGCCCGGAATGCGTCGGGGTTCTTGAGCGCGAAAACGTTTGGCGCGTCGCCGAGCGGGGCAAAAAGCGCGGAGCCGTCGGCGCCGACCGCCGACTCGTTCGCCACGCTTGCCTCAAGCTGAATTGAAAGGTTCTTCATCGTCGTTTTAGTTTCCCCTCAAACCGAGAAGGACTTGTTGGCCTAGTGCGGTTCCGAGGATCTCGACCGCCCTCTCGTCAATGCCTCGCCGCTTGAGATAGTCGGCAAGGCCCACATTGATTCGATCGAGCTCCGGCAACATCTCAACGTCCGGGAGGCTTCCGATCCGCTTGATCTCCCCCCGCAATGGGGCAAAGAAGTCACCCAACGCTTCGGCGACCTTATCGGTCGTTGCCTCGACGAACGCGGCGCCCGGAGCCTCGTTCGCTCCCGTGGCCTCGGGTTTCTTGTCAATCGCCGGATCAGGATTGCCTTCTGGATCTTTCCCGTCGGGGATCGGATCGCCCTTCGGAGCCGGCGCCGCGGTTCGCGTGATCACGTCCGAACCCGGAGCCGGGGTGCTTCGGTTGTAACGCTCGAACGTCTCCGCCTTGTCCAGGGGTTGGCCCGAATCCAGGAGGAACTGGTCGACCTTGATCTCTTGGGCCGTGTCCACCGTGATTGGCGGGATGATCTGGATCTTCGCCAATGGTTCGACCCCTTCCCCGAAAAGGTAGGCGACCACTTGAGGGTCGATCCGCTTGTTCAGAATCTCGGAGAGTTCGCGGGCGTCGTCCTGTTCGAGCGCCTCGATCTCCCCCTGTTGAAGGCTCGCCCCTTGCCCCTGCCCGGAGCCCGCCGACATTGTCGCGAGATCCGCACCAAGCCAGAGCGCTGTGATCCACCGGTCGCAGTATTCGACGAGCGCCGGATGGGGAAGGGTTCCCGCCCCTCCGGCTATAATGAGCTCCACGGCGGCGTCCAGATTGATCACCCCGGCGCCGTCACCCACGAGAGCGGCGACCATTGCCTTCATGTCGTCCCACTGCGTCGTCCCTTTCGTTGCGGGGGATTTCCCGAGGACAAACGGCAAGCCGAACTTCTCCGTGTAGTTTGCCCAATCGTTGAGGCTCATCTGCTGAATTGCGATGATCCCAACCGTCGCCCGCATGATCCCGTCGCTCACGCTCACCAACCATTCGTTTTCCGGCATGTCGTACCCGATGCCCAAGCCCGGCTGGGGAAGCCATCGGAGTTTACCGATCCGCGCCTCGAAGCTCCAAAGCGGCCAGAATCGGAACTCGGCGGTGAAGGGCCTTGATCCTTGGGCCGGCTTCCACGTGATCTCGTGGACGGCATATCGATTTCCGATTGCCCGCGACATCTGCCGGAGGAGTGTGCCAAGCCCTCCGCGGACGTCCGCTTCGAGGAGTTCCGTCGCGATCACGCCGCGGTAGAAATCCTGAAGGGCTTTCTTGTGCTTCTCCGCCTCCGCTTCTCGACCCATGGAAGCGTCCGCATCGATGAGGATGTCCCATCGCATCCGCCCGAGCCTCTTCTCGCGTTTGCCGGCAACGTTCGAGACGACGTGGTTTCGGGTCCGAATAGCATCCCAAAGCTTGGCGATCGTGAACCACCCCCGCTCGAAGGCGTTGAGTTGTTCGAGGATGTTCGCCGGAACAAGCGAGGTCGCCGGGATCTTTTGAAGGATCATCCGGCGAATCGTTTCCGCCTCGCCCTTTATCGTCTGCTCGGGGGCGGGATTCCCGCCGGGATCAAGGACCGAGGCGGTCGCTGTGATAGATGGGTTCGGATCAGACATGGCGGGGCGGGGCCGAAAGTGGAGTTGGTTCGGGCAAGTGGGACCCCTTTAGCGGCCCTTCAGCCGTCGATATGAGCCCTCCGGGCAGTTCGGGAGGGTGAGGACAGCTCGCGCGGCGTCCTGGGGCATTTGCGGGCGTCCGCGGGGCGGTCTGGGAGGAGTCCGGCCGGGCCCCCCCTGGACCCCTGAAGCGAGGGCCCATTGGCGAGGGGGAGGTTCCCGGACGGGGAAGCGTTAAAAAGTGCGTCACGAGATCACCCTCATTCTCCGGTTCTCTCGGGTGTTCACCGGTTCATAGGCGAAGGGTTGAGCGCGGCCGCTCACCTGGACAATGAGGCTCGCAAGGCGGGCATAGCTTCGGGCCAGCCCTAAGTGGTTCTCGACTCCGTCCACCCAATCCTCCGCGCCGGTCTTCGTGTCGCGCTCTTTCCGGAGGTTCAGCAGATGGGTGTCTAGGGTCGCCATCGAAACGCCGGGACCGATGGCCGTCTGCGGAAGCCGGGCCCGAGGAAGTCCGCGGATTGTCTTCGCGCCCTCTGGCCCGACGGATTCCAGGACTCCTTCCGCCGGGGTGAGGAAGTCGTTCACCGCCGCCTGGATCGACTCGCCCCGGTTGCATTTGATGAGCGGGTAAAGCTTCCCGTCTTGGGTCCAACCGATCGTTTGTTGGACTCCCTTTGCCTCGCCCGAAACGAAGAGGACAGCGGCGGCCTTGATCCCTTGCCACCGACCCTTGGCCCCGTCCCAAGTGATCCCGCACCCGATGCTCGAAAGGTGCGACTTCTCAACATCGCTCCGCGGCATCGACGGAGGGGTGTAATCTTCGAGCCCGTTTAGCGCCAAGACGAGGCGCTTCGTTAGATCCGGTTCGCCGCCGGCGTCCAGGAACACGGTCTCGATCCCGAGTTGGTCGATCAGGACGGGGAGGCGCGACGCCATCGATCCGGAGGCGATGAGCTCTGACCACACAAGCCCGGAGACCGACGGCCCGCGAACCTCATCGACCCACAACCAGCAACGGGGCCCCATGTCGCAACCCGCGAACCGACCCTGTCCGCCGTTCATGGACATTGAGTAGGGCTGCGCGGCTTCCTGACTCTCGGACATTCCGAGGGCGCGCGAACGATCGAGGACGGATTGGACGATGGGCTGGGCCGCGCCCGCGTTCGGGATCGCGAGGCGGTCGCAGTAAAACGCGACCATTGCTTCGCCCGTCGGATCGGAGAACGCCGAGTACCAGTCCCCGGTGATTTCCTCCATTGAGATGGCGGAGATCGTAAGCTGGGAAACCCGAATCCCGAACTTGGCCTCCTTCACCCGCTCGGGGTTTTGCGCCATGAACTCGACCGCGTCCCGGTCGATCGCTGTCCCACAAGAGATGCACGCCGCGTAATAAATCCCCGTCCGATTGAATCCGCCCTCGGCCGTGATCACCGGGTCCGAACGCTTCGGGGTCCGGTCGATCGCGAGGCGAACGCATCGCGGCCACGACTCTTCGAGGTTCTGCCGGAGCCCACAACCGGCGCACGTATATTGGCCGGTGTGATAGCTCGACGCTTTGACCCGCGAATTCTGCCCGGCGCCGGAGACTCTTTGCGTTCCAATGAACGCCGTGAGCGCCACGGGCGAGTTGGTCATACGACCCGATACATACCCGATGTTCCTCGTCGGGATGTCGTCCACCTCGTCCAGGATCGCAACGTCGATCGTGATCGAGGTCGGCGGCTTATGCATTCCGCAGAAATTGCCGAACGCTTTTTTGGTCCCATCGGTGACGGTGTAGGACTCTTTCCGGTCGATCGTTTTCCCGGAGGCGTTCTCCGTCTTTCCCATCTGGATCATGTCCGCCATCCATGGGTACAGATCCAAAACGTTCGGGCGGAACTTTTGGCCGACGATCTCTTCGACCTTCGGCTTGTCGGGAAGATAGCAACCGACCGAACAAAACCGGATGGCGGAAAGGTACGCCATCGCGTTAAGTTCGAGAATCGTCTTTCCCCACTGCGCCCCGCCGCCGACCGCGATCGAGGAACCCTTGAGTTGTCCGGCGGCGAACTTAACGCCGTCGACCCACACCTCTTCGGCGTCGATCGTGTTCCGGAGAACCTTGTCGAACCAGTCGATCACCACTTCGAGAGGCTTCCGCCCCTTCGTTGAGAACGGGCCGGCGCTGCCGTCACGTTTGAGAACCTTCGCATGATCGCGGACGAACTCGGCAAACGTTCGGACGTTCGGGGAGTTGGCGGTCCGCTTGTTTCCGGCGATGCGTTGGTCCAGTGCGGAAAGGGCCCCTCGCCCGTGGTTGTCGCGAGAGATGGCGGAGGGGACGCCATTCCTGACGGTCGTTTGGCCGCTCGCTTTGCCGACACTGGCACGGGTTGTCGGGGTTTCTTTGTTCCCGTCTGCGGCGGGAAAAAACGGTTTTGCCTTCATGCTGTCGCCTTCGTCACGACAGCCCGGAAAGAATCGTACAGGGCGCGGGCCTCTGGATTGGATCCGATGCTCTTCGCCAACTCGTCCAGGCCCTCTTCGAGTTTGGTCCTCAACGAGGCCCGGAACTTGTCCGCGGAGAGTTCGAGCTTCTGCCTCTGGAGATCCTGATCCCGGAGCTTCAGCGCTTTCCCGGCGACGAGGCAGATCGCTTGCGGGTCGGGGTTCGGTGAACTCACGAGGTCCATCGCCACTTGGCGCAATAGATTGGTGAAGGAGGCGTCGAGCTCGGGGTTCTCCTCCGCGAACCGCGCGACCACTTCCCGAGATTGCCGGGCCTTGTTCGTGATCTGTTCCAGAAGTCGCTCCTCGTCGCGGCGTTGCTTCCAACGCCAAACAGACGACGGCGAACACATAAAGGAGTGATCGCGCGCCAATCGTTGCGAGACCTCTTGGAAAGAGGCGTTCTCGATATACAGCCAGTCGTCCAAGCGCTCCTGGAACTGGTTGAGCGGCGAGGCGTCGGATCGTGTTTTGGAAGACATAGCTCACCGGAGTTGCTTCGCGCGGATCGTTCCGAGATCGGACAGAATCCAGACCTTGTCGTCCCGTAGTTCGCTAAGTGTCCCGACGATGAGCCCGTCGAGTTCGAGGTCCCGGATAACGTCTCCCACGTCCAAGTCGCTGATCGAATTGGACAATCCCCGCAGGACGTGATCACGGAGCGCGCGATCGGTTAGGGGCGTCCCCTCCGCCGCGTGCAAAGCGAGCAGAGCGAATTGGCGGGCCTGGGACTTTTGGGAGCGTGCCATGGGATTAGGTCTTTCGGTTGGCCGCGTTCATCTCTCCTCGAACTTCTGAAAGCCTTTCGAGAACGGTATTGAACCGCGTGTGGATCGCTTCGGCCCGGTGTTCTCCGGCGTCCGCCAGCCGGCGCTCGGCTTTGTGGATTTCCTCCCGGATGACGGCGTTCTCTTCCTGGAGTGTTTTGAACTGCGTTTCGATTATCCCAAGCCGGCGGTCCACCTCTTCCTTGTGGGCGACGTGTTCGCGCCTCGTGAGGAACATCGTCAAAACCGCGCTCAATGCGGAGAGGAGCAACGACCCAACGACGACGGCCATCCCGATGGAACTCGTCGGCGCGGTTGGCATGGATTCAGCGAAGAACATGGCGAGTGTGAAAAGGTACGTTCTCAACGACTCGACAAAGGCGAGATCCGCCCGACCGCTGTCTTGAAGATTTCCGGATCCGACTCGATCCCGGTTGCGCGCTTCCCGAGTGCCATCGCCGCCTCGATCGTTGTCCCGCTCCCCATGAACGGATCCAGGATCACCGCTTCCGGGCCATGGGCGACCCGGCAAAGCTCGGTCATGAGGTCGAGCGGTTTTTGGGTCATGTGGATGCGATCCCGAGGCGTCGCGAACTTGTACGCCCCCGGAAAGCACGGGCCGTCGAGTTTCCGCGGACCGTTCGTTCCCCACACGAGGTACTCGGCTTGGTTTCCCCACCGTCCTTTGCATGGCCGGAATCCGGTTTTGACCCATGGGATGAGCCCGCGCCAAACGAGGCCCGCAACCTGCATCGAATCCGTTGTCGCCGGCAATTGGCGCCAATCGGTAAAGCACGCGATGAGCCCACCCGGCTTCATCACTCGGCGGGCCTCCCCCATCCAAATGGAGGACCACACAACAAAGGATCGCTGGTCCCGGTTGTCTCCACTGAACTCGGAGTAATGCGCGCCGCTTCCGGTTTGTTGGTATTTGACCCGGCATGTCGCGTTCGCCCGGTCGCCCCTCATCATTCCGCCGCTCGAATACGGCGGGTCCGTCATCACCATATCCACCGAATTGGACGGCATCCCGCGGAGCGTTTCGATCGCTTCGCCATGAATCAGAGACACCCTCCCGTCGGTGTAACTCTCCAATTGAAGGCGGCCGCTCGATTGAGGGGATGCGTTCATGCGTTGGCGTTAAGGGAATCGGGACCGCTCGTTCCTACTTCGTCGGGGTGATGCCGTCGGGGATCGTGTTCGTCGTCGAAAGAGTCGTCGCGGCGTTCGTTCCCTTCGGGCCGTGAAGGCGATGAGCCGCGGAGATTTTCGCCGGGCTGTTTCCTCCCGCGAGGTCGCGAGTCGCTCCGCCCGTGGCGAAATCTTCCTCGATCGCGTTCGCGTTCCACGAGGAGTCCAAGGCGATCGACGAGATCACCGCCGGCGCGAACACGTTGCTACCCGTGGGCACGACATGAAACTGGGTCCTGATGAACCCGATCCGGATATGGGGGGCCGGTGCGGTCGGATCCTGGGAGAGGTCGAGACCGATGCACGAACTGGTGACGCTCGTGATGTTCCCGTTGTTGACTCGGGAGGCGCATCCCGAGGCAAGAGCGACCAGCGCAAACAGGGCGGCGAGAATCGCGAGAAGGTTTTTGAGGGGCATAGCTTGGTACGGTTGGGGATTGGGAAACGGGGTCAGACCTTGTTCGCCGGGGTTGTCGATTGATCCCCTTCGGCGGCGAGTCGCTGCTTCATCTGGTCAACAACCTCTCGGACGCCAGTTCCCGCGAGACCGAGGAACGCGACCGCCTGCGGATTTCCGCCAAGGCACCCGGTGTAGTTGTCGAGGAGGGCGAGAGCTAACCCAAGGCTCGCCGCAATTACGGGGAGCCAGTGTTTCCCAATTCTCGGGACCGCGGATTTCAAGGCGGAGACGATCAAGGGGATCGCAAACGGGATCAGGGCCAACCACGGATTCGATACCGGGGGCAAAGCGATTGCGACCGGGCCGCCGGAGTCCAAAGGGGACACCGCCCCGAGGAGAGGAACCGCGGCCAGGACGGGACCGGCAAAGGCGGCCGCGAGGACAAAGGCGCAAAGGCTGATGGCGACGGCGAGGAGGCGGGGGATTTTCATTGGATGTTCAGGGCGGGTTTATCGGGTGTTGAAGTTCCCGTAACGCTCCGCCAGTGAAACCCAACCGCGGTTTGAATTCCGGGTCCTCGGAGCCGGGACGTTTTCCGCGCCCGAGGGGATCGGGTTCGGGAAAACAAAAAGCCCCGAAGCAGGGCTGCTTCAGGGCCGGGGAAAAGAGATCAGGAATCGGTCGAGGCGTCAACTATCCGCCGCCCTGATAGTCTCGGAGCACGAGGCCTTCGGGGTGTTCAATCCGGCGCCGTATTCGTAGCCCTCGTTCTGTTGGGCGATAGATCGGGCGCCCCCTTCAGTGATCGCGCAAACAACCATGCCGTGAACCCGTTCCCATGGGCTCGCCCAAGGATCGCGCCCGGCGGGCCTTTGTGGGACCGGGGCAAGCTTCCAGAGCTTGCGCGCTGTCTTGTTCTTCGCTGTCTTCATGTCTCAGTTCTTGGGGCCTCTTCGGTCCCGTTAAATTTCGCAGCGTCGTGGATGTTCCCGATCACCCGGCAGTGCTTCGCGTGTCGGTTTGCGAGCGATCCAGTGTTCAAGTCCTCGTCCCAAAAGCAAGGAACACCCTCCACCAGTTTTACGGTATCAACCATTCGGGTTCCGCTTTCCGTGTCGTAACTCGGAGCTGGGTTTCGTCCGAAGCCATACTCGACGGTGAACTCCACAATGTCGCCCTCGCAGATCTCACGCCCGTCCCGGTCGCGTAGTCCAATCGGTTCCCGTTCCATGGGCTTGGTCTATTGTGAGGCCGCGTCGCACACTTCCTGGATCCACGCGGAAAGCGATTGCCCGTTTTTCTGCGCGGTCTTGACGTACCGGTTTTTCCGGTCGCGGGTGACTCTCAGGTTGATGTCGTGGTCTGCCGGATCCTTCGACGGTGGACGCCCTGGTGGGTTCGGCGCCGGCCTCGTCAAATGAAGGGTGATCTTGCTCCCGATTTCCGGAACGGGAAAGGGCGTGGACACTCCGGCGACGTCCCACGCTTGCTCAACCACTTCGAGGAGCGGCGCCTTTTTCTTGCGGGGGTTTTTCATTCTTGGGTTTGGTTTGATGATCGGCGACCACGCGGGCGGCCACGGGGGCCGCCCGCGGGATCGCTGGTCACTCTTCCATGTCGGCGGTCTGACAGGGTTCGCACCATTGCCCGCCGCCGGCCAATTCCCGGAGCGGGAAGAGTTCGCCGCAACGGCGGCATTTGCATTTGATTTGAGAGATCCAGAAGTCCTTCCCAGCGCAGAGGCCGGCAATGTCCGCCGGGATGAGCTCCGAACCGATCAGGACGAACCGTTCGCCGGCGTCGTTCCGTCGGATCTTGTAGGGCTTAGGAGCGGAGGGTGAGGGGGAGGTTGTTGGGGTCATTTTTTTCAGGGGTTCGTTGTTGGGGTTGGCGGTCGGATCAATAGGAAGAGTCGCTGGTGATTCCGCGACCGTGGCCGTCTGAGAGTTCGGAGATCCGGTAAATCGTTTCGACGCCTTTTTGGGTGAATGAGAGCGAATCGCCTTTGGCTTTCCATTTCCCTTGGAACGAGAAGATCCGGCCCGCCGGCCCGTAAACGTCCGCCTTGAAGACTAGCAACCGGGCGACGGCGCGCGCCTCGCGGCGTTGAGCGATGGAACGCTTGGCAATTAGGCGCTCGACTTGGGCGGGGGTGTAATGGGAGATCGTTGTCATGGGGTGTTTTTTTGGGGGAGTTAGCGGGTGGCCGAATGGCGGAGAGCGTTCGTGGCCTTCAATGCGTCGGGGGCGACAATGTCCAGGATCGAGGCGAGCTCATCCTGCCAACCGTCCACCGAATCGATCATGGATCGAATCGAGGCGTACCCGTTTTGCTTGGCGAATTTGTGAACGTTGCCGGCCTCTTGGTCGATTAGCTCAAGCGGAAGCCGATAACAGGGTTCCTTGAAGTAGGGGAGGAGGGCGATCGGGACGAGTTTGACGGACTTCGTTTTCATTGGTGCTGCGTTTTGTCGCTTCCCGAAACCCTCGGGGGGGGTCGCTCGTAATTCGATCGACGGGGAGACAATCCCACGCGGGCGCGTTGTTGTCCATACAATAATTGCGGGACGGAAAACCTTCGCCTCCTGGTTGAGCCGCCCCTTGGCCTACCCGATACCGTCCCACACCGCCGCCTCCGCCGCGGCGCCGAGTGCCACGACCCCGGAGGGGATGATGATCATCGGGAAACTAAGAAACATTCCCCCAACGATTCCGAAGCACAGCGCCAAGAGGAAAAGGAATAGCGCCGGCGTCAACCTTCCTTGGCTCAATTGACCAAGCCCCGGAATGACGAACGACGCGATCGCGGCGCCGACGTTTCCTCCGCTCCCCCGACGAGATGGGCCCGCCGGCGCGCCACCCCTCATTCCGGATCCGTTCGAGAGTCTCACCCCGGACGGCGCGCGCGCCGACATCGGGGCGTCGTTGAATTCCCCACAGGACGGACAGTTGAAAGGCTCCGCGGCCGCCGACTCCTCGACCTCAAGCCCGACCCGACAGTTCGCACAATTTAGATTCATTTTGACCTCCCTTTTCAAATGTCCACCTAGGTGGACATTTGCCCGGCTTCGCTATCGACTTTCTTCCCATTTTCTGACGACACTTGTGGATGTCTAAGGAGGGGAAGGTTTTGGTTTGCTCATCGCTGATTGTTTTGGAGCCGGCGCTTGAGCGATCGACCCGATCCCTTTCTCTTTGTGAATTGGATGCGGTCGCTCGGCTTTACTCACGCTGGGCGACTCAACTTGAGGCGAAGATTCTCCTTTTGCGCGCGGCTGAATGCCTGCGGCAAGAACACCAAGCTTCGCCAGCGCTTCCCGCTTCCCCTCGGAATTGACCGGGGAACTCCCGAGCAACGATTCCGAACTAGGGATTTGCGCGGCCCCGGCGCTTCGGATCGGTCGCACCAAGTCCGCAAGCGACCCCACTTCCTTCCGCTCCTGGAAATCTTTCTCGATCAGGAGCGAGACGTACTTCGAGAAACTGATCCCCATACTCAAAGCCCTTGCCTTCCCACGAGCGAGGAGATCGTCGTCGGTGAAACTGAGGCTTGTGTTTGTGTACCGCGGCTTGGCCACAGGCCCTTTCTATCGCCCCCAAAAACGGATCCGCAAGTTTCGGTTGACTCTTATCAAGACTTATTAGAACTTAATAAGACGATGGCGATCACAACAATCCACGTTCCGGACGAGGTTTTGGCGAAAGGGAAGACTGCTGCGAAGGAGGACGGTCGCAGTTTTTCAAAACACGTCTCCCGCCTCTTGGAGCGCGACCTGAAAACAAAACCCCATGCCGACGAACCGACTAGGAAGCGGGACCGCAAACGTTCCGATCAATTGGCTGAATGAGGAACGCGAAGTCATCGGACGCCTTGCGTCCGCGGCCGACCAAAGCTTCGGCTCATTCGTTCGGACTCTGGTTGTCGAGCGACTCCAGCAAGTCCACCCCGACGCAGCACTCAAGATCGTTTCCGTTCGCTCGGAACGCAGACTGACCCGCCTTCGGATCACTCTTTCACTTTCCCAATGTCCTCCGCCCTCCAGCAATCCTTCCGGCTTCCCCTGACTCACGAAGTTAGCCTCGTGAGCCTGGACACTGTCGGCGCGGAGATGGGTTGGCACATTGATCACGTCAACGAATGGGCGGTCGAGCAATGGGCCTTCGACCTCTCCTATTCATCGCTCCGGAGAAAAGAGATCCGGGTGTGGATCCGATCGCTTCGCGATTCCGAAGCGGCCCGCAAGGCAACGCCGAACGAGGTCATCGAGTCCGTGATCGGAAGCCCGCTCATGGACACGGTCCGAGCGGCCAGCCTCGAATCTCGGTGGCGCCTCAGCGGCATCACCCTCTCACGTCTCCGCCGTGACGAGGAAATCTTCGGCGAGCAAGTCGGCCACTCCTGGTGGCTCACCCGCTCAAGCCTCCGCGCTTTCCTTGAGCGTCGTCTCATCCGTTAACCCCTTTTTGAATCATGTCTCTCTCCCTCGTTAAATCCTCCGCCTCTATCGTCCCATCGCTCCCGAAGGGGAACAACAAAGCGGTCGCCGAAAAGCTCAACGCCTTGATTGCGGGGGCCCACGAGAGCTTGGTTCTCATCGCGACCCTTGGCGCCTTCATCGACCACATCAAAGCCGAACTTCCGCACGGTCAATTCAACGCTTGGCTCGCCGAATACTGCCCGGAGGTTTCCCGCTCTGCGGTTTTCAATTGGCGGAAGATTTGCGCGGGCTTGTTGAACGATGCCGGGCTGTCAGGGCGAAAGCTTCGGGCGATGGAGCGACCGCTCCATGAGGTTCTCCAGCTGCGGTTCGAGGACCTCACGGAGCCCGAGCAGAGCGTGGTCGCTAAGATCCGGAACGCCGCGCAAAACACCACACACTCCGCGCTCAAGAAGCGGCCAACCGTGAAGCCGAAGTCCCTCTCCCCGGTTGAGAGCGTCAACGCCAAGAACGCGGCGGCGTTCAAACACTGGTCGCTCATGGTCGGGGAAATCGATCTGGCATTGAACGGGGACACCCTGAACCACGCGATTCACCACGACCCCGCGTTCGCTTCCAGAATCGAGGAAGTCCGGCTCCGATTGGGTGACGTCCTCAAGGAGGTTGTTCGCTCCCACAAGCGGGAAACATCCGCCCGCTGAATCTTATGGTCCTTTCCACCGACAATTCCACAGCCCCCGCTCGGGTCCTTTGTTTCGAGATCCCCGAGTCCGATCGCTCGGATTTTCACGCCCTCGCCGCCGAGGTTCAGCGGGACGTCTTGGCGCGCCTGGAAGCGATGCGGACGATCTCCGCGGCGCGGTCGGTTCGGGACGGAGCGATCCGCGTCTCTCAATCCATGGGTGGAATCCGCGGTTGGTCTCCGGCCCGGCTTCGGTCTCAGTGGTCGGAATTCTCAGTCGCGGGAACTTGGCGCGCGCTTCTCAATTGCGCGAAGGCGGGGCCCGCCCACTACCGATCCGCGGGACACGTCGAGGATCTCCCCGCCGCATCCAATCCCGCGTTCCGCGAATTCGTAAAGGCGGAGATCGAGCGATGCCAACGCAACGGCGGCCAAGCCTACCGATCGCTCCTTTCCCGATGGGCCCGTTGGAACGCCGGAGAATCAAAAGCGGCCATCCCCGGTTACTCGATCTGCCCGCCGCCCGCCGCTCACGGCCTTCACCCTGTCGGATGGGGCCGCGATAACATCATGCGGATGAGTCCCGACCGCGCCGACCTCACGCGCGCCCGGCAGGGCCAGCGGGCCGCCTCTCATTTCCGGCCCGCGGTTCTCACGACTCGCTTCGGTGTCTCCGTTGGGGAGTACCTTCAATTCGACGACGTCGAGTTCGATCTCCGCGTCAACTTTCCGGGCCAACCTCAAGCGATGCGGCCCCGCGGTTTTTTTGCGCTCGACGTCCTCTCCGCTTGTGACGTTGGGATGTTTTGGAAGCCGACCCTCTGGGATGAGGAGGCGAGCAAGAAGAAGACCTTAACCGAGCGGGACTTCCTCTGGTTCGTGATTCATACGATGATGAATTGCGGCTACCGATCCGACCACTTGGGAACCCAGCTCATCTGGGAACACGGGACCGCCACTGTCCGCGATCGCTCGTTCCTCTCGACTCTCGAACAAGTGACAGGGGGCCGCGTGCGGCGCGCCGTGTCCGGGATCATGGGCGTTGAACAGATGGCCGGAATGTTTGAGGGGACCGGTCGGGGCAATTTCCGTTTCAAGTCTCACCGAGAATCCCTTTTTGGTCTTCTCCACAATTACTTCCAGCAGCTTCCCGGACAGGTTGGGTTAAGCCGCGACCGTTCCCCGGAACAACTCGTCGGCCTCGAACGGTACAACAAGCAGATCCTCGCCCTCGTCCCGACCCTTTCCCCGGACCGCGCGCCGGATCTTCGTTTCCCCGTTTTGTCGTGGGATCAATTCAACGAGGCGGCCCTCCGCTTGTTGGATCAGATCTCCACCCGGACCGACCATGAGATGGAAGGCTGGGAGCGTTGCGGTTTCGTCCAAACGTTTTGGAGAATCGCCGACAACCAGCAGTGGATTTCCGAGGACGAGTTCGCGGCATACACCGAAGTCCAGCGCGCGGCGATCACTACCCTTGTCTCTTCGGAGCCGAGCCGGTTTCGGCAACTCCGGAAGATGTCCCCCCGGCAAGTGTTCGATCGGTCCCGTCACGAGTTGACCCGGATTCGACACGACCAACTGCCGGTCCTCCTCAGTCACCGGGCCGAAGAACTCGGGCGAGAGGTAACGGTTCGCCGCGGGATGATCACGATTGATTCCGAGGAGTTCGGTCCCGATCCGATCCATTTTCAAGCCCTGGACGCCCGCCGGGGATCCGGCCATCGGTTGGCGGAGGGTTCCAAGTTTTTGGCCTTCCTCAATCCCATCGCGCCGACCCATCTCGTCGCCTGCGATTCCGCGATGAAGATTTCCGCGATCTGCCAATTCTGGGACCGCCCTTCTCGGAACAATCTCGACGCCGTCGGGGCCATGATGGGCCGCCAGCGGAAACACGAGAACGCGGCGCATCGAGATCAGGACGCGCGACACTCCGGGTTCGCCGCCGAGCACGCCCGAATGCTCAAGCACAACGAAGACGTGGCCGCCGGACTTCCCACGACTCCGGAGGACCGGGCCCGCGCCCGAGACCTCGCTGAACAAGTCGAGGCCCACGGCGCCGAGGCGGTCGCCGACATTCTTTCCTCTCCGGAGGCTCCGATCGAATCCCCCGCAACGGGCGACGACATCTCCGGCGAGGACTTCCTCTCCGACATCTCGACGCCTCGGGAATGAGTCACACAACAAACAACACCTGAAAACCGATGAACGAAGAACCCCAAGAAAGTCTGGTCCCGCAAGGATTCAGCCCCAAGACAATCACTCACGCCGCCGGAGACATGGTCAATAAAGCGACGGCGGACCTTCCAGAGGATCAAAGGAGCGCGATCCGATGGCTTCACAACCACGCCTGGGAACAGTCCCTTTCTCAGGAGGCGACCGCCAAGCTCATCGGATACAGCGGCGCCGCGGTTTCCCAGCTTTTCAGCGGGAAGTATTCCACGCTCGAACCGATCGTGGCCTCGATCGAATCCTACCGGAAGCTCTGGACCGATCGACAGGCGGGGAAGGGGATCCCGTTCATTGAGACGTCGATGTCCAAACAGATCTGGAACGTTTGCCATGGGGCCCGTAAGTTTCAGCGGGTCGGACTCATTTATGGGATTTCCCAGATCGGGAAAACGGCCGCCTTGAAGGAGTATGAGAAGGCTTTCAATCACGGGTCCACGATCCGTGTTGAGGTTCCCACCGGCGGATCGCTTGGGAGTTTCCTGATCGCCTTGGGATGCCGTCTCCGACTCTCGCCGTCCCTTAGCGACCGCGACTTGAAACGCCGGATCATTGAGGCCTTCGACGACAAAATGGTTTTGATCGTGGACGAGGCCCACCGAGCGATCAGCCCGACAGTGACCCGCGGCGGGATCCTCACCCTTGAGTTTATCCGCGAACTCTTCGACACCGCCCAATGCGGGTTGGTGATTTGCGCGACCAACGTTTTCCGGCGCGCTCTTGAGGAGGCCGGTCCAGCGCACGAGCTCTTGAAACAAACCCACCGGCGCCGGTTCTGTCAGCTTCAACTCCCGGACCAACCCAAGCGGAAAGACATCGACGCCATCTCCGCGGCCTTCGGTCTCGAACCAAGCGCCGGTGAGGCGCGGGTTCTTGAGGAGCGGATCATCGCCGAGGACGCCCTCGGAATGTGGATCATGCTTCTCAGAATGGCCTCCGAGATGGCCGCCAAGAACAAGCAGCCACTCTCTTGGAAACACGTCCAGCGCGCCCATCTCGGCAGGCTCCGGATGGAGAGCGGTTCAGAGGAGTAACCCCCAATTGAAACACCCATGAAGACCCTTTTCGTTCCCCTAAGTCCCACCCCAACCTCGCCCGCGTTCAACTTCCGAACGGACGCCCAATCCTCCAATGAGGCAGTCCAGGGCGAGGTTTCCCCTTCCGACACCAACGCCCGAATCGATCGCGACACCCGCCGATTGATCCACGCGGCGACGCTGGCCGCCGTTGCGGCGCTCTGGCTTGGCCTTCGGTATCCCCTCGTCCTCGCCATGATCGTCTGCATCAGCGGAAGCGCCGCGCTTCTCATCGCCGCAATCCTTTGGCAAGGACACCGCGGCGACGCCGAAATTGGCGTCGCCGACACCCAAGGACGGGACGGGGGGAACCATGGATGACGCGGCCCTGTGCTTCGTGGCCGCCTATGCGGTCGTCGCTGTTATTCTCCCAATCTCTTTCCTTCTCTCCTCACTCATCTCTTCCCGAAAAAGGAATTCCAACCTCTTCCGCCTCCACAAATGAACCCCACTCCCGTATTGATCCAAATTGAGAAATCCGCCTTCAACCTTTCGGCGGTCCGCAACGAACTGAAAGGTGTTCTCGCCGCTCGACAGATTCAGATCGAGGACGCCGACGCCAAGTTCCTCCCCCGCATCCGGGCGTTGGCTCGAATGCTCACGGGTCGGATCGATGAGTTGACGACGCTTGTTGACGAAAACCGCGCCGAGTTCGCGAGTCCACGCACCCGCGTTTTCCACGAGATCAAGGTCGGGTTGACCAAGCAACGCGGGTCCCTGGAAATCCCAAACGAGGAGGCCACGATCGCGAAGATCCGGAAAAGCTATTCCCCGGAGTTCGCCGAGGCGCTCCTCAACGTCACCACGACGCCCAACAAGAAAGCCCTCGAATCCCTTTCTCCCGCGGAGCTCAAGAAGCTAGGCGTTGAGATCGCGGGGGCGACCGACGCTGTGATCGTGAAGCCCATGAACGGCGAGGTCGACAAGCTCGTGGACTCGATCCTCAAGAAGGCCGTGAGCGAGGCGCTCGGAGAGGGGGCAGAATGATCCCCGGCGTCGTTCTTCAATTCTCGTGGCCGGAGCATCTGGCGGCCCCTTCTAGCGACGGCATCGCCCTCCGTGGCGTTGCTGTTGGCCGGATCCTGGACGGCCACCCCGTCCTGATGATCGCCGCGGACTCCGCGGGCCTGGATGCAATCCAGCGCTCTCTTGGTGTCCGGTTCGATAACTCCCACGTCCGCCATACAACTGTCGAGATCCACGCCAAGCCATGAACGCCCAACCTAGAAGGAGATCGCCACGGCGGGTTCCCGCTGGTCGCTTTTGCGTTTTTTGTGAGCCGGATCCGGTTGTCGTGACTGATTCGTTGGGGGCCGTTTCCGCTCTTGTTTACGACCTCTCGTGCGTGCGAGTCGTCGCAAACGAGAAGGCGGGGGTTCAGGCTGTGATCATTCCCGACCGTTTGCCTCGCCTGCACCGGCTTATCGCCATGTCGATGGGCCCCACGACCAACAAGTGCTCGAAGCTACTCACCGAGCTTTGGAAGCTCGGCGAGGTTTGGGGTTCTCCGGAATATATCGAGACTCTCGAACGGTTCGTGAATCCCCCGGTTCCGCGCCATTGCGTCCTCCGATTCGCCTAACCCATGAGCGCCACCATGATTTCCGACGAAGAGGTTGTTCGCTCCCTGGAGCGCCAACGCGTTTTCTCTCCATTCGATGAGCTCAGAAAAGCCTCGATCGAACTTCAGCGCCTCGCCGATTCGATCCTGTTTCAACTGGACGGAACTCTCAATTTAACGACCCCGGAAAAGCGTCCTCGGATCATTAGCAAACGGCCGGAGCCCCGATCCGTCGCCCTTGAGGTCGCGCGCCTGTTTGATCTGCCGGTCGAGGCCCTCCTCGTGAAGACTCGGCGCCGCCGATTCTTTGACGCTCGGATCACCGCCTATTGGTTCTCATGGCGTCTTTCGGAATGCTCCCAAGAGGAGGTCGGGGTTTCCTTCGGCGGGTTGGACCATTCAACGATCGTCAAGGGAACCCAAAAGCTCCGCCAACTCTTCGAGGCGGACGTTCATTTCAGGGTCCGCCATCGGGAGGTCGAGGCGCGCCTTTGCGCTCTCTTCGGATTGCGCCCCGTCCTCCCTCCTGAAGATCAGCGGAACCCGCTCGTTGCCAACAAGACCTTCACGTTCCTATGACCCCTCCTCAGACCCTTCTTTATTGGCGGGAATGGGCCGCCGTCCGGCGAGCGAAGCCGGACGCCGACCGGGACCATCTCACGATCACCGCCCTAGGTTCTCGGAAGTCGTCAAAGGCTTTCAACAACTCGGATCTCGACCGGGTGCTCGCCGTGTTCCGGTCGATCTCTCAACCGGGAAACCTCAATTCTCAGATGAGGCAGATCGCCCAACCTCGGGAACGGCTGCTCTACACGATCGCCGAGCATTCCAAATGCCTCCGCCTTTACGTTGAGGACGTCGAAGGCTACACGGGGTTGATTCTCTCCGAACGGTTCGGGGTTCGCTCCGTTGACGATCTTTCCGATCACCCGGACATGCGGCGAACCCCGTCGGGAATGGTCGAGCAGAATTCCCCGCTCCTCCGCTATTGCATGACCCTGAATGCACGCCTGCAGGTCTGGCGGAAGAAAGCCGCCCACACTCTTCACCAAATGCGGACGCTTGCGGACGTATCCTGCGATTGCGCCGTCTGCAGGCGCGCCTCCGATCCTGTTCCCTCCCTTCAACCCGCGGGCGACGATTCCGACCCGTATTGATCCCATGAACCTGCCACCCCCTGATCAATTGGAGCTCGTCCCCGAGGACTCAATCGAGGCCGATGTGGGACGTCTGATCCGCACCCTCACGAGCGCCGGCTGGCTCACCCGGAAACAACTCGCGCCCTATGTCGGGTGGGATGAGCGCCGGATCCGCGCCGTCGCTGAGGCCGCCGGGGATCGGATCGTGAGGGGGCAAAAAGGGTTTTGCCTTTTCGATGCCGCGACCGCGGAGGAGATCACCGCCGCCTGCGGGGCCCTCGAATCTCAAGCGGCCAAGAACACCTCCTACTGCATCGCCATGAGGTCGAAGCTTCACCGGAGGATCGGGTGAGCTCTCCCACTCTCTCAACCCTTCCGGATGGCTACCCACGCTTCGCCGTTCGCCGAATTGTCTCCCCGAAGATCGCGCGGAGGTTCGGGGTTTTCCGACAACCCTCCCCGAGGGCCCGCTGGCAAACCGTAACGGTCAACGACGCCGGCGGCGTCCCTCTTCCTCTGTTCTTTCGGGATCTCGACCACGCGCGACGAATTGTTCGCTGGATTTGCGACCCGCAAGGAACGGAAACCGAATGGAAAACCGAAAGCCCACCCCATGCTTAAGCCCTACTTCGTGATGCTGAGGAATCAAAACGGCGATCGCTTGGTTCCGCTGCTAGATGAATCCGGAGAGTTGTGCCAATTCGACACCCGAGCGGAGTCGATCAAGGCCGCGATGTCCTCGACCTTTGGTGCCGCGTTTGGATTTGTCGTTTTTGACGTGGATCACGACGGGGAATCGCTCTGATCATGCAATTCAAGATCACCGCCCGGCTTCCGATGGGGATCGACAAGGAAGGGAAACCCCTGCCCGCCATTGACGCAAACGGGCTGGCCCGCCGGAGGCTTGAGGATGCCCGCCGGAACGTCTGCCAAGGATGCGGGCACCTCCACATTGAGCGCTGCTGCAAACCCTGCCCGATCTGCCCCGTCGATGAGCGTCGGAACCAGCCCTGGGCCAAGCTCCCCAAATGCCCCGACAATCGGTGGGCCTTATGATAACCGCGGCGCGCCATCTCAAGACATTCGCCGCGACGGCCGTGTTCTTCCTGATCCTTGGGCCCCCTCTTCTCTTTTGGTCTCTCTCAATGCTGGTCCTTGCGGGTCCGGGAATGCTCTGTGTCGTCGTTTCCGAAGGCTCGAACGGAAGGACCGGTCGGACGTCTCTTTTATGATCTCAGGAACTACCATTTCCCGCGCCGCCCTCGCCCGCAAATTGATCGCCGCCGGGGTGGACCTATCGCGGGTTCATTTCACGGGTGAGACCTACCACTGCCCGCCGCTCTCTTGGCTTGGTGAATTCGCCGCCCAGATTGCGTTCGATCGGCCCCCATATACCGACGGGGTTTTTGTCTGTGAGAACTTCTCGCGGCTGGCCGCCCACGAGGCGGATCTGGCCGCCCTCAAGGCGGGCCTGAAAATGCATCCCGCTTTCGGCGAGTTCGACGGTTCACTCTGGCCCGATCCTCTCCCCGGAATCGTCTCGATCCCTTCCTCCCATAGCGTCTGCCTTTGCTGCGTCGCTGAGGGCCCCCTAATAACCTTCGACGCCCAATGCTGTGATGACCCTTCGACGCTGCTTTCTCTTGATGACCCTCGTTGCCGGTTTCGCCCTTCTTGGGGCCGGATGTAAGACACCCTCCGGGGGGCGTTACAACCCCCCAGCTATGCGATGAGAACTCCCCGCCAGTTCGTGCGCCTTTTCCAGCCCCGGTTTTCGGCCATGGTTGAAGACGGGACCAAGCGCCAAACGATCCGACCGACCCCCTCTCGACTCCCCTCCGCCGGGGACCTAATTTCCTGCCGGGCCTGGACGGGGAAGCCCTACCGGTCGCCGCAGCGGGTTCTTCGAGTTTCTCCGATCCTCAACGTGTATCCGATCAAGATCGGGACCGTCGGGGTCGAGTGCTCCGGCCATCCTGTTTTCGACCTCGATTTGTTCGCCAAAAAGGACGGGTTTCGAGACTGGTCGGATATGCGGTCGTGGTTCATCGTGAACCACGACTTGGTCGGGAGTTTGTTCCTCGGGATTCTGATCATCTGGTGAGGATCAAGCGGCCATCCCTTCCGCGCCAAAAGCAACCGACCCCGGAGGATGTCCGGGACGCGGTTCTCGTGGTTATCGAGCGCCAATTCTACGCGGGCCAGCGGGTTCCGTTTTTGAAGGACCGCTCGCGCCTTCTTCAGTGGGTGGTTTTGTGGCCGGCAACGTGGCTGGATGAGCGGGGGGTGACCATTTCCCCGGCGCGATACCAGGACCTCCTGATCGGCTCGAATGGGATCCTGATCGAAGCCCTTCGACATGGGGCAACCGGAGAGATTGGCTACCTGCCCGGATGGCTTAGGAAGTGTGTCCAGAGTCACTTCGAGGTCCACGGAGAGCGGATTTACGAGGACGCGAAATCGGTCCGCTCGATCGCCGACCACGTCCTCCTCCAGGTAGGCCGCACGGGCCCCGCCCTGGTCGATCCCGTCCGCCAGATGGCCCAAGCCGCCCGGCTTCTATCCGTCCCCCGCCCGAAGGCCCGTCGGGGACCCTCATCCGGCCCCGTCCAGGGCGATCTGTTCGGGGGTTGAAACGGGTTTCAAGGTCGGTTTAAGCCGCCTTGATCGACCACCCGGAGTTGCTCAAACCTCCGCGTATCAGGGCGAAACGGGGGAAAATTGCTCAAACCGGTCTCCGCATCGGTATGATCCGCGCAAGTCGTTGTGATTCCGCATCCTACCGCAAGACTCCGCCTGATTCCGGCTGGCTTGAACCGCGCGCGGAGACTCA